>CDYS01006090.1_pt1 | contig 22189 bp, 19 predicted proteins | sample 557491 | NCBI WGS metagenome assembly CDYS01 (sample SAMEA3182057, study PRJEB8094) | gut metagenome | biome: human; feature: gut; material: Stool; isolation source: human stools | place: Canada | collected 2012-11-26
GCGTTGCGCTGGCGCATGGTGGCACCTTCCTCGTAGCTGCTGGCTTTCAGCACGGCGTTTTTGCCGTACTTGTTCTTGATGCCCAACATGGCTTGCTGGAGTTTTTTCTCCTTTTCCAGCTTCTTTGTGTCCGTGAAAAAGTCCACCTGATAGATGCCCTCGTCCGGGGTGACCTTGTTGGCGTTGAGGGTGATGCGCCGCACCGTCAGCGCAGGGTTAGTAATGCGCTCAAACAGCTTTGCGCTTTCGTTGATGATGGTGCTGCCTAGATTGGTAGGAGCGTCGAACCGGACGGTGCCGTGTGCTGCTTTGGGGATGATTCTGCCGTAGCGGTCGGTCTGGGTCAGACCACGGTAGCCGCCCTTGTCCACGTTCTCCCGGTCGTAGCCCACCTCCAAGGTGATGGATTCCGCCACCAGCTTCTTTTCCGTGAGCCGGAACATCAGAATCTCCGCCATCTCCCGGACAATGAGTTTTGCTTTATCATACGGGTAAGGAGTGGATAGCACCTGCCCCTCGCTGATGCTGTTGGTGCTGGGCTTGTAGCTTTTGATCTGCTCCATGCCGCAGGGTTCGTAGCCCCATGCGTGGTCGATGAGGATCTCTGCGTCCACGCCGAAAATTTCATACAGACGATCTTCTCCATGGATGGAGAACCGTGCCAAGTCCCCCATGGTGTAGATGCCATGAGCTTCCAGCCGCTTGACGGTTCCGGGACCGGTCATCCAGAAATCCGTCAGGGGTCTGTGGTTCCACAGCAGATACCGATAGGACTGCTCATCCAGTTCCGCAATGCGGACACCATCTTTGTCTGCCGGGATGTGCTTTGCCACAATGTCCATGGCCAGCTTTGCAAGGTAGAGGTTAGTGCCGATGCCTGCCGTTGCGGTGATGCCGGTGTTGTACAGCACCTCCCGCACCATGGTCATGGCAAGTTCATGGGCGCTCATGTGGTAATAGGGCAGATAGCCTGTCACGTCAATGAAAACCTCGTCAATGGAGTAGGGGTAGATATCCGCCGGGGACACATATTTGAGGTAGGTCTTGTAGATTTGGGTGGAAACATCCAGATACCGCTGCATCCGGGGCGGCGCAACAATGTAGCTCAACCCCAGCGCCGGGTCTGCATTCAGGGCGTTGGCATCAAAAGAGGTGCTGGCAAAGTGATATTTGCCATCCTCTCCCCGGACTGCCTTTTGCTGCCGGATGGCGGTTTGCAGCCGCTGGGCGTTGACCTCTTTCACCCGCTGGACGGCTTCAAACAGCCGCGCTCTGCCGGGTATCTTGTAAGCTTTTAAGGAGGGCGACACCGCAAGGCAGATGGTCTTTTCGGTGCGGGAGGCGTCTGCCACCACCAGATTGGTGGTCAGGGGGTCCAGATGGCGGTCTACGCACTCCACCGAGGCATAAAAACTTTTCAGGTCGATTGCCAGATAGGTGCGCTGTGCTGCCATACTTCAGCCCTCCTCTGTGTTATTTGTTTTCCACCTCCACGAACCATCTGCCGAACCGGGAGGGAAACCGTGGGTCGGAACGCTCGAAAAACAGGTGCCGCTCCTGTCCCTTTACCATTACAGTATAACAGTCGCCGGGCATATCGGCAATGGTATTTGCAGGGCGAAAGTCCCGCACCTGCTCGATGGGATACGTCCGACCATCGCCCCATGTGATCTGCCGGGGCTGCATATAGCCGGTTGCGTCAAAATCAGAGTTCACCTTCACGTAGACCTTTTCTATTTTACGGCGGCAGTTCCGATTCATTCCTCAAAGCTCCTTTGCAAAAGTAACAACTATTTATCTTATTATAATAAATCTTTACGCTGTTTTCAAGAGAAAACACAACAATTATTAGCGATGCAAAAAATACAGCTATATTTCAGTGTGAAGCCTGAATATAGCTGTATTTTTTTCTTTATGGATGATTTAATTGTTCTCCTCAAAGTTCTCGACCTGCTCCATGACCTTTTTGAAAACTTCGGGGCTGTACTGTGGAGGATAGCCGTTTTTACAAGGCAGATCTTGATCTCCAGCTTCAACTGATTGCAGACGTTCTGATTGTTCAGCCAGTCAACAAACGAAGATTTGGTGTCGATAATCTCTTTGACCTTTTTCGCCAGAGCCTTGCACTTGTCGTTGATGACAGCACCGTCAACCTCTTTATCGGTTCCGTATTCAAAATCATACTGGTCCCGCAGGGCAAGGAGAATATCGTAGAACGCCTTTTCTTCAAAGGTCAGACCGATCTTTCGGAAGCTCTCCCGGCTTTCCTTCATCTGGCGCAGGACTTCCAGTGCATGGTCGTAGGCAGCTTTGATAATATCGTCCGAAGCCTGCTCCTGTGCTTCACCTGCTTCCTCGATGCTCAGATGTTTGTGCCGTTCATGGTAGGCACGGATCGTATCCTCCAACATCTGCTCAAAGGTCTTTGCCGCCAACTGATTCACCTTGCTGTACTCCCGGATCTGCTTACGCATCATCTTCACAAGAATTTCAAGCTTGGTGGCAGGCATTTTGATGTCAGACAATTTTTCAAAATACTCCGGGCTGAAAATATCTTCTTCCTCGCCAGTGTCAAGAATGCTTTCCACCTGATTGTATTTCAGGGCTTCTTCCACCATCCGGGACACATTGCGGTTCATGGTGTCGGTATCCACATCACTGGTGCCGCTCATTTTGCGGACAAAACCGGCAATCGCCATGAAGCACTGTGCAAGGGCGGATTCGTCCTCATGCAGCTCGCCGGAGGGCTGGCAGATGTCATAAGCAACACGCATCCGCTTGACGGTTTTGAGGAAATACGTTTTGAAAGATGCCTTCTGACTGCCGTTCTTGCTTTCGGTGTTCAGTTCCTCCAAGGACGCAAAAACATATTCCGCACCCTTTGCCAGCGCACGGTAACGGTCCACCGGGTCGCTGTTCTCGCTTAAAAACGGGGTTAGGTCATAATTGGTAAAAAGCTGCTTGAGGATCTCCAGTTCTTCCCGGAATGCTTGGGTCGCCTGCTCTACATCGTCCCTTGTGGGAGCCGCCGAAGTGTTGCCACCATAGATCTTCATGGCTTCCCGCATATTGTCACGGATGCCGATGTAATCCATGATCATGCCATGCCTCCAACAAAAAAAGCACAGCATTCTAGCTTCATCCGCTCTATACGGTGAAGTCAAATGCTGTGCTGTATTTTATCATGCAACCGCAAGAGCTGAATGAAATTACTTTTTTACGATGGTTTTGATAAATGCAGCAAGTGCATTTATCTGCTCGGAATCGAATTGCTGGAGTTGATCGGTAAGAGCATTCATTCCATTGGAAGGTTCCTCACTGAAATTGAAAAATTCCTGTGGAGTTACGTTGAGGTACTCACATATATAAAAGAAGTTCGACATGGTAGGAAAGGTAGTTCCACATTCGATTGCACGAATATATCCGGGATTTTGCCCAATGGAAAGACTCATGTCTCTCGCAGATACTCCCTTTTTCGTGCGCAGTTCAGCGAGCCGCTTGGAAAACTGTTCTTCGTACATGAGCAACCACCATCCTTCTTTACTCTATTGTAGTCTAGAGGACAGTCAAAAATGAGTGGTTGAATCTACAATTTTTGATTGATATAAACTATCGTTTGTGATAGACTGGACACGAGGTTGATAACCATAGAGGCCGTAAGTTAAGAGACTTTCAATAGGATGGAACAGAAAATGATTGATTTAAGTGAAGTTAGTTATGGAGAGATTTTAGATTGCATAGTAGATGCCAGCCTAGGAAGACTCTCTCCTTATTTTCAGGAATATGCTCGACATGAAATAGCCTCTCTAGCTAATGCAGATGGAGAATTGCCACAAGCAGCTGTGATTTTGCAAGATGTTCTTGAGCGATTGTTAAACGAAATTCCACAGATTTCAGATGAGTAAGAAAAACAGCCATGAGCGTTCGTGGTGCTCATGGCTGTGCTTTTCATATCGCAGAGTACCCTACTCTACGACAATATTTTCTCTTAAATTTTACTGCCAATTCAGCTATCGGTCAAGGGAAATCAGTCCAAAAGCCAAGAATTTTCGGAAATAATGTTTGGAACAATCGACAGTTTTGCCAAAAACATTACAATTTGATTGTATACTCCGTCAAATAGACCGTCAAACGAAAGGAATTAACACATGGCAAGAAAAGGATTGAACATCTATAAACGAAAGGATGGTCGATGGGAAGCTCGATACATAAAATCACGAAATACGCAAGGGAAACCGCGATACGGATATCTGTATGCGACTTCTTACCATGAAGTTCGGAACAATTTACAGAAAGTTATTCAAGCCCTGAATGCTACTGATAATGAAAAAGTCCCTGCTACAAATTATAAATTCATGGATTTTTCTGTCATATGGCTTGAAAATCCATTAACCAGTTTGAAGGAATCAACGTATATTCGCTACCGTACTTTACTAAATTGCTATCTTATGCCATCATTTCAGCAATTACAGATGTCAGAGATTACAAGTGAGAGAGTCTGTACCCTTTGTAAAGAGCTGGAAAAGCATGGGAAAAAAGATGGAACAGGACTGTCCCCTAAAACAATTTCAGATATTCTTTCTGTTTTGCGGAGAATTCTGCATTATGCGCAGGATCAAAATATTTCTATTGATGTGACCGCTTTCAATGTGCGGGTCAAACAGATTCCAAAAGCACTGGAAATCTTAAGTCTGTCCGAGCAGACAACTTTACAGGAATATCTAGTGAATCAGCTTGACTCTCTTAATCTTGGAATTCTCATCTGTCTATACACAGGAATCCGAGTTGGTGAGTTATGTGCGCTGACATGGGAGAAAATCTCTTTTTCTGATAAGACAATCTGCATCTGTCAAACGATGCAGCGTATACAAAAGCGTACTTCAGAAAACAAAAAGACACATATCATAATCGCTGCGCCTAAAAGTAGCTCAGCAAACCGTGTGATTCCCATTCCGAACACTTTACTAAAGATTTTGAGTCAATATCCAATGGAGAAAACTGGATATTTTTTAAGCGGGTCGTTATCAGAAGTAGTCGAGCCTCGTCGCATCCAGTACCGTTTTCATAAAATTCTTAAGAAATGTGGCATAGATAGGAAGAATTTTCATGTTTTACGTCATACATTTGCTACTCGTTGCGTTGAGGCTAATATCGACATTAAAACACTAAGTGAAATTTTAGGACATTCATCTGTTAGCATTACAATGAATCGATATGTTCATCCCTCATTGAGTCTAAAGCGAGATAGTATGGAGAAGCTTGCTGATTTCATCGCCGTCAAATAATCCGTCAACTTCAAAAAGTCAGCACATAATCGTATTTTTGCAAAACAATTCGCAGAGTAGGGTACTCTGCGAAAATCCGGAAAAGGAGAAGATGTACGATGGCAATCAGGCGATGCACAAAGCATCATTTCTATGATGATGAAAAGTATAAGGTCTGCCCGATTTGTCTTTCGCTGTCTTCCCAAAACCATGAGAACGAAGATAGGACTGTAGCTTATACAACACCACTCGATAATGTGGCAGACAAGACGATCGGCTATCAGGCACTGAAGGATGATGTTGTGGCAAAACCAACCGTTGGATGGGTCGTTTGTGTAAAAGGAAAAAACTGCGGACGGGATTGGCGATTACACGAAGGGCGGAACGATATTGGAACAGCAGTGAATGCAGAGGTTCCGATTCAGTTGACAGGGCAGGAATGCGGATGTGCCTGCTCAGTCATTTATGATGGAAAACACAAAGAATTTATACTGGTTCCCGGTGAGGTTTCGCTGGTTTATCTGAATGGGCAGCTGCTTTCGGAGCCACAGCTATTAGCAGATGGTGATCAGATGTGTGTGGGAGAGGAACAGTTATGTTTTCAAAGTTTTTGCGGAGAATATCGGTAGCGGTCATTGGCGTCATATTTTTGCTGGGGGCATTCAGCGGAATGTCGCTTTGTGCAAAAGCGCAGTCACCCGGTACCGGGGAACTTGAAGTTTTTCAAATCGAACAGGTCCGAGCAGAGATGCCGCAGATTCAGGTTTATGTGCGGGGCGTGAATGCGAATGAGGCTTGTGAAGCGTATTTGGATGGAAACGCTTTAACTAGCACAGGGAACCAGTCATTGGATGAAAACGGCACTTCCTATCTGATCATGCTGGATATATCGGGTTCAATTACTTCGGAATACTTTCTAGCTGCCAAAAAACAAGTTGAGGAACTTGCGCAGAATCTTGGACCAAAGGACAAAATCACATTGATCACCTTTGGAGATACCGTTAAAATGCAGGTTTCGGACAGCCAGAATGCGGATGAGATCTCGAAAATACTGGCGTTGTTACAGGCAAAAGATAAAAAAACAAACCTTTACCGGGCGTTTGATCAGTGCCTGAAATATGTAGAGGCTGAATCACAGAAGGAGCGTCAGATCGTTCTGGTCATCTCAGACGGCATTCAGGATACAGGGGATGCGGGCATCACGCAGGAAGAACTTGAAACACGGCTGACACAGGCAAGTATGCCGGTATATGCGTTTTGTGTGGATACGGCAGATCGGCAGTCACGGGATGGGCTGGGGACATTTGCGCGCACTACGGGAGGCGAACTTTTTGTATTTGGCCCACAGAATGCAGCTCAGGTATGGCAAAAGTGGAAAGAACGGCTGAATCAAACCGTTTGTCTTGGATTTGAGAGCACTGCAAATTATGCTGATGGGGAGCTGCACACACTGCTCCTGAAAGAAGCAGCCGGAGCGCAAAGCGATACAAGGCAGATTCGGATCACAAACTGGCTGGTGGATGATGCTGCACCAGAGGTCATATCGTTCCGATACGACAATGAAAAAAATACGATCGAAATCGAATTTTCGGAGCCTGTTCTCGGCGCGGACAAAGCAAATGCTTATAGACTGAAGCGAAATGAGAAAACGCAAGAGATCAAGGGTGTCGTAGTCAAAGAAAAGCGTTGCTATCAACTGGTTTTGCCGGACGATCTCCCGCAGGGCGACTATACCTTGGAAATGTATGGCATCTGTGATGATTCGATGGAAAAAAATCCATTGAAAGAAAGCAGCCTTGATTTTTGTAAGCCATTTGAGCTGAGGGATGCTGGCTGGTATATCTTGGGCGGCGGAATTCTGCTTCTTCTTTTTATCGTAATATTCCTTTGGATAAAAAGAAAGAAAAACAGGGTAGAACAGCCTGTTGAAACGCAGAAAGTTGAATATGAGATTCAGCATGTTGTTACTGAACCGAAGGCTGTAATCTCATCTGCAGGAGAAAACTCCAGTTCGGTTAAAATGCTTATGGAGCTTGTAAGCGGTGCACAGGCTGGGCGGCAGATCGAATGCACGATATATAAAAGTGCGATTTGGGGTCGCAGCAAAGAAATGTGTGATGTTTCTTTTGACGACCCACGGATCTCAAAGCAGCACTGTGTCTTTGAGGTGCGGGAATGCGGCGTGGTGCTTTCTGACCTGAACTCACACAATGGAACTTACGTCAATGGAATAAAGATTCCAGCGGAACACCTGCTTCATGTTGGAGATACGCTCCAACTGGGAAATATCGTTCTGCGTGTGATTCAACTTGCAAGATGAATGGAGCACACCCGATGATTCAGCGGCAGAATTTGTCTGTCGAGGATATAAAAACATTTTTATTTTGAGGAGGCCCCTATTATGACTTTGGTGAAATGTCCGAATGGCCACTATTATGATTCTTCCCGCTTTGGCAACAACTGCCCCCACTGCGGCATGAGCGGAGCTGCTAGTATCGGCGCAGACCAGACCACTGTGCCGCTGAATATTCCGGATGCGCCCCAGCCCGCCAATGAGGTAACGGAGCCGCTGACTGTTTCTCAGCCTGTGGTTTCTCAGCCTGCAAATGTGACTGCACCGACTGTAAGCGATGATGACCGCACCCTGCCTGTGACCGCAGATATGTTGGACGGTATGGTAGAAAAGCCGGCACCAGTGGTCGGCTGGCTGGTTTGCACCGACGGTGTAAATAAGGGAACGGATTACCGCCTGCATCAGGGCCGCAACTTTGTTGGTCGTTCGCCTGAGATGGATGTTTGCATTCTGGGAGATAATACGGTGTCTCGCAGCTCACATGCGATCGTAGTGTACGATCCCCGTAGCAATGTGTATCTGGCGCAGCCGGGCAGCTCGAAGGAACTGTTCTATGTGAACGACAAGCTGGTGCTGAACCCGGTCGAACTCAAGACTATGGATCTGTTGAACATTGGTGACACCAAGCTGATGTTTATTCCCCTGTGCGGAGAGCAGTTTCACTGGTAAGCTGAAAGGATGGGGTTATTATGGTAAATCGAGTTGCGGATAAAGAAAGTGCCAAGAGCATTTTAAAACATAACGGAAATCAAGCTGCAATGATTGGTATGGAGATTTTATACACGATCATCTCCGCACTAACTGTTACAACTATGATGGCGGCATTTTCTGCGGCGGCAGTTAGTATCTATGGTACCACACTCGTTTCGCTTGTGGTGTCCTTTATTAACGATCTGAGTAGAGCTTCCAGCTGGGGGTATTATAGCCCCAGCATGATCTTCAGTCCATTCAAGTTTATTCTGATGGCACTGCTTTTCGTTCTGCTCGTGGCGGCAACGGGAATCGTAACAGAGATGCTCAAGGCACCGTTCGAAGTTGCACGGTATCGCTATTATTTGTATCTGCGTAAAAATGGAACACGGACAAGTGCCAGCAGCATTTTTGAAAGCTTTGATTTCTTTGTGCAGTTTGCAATCGTTACGGGAACACGAGAAATTGTCATTCAGTGGCTTCCTATTGTAATTGCAGTTGCAACGGTGATCCTTACGTTCGTATTTTTGCTGTCCGGGGTTATCTGGCTTGCAGTTCTGATCCTGATGTTTGGTATGATCGCAGCGGCAGTCATCAGCATTTATAGACGTCTCCAGCTTTGGCCGATGGCATGGGTTCAGGCGGATCATCCGCAGCTGTCGGCACAGCAGGTGATCGCACGCTGCAAAGAAATGACCGCAGGACACATTGGAGATCTTCTGATTTTTGAGTTGAGTTATCTGGGCTGGTGGCTTCTCAATAATATTACCGGCGGTATTGTCGGCCTGCTCTATGTGACACCCTACTATAATATGACAAAGGCTCTGGTATTTGAAGAACTGAAGGGCCGTGCCATTGCTCTGGATGGCATCCAAAGCAGTATCGCCGAGGGTTCGGGTCTGACGATCGCAATCAAGCCGGAGGATGTTGCAGAAAAAATCAACGACCTTGGAAACAGAATTGAGCAGGAGAAAAAGCAGCGCCAGTCCGCTGCGCAGAAGAATGCGCCTGCACTTTTGGGTATTTCTGGTATGTATGCAGGCTCCAACTTCCCACTTACGCCGGATCAGCCGGTGATCCTAGGAAGAGACAGCGCAGCAGCCCAGATTGTGTTCTCTCAGGGAGCACAAAAAATCAGCCGCCGGCACTGCGAAGTCATGTTTAACAGCCAGACCCAACAGTATCGAGTCACAGATTTTTCCAGCAATGGCACTTATGTGAACGGAAGCCGTCTGCCGGCGAACGCTCCGGTGAAGCTTGCGCGTGGAACGGAAATCTCTCTGGGAGACAGCAACAACATTATGAAGCTGCTGTAAGCAATAAGATATGCCAGCCAAACAAGGAAATCGAATGGATTCAAAGCCAAAGATTCAACTGCTCAAGCAAAAACGAAGCTTTTTACAATACATCCTGCTTTCTGTCGTAACCTGTTCTTTATATCACTACTGGTTCATGGATTCGCTGGTAAAGGATGTCAATGCAATCTGCAAGAAAGACGGACAGGATACCGTTGGGGTCGGAAGGATGATCGGATTCAGTATTCTGACATTTGGCGTTTATCAGTATCTGTGGCTCGCAGAAATTGTAGACCGGGTCTATGATAGTGCAGATGAATATGATGTAGAGATTCGGCAGGACAGTGAAAGCTTCTTTATCTGGATGATTTTGGTTCCATTCATTGGATATTTTATTGCAATGCACCGATTCGTTTCGGATGTTAATCAATTGGCTGCTGAATATGAAAAAAGACGGCATTTTGTAAAATGTACTAGCCCTATTACACAGCGTTCCCTGTCTTCCGGGCGGGGAACGCTTATTGGATTAGTTGGGAGTCTGGCCGGGCAGACGATTGAATTGAAGCCGGGACAACGGATCAAGATTGGAAGAAGTGCTGCGGAAGCTTCTGTGATCGTTAATAGTGAAAAAATCAGTAGGGTACACTGTCTGGTCCAATATAATGGGAACCAGCTAGGGTATACCGTTACAGATCTTTCCAGAAATGGAGTCGTTGTTAATGGAAAGCGCATTCTCTACAGTGTGCCGACTTATGTGCCATCGGAAAGCGTTCTTTCTCTGGCAGATGGTGCAAATAAATTTCAATTGACGTAAAGTCAATGGGAGCAAAAAATGAAAAAAGCAAAAATTATTGCAGCAGTGGCAATCGTACTGAGTGCCGCAGTCCTGATGGGCTGCAGCCCGAGAAATGCGATGTCTACGCTGTCTACTGAATCCGATTCGGAAACGGCGGAAGTCTTTTCCCTGACGAAGGTTTTGGATCTGGGTACGAATTATCTCGTCTCGCTGGATTATGAGAATGCGATTTTACAGTATATCGACATTATTCAGCATGACCCCAAAAACAAAGAAGCATACGCAGGACTTTATGCAGCCTATGCCGCACAGGGAAAGACAGATGAGGCAAGCGAAGTCCTTAACAAGGCACAGGAAGTTTTTGAGAATGACGCAGAGTTCTTGCCGGAATTTTTGAAGGATGCAAACCTAGTTTATGAAAATGGTGGCGGAAACAGCCCGTTCCAATTCCTCTCCAATCAATATTGGGATGATACCAACTCTATCTTTGCGAAGGACGTGAGCGATGCATGGCTTGAGGCGGAACCTGATAATGCAGAACCGTATGCCTTGCTGGGAGCATATTATTCTGCGCAGGATGATGAAAACGGCATTGTAGAGCTGCTGAAAAAAGCAGAAGAAAATGGTGTGGACTTTAACGCAATCAATCAGAAGGTCGAAGTCAATTCGGATGGAAGCTGCACACTGACGGTACAGATCGAGAATTTTATGCAGGAAGAAGCTGGGAAAAGCTCTTCTGTAAAAGTTGAACTGGATTCAAAGGACAATGCCAAAACTGCGACCCAAAAGGTGGCGGAAAAAGTCGCCGACAGTGCCGCAAGCAAAGTGGTAAAGGACAGCGGCCTTACCGGTGATGCGGCAAGCGTTGCAAATTCGATGGCGCAGGAAGCCCTCCGGAAGGGTTTAGGAAGTTCTGAAACGCAGGCGGCAAGCTCGTCAAGCAGCATTGCAGCTCCCGCATACGACCCCGCACAGGACGATGGTACAGACGAGGAATTTGACTGGTCTGAGATCGAATCGGAATTTCCGGCGTTCAGTGATGACCTAGCATCCTAAGATTTATACGGAGGTGTGGGTATGAATTATAACGATGCCAGCCAGTGGACCGCTGATCTGGGGAGTGGATACAGCCGAATCTATCCGCTGGGCGAAGGCGGAATGGGCACACTTTACTGTGCGCACAAAGATAGTTTGGACGTGGATGTTGTTATCAAGCGTGTGAAGCAAAAGTTCAAGGGACGGATGGATGAACGCGCTGAGGCAAACATTCTGAAAACGCTCAAACATAAGTATCTTCCGCGTATTTATGACGTGATTGAAAGCCAAAGCGGCTATGTCTACACGATCATGGATATGATACCGGGCGTAAATATGCAGAAATATGTGGAAACACATGGCCCGGTTGATCAAAAGCTTGCCTATCGATGGGCTTGTCAGCTTTGTGAAGTGACCGCTTATCTTCATTCACAGATCCCGCCGATCCTGCATTGTGATATTAAGCCCAGCAATATTATGATTACACCTTCCGGGGACATCTGCGTGATCGATTTTAACACCTCGCTGGTTTTTTCCAAGGGAGTGCTGGCGATTGGTGCAACGCCGGGTTATGCGGCACCGGAGCAATACACACGCCCGGAAGGAACGCATCTGACGCCGGATTCTGCTGAAACGGTTCCACTGGCCGAAACGATGCCACTGCGTGGATACGGAAATGCAGTTGCCTATCGAAACACGGCATCCTCTGGAAGCAATGCAAATGCTTCCGTGACAGCGGCACAGGCAACGAATGCCGGTGGGTATGGTACAATTAGCAAGCGAACGGATGTCTATGGCATCGGTGCAACATTGTATTATGCTATTACCGGTCAGCAGCCCGGCCATTCGTTGAAAAGCGTCCGGCCCATCACAAGCTACAAGCTGAAATTCAGCCGAAGTTTTTTGCTTATTATCTCCAGAGCAATGAAGAAACGGCAGGAAGAACGTTTTTGCGATGCTCAGGAAATGCTCCGTGCTCTGCAGGATATCCATGCGATCGATGGCCGCTATAAAAAGGTCGTTCGCTCTCAGAAAATCGTGGCAGCGGCTTCAATCGTGCTTGCAATCGCAGGAACGGCCACCATTTTGCTTGGAACACAGCGAATCGGTGTGGAAAGATATGCAGCTTATGATGCCCTTGTGCGCAAAGGCCGCACGGCGGCAGAAGAGATGCACTTTGACGAAGCTGAGCAGGATCTGAATCAGGCAATTGCAATCTATGATGATCAGCTGGAAGCGTATATTGAAAAGGCGGTGCTTCTCTATCGGCAGGGTAAGTATCAGGAGTGCATCGATGCTGTTGAAACGACACAGTCCCGCGCATTGAAGTATTACAGTAAGCAAAGCGTTGCAAATCTCTACAATATTGCGGCGGAAGCGGACTATGCGCTGGAAGACTATGAAGCGGCGATCAAGATGTACCAAAAAGCTTTGGAGTATGCACCGGAGGTACCAAGCTATTATCAGGGGGCTGCCACTGCAATGATCCAACTGGGGAACTTTTCAGGCGCAAATGATGTGCTTGAACAGATGAAGGCTGCAATCCCTCAGGCGGAGCAGAGCGGGGACTATCAGATCGTTCAAGGTGAACTGCTGAGAAAGGAGGGCGATTTGTCAGGTGCACTGCAGGCTACATATAAGGCGATAGAAACATCTGATGACAATGATCTGCTGGCACGAGCATACCGTCTTGCCGCGTCGATCTGCGAAGAGGTTGGAGAAGGCAAAATTTCCGAAGAGATCGAGCTGCTGGAGCATGGAATCGAAAGATTACCCGGTGGATTTTACAATGCGTTGGCAGGACAGCTGGCGACTTCCTATATCCGTCAGGCCGAGGTGACTGGAAATTCCTCGTATCAGGAAAAGGCACTGCAAACATACCAAAAGATGGAAGACAATGGGAATACCACATTGGAAGTACGATTAAACATTGCAATGCTGCAGTATCAGCTACGGGATTTCACAGATGCCATGGAGACGCTTCAAGCATTAAAGACCGATTATCCTAAGGACTATCGCGTATATAAATGGCTTGCATTCGTTCAAGGGGAAATCGACCTAAAAAATGGTACGTCCTATACCAAATCATTTGAATACTATACAACGGCGGTTGAACTGTACCGTGCTGTACAGGCCTCCGGTATGTATGACCCCCAGATGGATGAGTTGAACCGAATTGCAGCAAATAACTGGCAGTAAAAGAGGTGAACAAGATGACTGTAGGACAAATCATGGTGATATGTGGAAGTTGTCTGGTTGTGGCTGCTGCTCTGCTTGGCGTATTTGGAAGCATTCTTCTACACAAAAGGAAAAAGGCGGTTCTTCTTGAAATTGAACATGAATACCGCTGAGAAAGCAGGAAAAGAGCCATGAAATTTTGTTCCGCATATTATTCGGATATCGGGAAAAAAGAAACGAATCAGGACTCCCTCCTTCTGATGCAGCGAAGACAGCCTCAAGGGGACGAAATTGTATTTGCGGTGATCTGTGATGGTGTAGGCGGATTGAAAATGGGCGAGCAAGCCAGCGCAGAAGTTGTGACAGCGTTTCATGATTGGTTCAACAACCAGATCGAAGGGCTGTATCATCAGGAAATTCCGATGACTGCGCTTTTTAATGATTGGGACAAGCTCATTCAGGAACTTCATGGATTGCTGAAGGAACACTCGGAAAATGCCGGCTTTCGCAGCGGGACAACGGTGGAAGCTGTGCTTCTTATGAAGAATCAGTACTACATCTGCCATATTGGAGACTGCAGAACATATGTCCTTTCGGACACGATTGACCAGCTGACAACGGATCATACCGTTGTGCAGCGGGAGATAACGGAAGGAAGGCTTACGCCCCAGCAGGCGGCAAAAGACCCACGCCAGAGCCTTTTACTGCAATGCGTAGGAGCCGGCAAGGTGGTAAAACCGGATTATCTCTATGGCGATATCAAGCTGCATCAGGTATTCCTGCTCTGCTGTGATGGGTTTCGCCGCAGAATAACGGGAAGCGAAATCAAGGAGATCTGCAAATATTCTACCAAGGAAAAGAAGCTGCATGATGCACTGGAAGAAGTGACCCGATTATGCAAGAAACGAAAAGAAACGGATAATATTACAGGAATCCTCATAAGCACCTTCGATAAACCAAAACGGCTGGTTCCGTTCTGGAAAAAGGATACGCTGAGAACATCAGGAAAACTCGTAAAAGATGTTTTACTGAAACATTATGATCTGGCAGATCAAACATAATAAAGCAAAGGAGAACTAGTATGGAAAACAATCAAGAATTTGCAATCTTCTTTTCAGATGCACCGAAAGGTAAAAAAATCGGTGCAGTCCTTTCATGGATCGCCACAGCAATTTTGCTCGTTGCACTTTTTGTGCCGGGATTCCGGGTGAAGTTTCAGACACAGAATCAAAACGGTAAGTATCAGGATATTCCGGCAACGGAGACCTACGAACTGAATCAGGCGAAAGAGGCGTGGAAACTTAATGTTCAGCTGGGAACCAACAAAATCTCCGGAAAACTGAATAGCTTTTTGGAAAATGGAAAGACGAGCGTGTTTTCCTATCTTTCGGATTCGAGTTTGCTGAATGCAAAGCTGCTGACAGATGAAAACATTACTACTGACAAGGAATCTGGAAAGTCCCCAATGGGATGGATACTCTTGGCTGTATTTTTCGTTTTGATTGTTGCAGCTGCAATTGCCGGAGTGTATACCATGAGCTGGGTGACGCTGGCAGCAAACCTTGTTGGTGTGCTTGAACTGCTGGCGGTGTTCTTCCTCGTATTCAAAAATAGATTCAATGAAAACGGAGTGAACCTTTTGACCGGGAGCCGAGTTGTTCCTGCAATGACCGCAGTTTTGATCGCGCTTTTGGTAATTGCCGCTATCCTGTCCGTTGCCTCTGTAATCGTCAGCTATGCAGTTCGTTCCGAGGAGGATGCAGAGGGTGATGCCTACTGGGATGACGATGACGAAAACCGGAATGCGCCGACTGGTCTGATTGATGATAATGATACTGCCCCTGTGACCGGCAGCATCCCGTCTGCCTCGGCTGCAGTTGCTACTCTGATCCAGATGAACACGAGCAAGAGCTTTGCAATTATGAACAATACGGAGTTGGTCATTGGTAAGGGTTCTCAGGCAGATGTGATCGTCTCCAACCCGATCATCAGCCGTGCCCATGCAAAGATCAGCTGCCATAACGGTACCTGCACGATTCAGGATCTTGGCTCTAAAAATGGCACGTTCGTTGGGGATCAGAAGATTTCTGGAAACAATATCGTGGTTCTGACGGATGGTATGTACATCACGCTAGGAAATGAGATCTTCCAGTTCAAGGTTTGACTTCAGCAGAGGCTGGAATGAGGTAAAATAAAACGATGGCCACATTGGAAGAAAAGCTTTGTCCAGTCTGCTTTCGGGAAGCGATGGAAGGCGGAAAATGTCAAAATTGTGGATATGTTTCGGATGAAGCATCTGTGGGGAAAAACTACCTGCGGTCATTTTCAATTTTGAATACAAAATATCTGCTGGGAAAAAGTCTCGGACAGGGCGGTTTTGGCATTACCTATCTGGCAAAAAATATGTTGAATGGATCACGCTGCTGCATCAAGGAGTATTTTCCGTCTAATTTGATTCAGGGCAGAATGCCTGATGGCACGGTTGCCCTGACAGGCGAAGAAAATCGCTGTGAGTTTGAAGATGGGAAACAACGCTTTATTGAAGAAGCACGAACGCTGCAGGAACTTCGCGGGAATGTCTCTGTTGTTGATATTCAGGATTTTTTTGAAGAAAACGGCACGGCATATTTTGTGATGGAACTGATCGAAGGCTGCAATCTGCGTACCTTTAAGAAAGAACACAACGAAGAGCAGACTTTCAAGATGGCGCTTCAGATGTTGCTTCTGATCGGCAGTGCTTTAGCCGAAGTGCACCGATTTGGCATGATCCATGGGGATATCAGTCCGGAAAATATCCTGATTACACAGAATGGAGAAATCAAACTAATCGACTTTGGTGCGGCGCGTTCCTTCCGTCAGAGCAGCGCAAAGCAGAGCAGAAAGATCTATCTGAAGCCAAATTATGCACCATACGAACAATACACCTTAAAACCCTGTCAGGGGCCGTGGACTGATATCTATGCACTGGCATCAACTTTTTACTTTATTGTGTCCGGCCAGAAAATGCTGGACGCTTTGAGCCGGGCAAAGGGAGGAGCGTATCTTCCTCTATGGAAGTTGGCTCCAGCTGTTTCAAAACCATTATCAGATGTAATGGATCATGCATTGGCGTTTGATTACCATGACCGCTATCGCAGCATGATGGACTTTCTGAGTGCGCTGGAGCAGGTCGTTCAGCCGGAAGAATATGATATTGATCTGGGAGCACTGATGCCAAAGTCGAGAGCTTCCGGAACGGCAGTTGTTCGTCCAAAAACGGCTGCTGTGCATGACGATTCTGAAAAGGTGTGCTCTGTTGAAGAGCAGGATGTGCAAGAACCCAGAGGCCTTGCTGCATTCTTCCATCCAAAGAAACGTAAGATGGCCTATCTGGAATTGACGATCGATTACAGAGAGACAGCGGGATGCTTCTCCAAGCGCAGGTGGTTACTTGAACCGAATTGCACGATAAAGATTGGCCGGTCGGCTACAAGTGATGTGATGATGCCCGCAAACAATCGAATCAGCCGAAACCATTGTGAGATCTTTTACAATGAAAAACGAAAAGATTTTACAATACGGGATCTTTCAAAGTTCGGTACGCTCCTTTCAAACGGAGAACCGATGAAAAAAGGAAAACAGTATACATTGAGGGATGGAGACAGTTTTTATGTCCTGTCGCCAGAGTATAAGTTCAAGGTGGTGATTGAAACGTGATCTCTCTTTTTAAGAGAAAAAAGTTAAAGGGGAAAGCTGCCGACGAAATGCAGGCGATGGATGATGTGACACAGACGCTTTTGTACCCGTCTGAAAATGATTCGGAAAAGACACTGTGCTTTGACAGCTGTGAAACCGACACAACGGAAATTGCCAGTTATATGTCGATTGGAACGAGAAACAATCAGCAGGATTCAGTTCGCTTCGACCATAACGAATTCAGCACAGTCTGTGTGGTATGTGACGGCATGGGCGGCTTATCCGGCGGTGAACGTGCCAGTGCCCTAGCGGCGCAGGGAATGACACAGCATCTGCTCGAAAATGCACAGGCGACGGATATTTCTACAGAGATGGGCCGTGCGGCACTGAGGCTGAATGAAAAAGTCAAAGACATCCGCGACAGCGAAAACCGCAAAATGGAAGCCGGAACAACATTGACTGCTGTATTTATCCGGAACGGAGAATTATTCTGGTGCGGAATCGGTGACAGCCATATTTATCTGTATCGTGCAGGTGAATTGCGGCAGCTGAATATTGACCACAATTTTGGTGTGCATTTGGATCAAATGGTGCAGGAGGGAAGCATTACCACTGAGGAGGCACTGCGTCATCCGCAGCGTGCAGCACTGACAAGTTATCTTGGCATTCAGGAACTGACATTGATCAGTGGAAATCGGATGCCATTCCCTCTGCAAAAGGATGATGTACTGCTTCAATGTACAGATGGGCTGTATCGTTGCTTATCGGATGATGCAATCTGCCAGATTTTGAATACCACAAAGGATTTGAAGCAGGCCTCCAAGCTGCTGGTGGAAACGGCTCTGACATTTCCCGGAGCACATGATAATACATCGGTGCTGTTGACAAAGTACAAAGGCTAAAGTCGGAAAATACAAAAATAGAAAGGGGTGCAATAAAAAAGCTGGAAGAAGACGCAAATCAAAGGAGTGTTGCTTTATGACAAACAACAAAATTCAGATGCCTGCAAATTTTGTGGCTCTGAATGAAAACGAAATGTCTTGTGTTGAGGGCGGCGGTATTGTTTCACAGATCTGCTATGCTTTCGGCCGGATGTTCCGCAGCACCTACTATGATAACTGGGAGAGCGAGTCCAAGACCCTTGAACAGTCTCATGGTGCTGTTGTTTCCAAGAAAAATGGTGTCTACACCTACTCTGACGGTTATACCCACACGATGTCTGGCGGCAGCAACTGGGGCTTTACCAGCCTCGGCGATTTCTTCTACGGCATCGGCGATCTGTTTGCTGCGTTCTATCTGTAAATTCTAAGGAGCTGTGAGAACTCACAGCTCCTGAAACGAAAGCGATTCTTCCAGTTTTTTTATTGCATCGCAAATTTCGGTAACTCAAGCAATGGAGTATCATTATGAAAAAATCTACTGCGGACCATATGCACAGAAAACGCCGTAAGAACAACTTGGTATGGCTCTTTGCCCTGCTTGGCATTCTTGTACTGTTTCTGGGAACGATTTTGGCTTTTTTGATTTTCAGCAATTTGTCGTCTAAGTCTGCTGAAACTGTTCAAGAAGTATCTGCGGTGAATGGGGTAGGAATTATTCTGCCCGCTCATTTTACAGAGCGAAAGATTACAAATCCTGCCACTGCAAGAGACGCAATCAATGATGTGGCAGATACTCTTGGAATTGTTTCGGTAGAGGATGAACTTGGGACGGCAGATTGCAATACAGTGTTTGGAGATACATACTATGGTTTTCAGCAAATGTATCAAGGAATACCAGTGTATGGAAGAAAGGTAATCGTATCAGCAGATGCGAACGATGAAGCGGTACTTTTGTCTTCCGGATTTTATCCAATTGAAAATCTTTCTGTAGAACCTAGAATAAACAGAGATGATGCTGAAAAAATAGTTGCGGGGTTATATCAGGAAGAAACGGATGTCTATGTGGACAATTTGGTGGTATTTTCACTGGATGAAACGAATCCTGAATTGGCATGGAAAATATCGGTTAATCAAAATGATTCGTGGGAGACTGTATTTTTATCTGCTGTGGATGGAAGAGTTTTAAAGACCTTTTCAAATGAGCTGACAGATAATGAACTAGGCAATAACCACTTTACCAACATATATCTGTATGATGCCGAGAATCAAGACGTTACGGTTGACTTGAAAATAATCTTTGATGACGGAACGATAGCAACCTATGATGGAGATAACGAATATGTTTCCTTAAATGATCGGAAATATACAACGAGTGGAAGTTGGAGGCAAGTTGTATTGACCTCTCAAAATGGTGAGCATTATAAAAAAAATGGGAAAGGTGGATTTTCAATCTCTGCAAAGGCAACAGAACTTTTGCCAATTGATATTGCCTCTTTAACAGATGGCATGGGAACGCCCATCGTAGCACTTGCGAAAGTGTTGGCTGCCAGCAATTTTTATCGTGATGTACTTGGATACGATACGTTTGGCGATGATAACAAGGCGATGACAGTAATTGTAAATGATCATAGAGGAGGCGACTCGGGTAATGCCTCGGCAGGCTATGGGGAAAGTAAAATTTTTACACGAATTTCTATTGGCTCGACCTGCTCACCTATGATAGATACTTTGGGTCACGAAGTTACACATGCAGTTGAGCAGTCAATCAGTCATATGATATATGAGGGCGAATCGGGTGCCATAATGGAGGCGTGCTCGGATATTATGGGGGAAATCATTGAAGATTGGTATAATGATTCTCCCCAAAGAGTATATCCGAATATACTTGAGCATTGGAATGTCCCTTTTGAAACCAGCTTAAAGTGGCTTGATGGAAATATTTCGTGGATTCATGGAACCGTAGGAGAGCTTGAGCGGAATTTGGTTGATCCATCTAGCGTGCTTCAGGGTGATGGACTGCCTTATCCGACGAGCTATAATGACGCAAATTGGCGCAAATCAAAAAACTATGATCCAGATGCGCCGTTCTCTGATCATGGAGGAGTTCATTCTAATTGTACAGTAATTTCTCATGCGGCATATCTTATGGAACAACCATCTGTAGATAAAACAAAATATGAACCGCTTTCAACTTATGAATTGGCTCAGCTTTTCTATAAGGCACTTTATGGAATTTCTAAATCGGATACTAATTTCAGCGAGTTCCGAAGTGTGCTTACCTATACCGCTTATTCCATGTGTCAAGCTGGGATGCTGACTGCAAAACAGGTCGCTATGGTGGATTGGGCTATTGGAACCAAGGCGGGCATACCAAATTCACTATTTTTGGATGAAAATGAAAACAGCGTTGTATCGCTTGATGGACAGGCTAAACTTTATGTCTATGCAGATGACGGAACCTTGTGTGACAATTATGACCTGCATATTGCACGGCTGGATATGGATACCTTGCCAGTGGAGTATGATGAAAATTTGCCAAGAACCGTATCTTATGATTACTCGGTTCGGAAAGCAGACACATTTCAAATTGACCTGACTCCGGGCAATTATGAATTTGTTCTGACAGATCCTAGTGGACAAGAGCCATCAGAAATCGAATATCTTCGTATCTTGGAGAATGATGGACTGAAAGGCTATCCACTCTATCCCGGATTCAAAAATTCAAACGCCCCTCCGCTTGAATCAAGCGGCGAGCACCAATACAAAATTTTTTATGATACGCTGACTTGGGAAGAAGCAAAGTCTGCCTGTGAAGCCATGGGTGGACATCTTGCGACCGTCACTTCGGAAGAAGAGCAGCAGAAGTTGAATTCTTACAATGGCGGAAACCACAACCTTTGGATCGGTGGCTACAAAAACGCAGATGGTCAGTGGTGCTGGGTAACTGGCGAACCATGGGAATATGAAAACTGGGGCGACGGTGAACCCAACAATTCCAGTAATGTAGTTGCAGGGGAAAGCTGTGTTGCTATGTGGCCGGAAAAATGGAACGATCTGGCGAACAGCAATACATATGAACAGAGCGGCTACATTTGTGAATGGGAAGCATCCGATGTGGACGAGGAAACACAGGTCGAAGGTTACACAGGACACCTCTATGAGTTCTATACATTGCCCGAATCGGAGCGGGAGTCCGGCCCAATCACATGGCAGCAAGCAGAGAGACGCTGCGAGTGGAAAGGCGGACATCTGGCGGTCATTGAATCGTCAACGGAAAATTTCCTTCTCTACAGTGCAATGAAGGCAAAAGGGTACGAGAATGCCTATTTTGGATTCAGCGGTGAAAGCTCTGAAGGAAACTGGAAATGGGTCGATGGAACCAGCACAGCTTATACAAACTGGCATTCTGGTGAGCCGAACAATCAGGATGGTATTGAGCACTATGCCATGTTCTATGAAAAGTTTCAGGATGGGACGTGGAATGATGCAGATGGAATAATTGATGCCGGATGCGCTTACATCTGTGAATGGGACGACCCAACAGATAAAATATCCCAAGGAGATAGCTTTACAGATCAGCAGCTGCGAATCATTGCAAAAGATTTGGAGGTCCCAGATGACTTGAATGTGGAAATCAAACAGTATCCAAAGACATATTGGAAAGCAGCAGGGCTTTGGGATATCTATGTTGAAGTGCTTCTGGACGGAAAAGTTATAGCATCGGGAAGCTTTGACGTGGAAACAGGAGAGATGGGACGAAATTTGTACATATATTCTCGCTAATTCGGCAAGCAGTGCATTCGTGCGCACAAATGCAAATTTTGCGTTGCAAAATGCTTGTTGGGAAATCCCAAACCCTTTCTGATCTGCACCGTTCCGGTGCAGGCTGCGCGTTCTTTCCGAACGCTATTGAATGTGTCAATGCACACTCTCTCCGAAAATCCGGGGTGCTTTTTGGTGCAAGCGTCAATGGCATAATTCCTAAGTTCATGATAGAATAGGTGCGTTGTGTGCCTGACACA
>CDYS01042985.1_pt1 | contig 22178 bp, 17 predicted proteins | sample 557491 | NCBI WGS metagenome assembly CDYS01 (sample SAMEA3182057, study PRJEB8094) | gut metagenome | biome: human; feature: gut; material: Stool; isolation source: human stools | place: Canada | collected 2012-11-26
CCGCCGCCGCCCGCGCAGCCGCCGGGACAGGCCATGACCTCGACAAAGTCATACGCTGCGTCGCCGCGCTTGACAGCCTCAATGAGCTTGCGGGCTTTCCCGAGCGAGCTCACGACCGCGACGCGCACGTCGCCCGCGCCGGGGATGTTGAACGTCGCCTCCTTCCACCCGTCCATGCCGCGCACGGCGGTGAAAGCGTCAGGGTCAGGATTCTTGCCCGTGATGAGAAAGTACGCCGAACGCAGCGCCGCGTCCATCACGCCGCCGGTCGTGCCGAAGACGACCGCCGCGCCGGTCGCGGAGCCGAGCGGGCTGTCGAACTCCTCCTCGGGCAGGTACTTGGGTTCAATGTGATTCGCGCGCATCATAATGTTCAGCTCGCGCGTCGTAATGCTCACGTCGACATCGGGGTCGCCCGCGTCGTTTTTCATCGTCGGCAGCGCGCATTCGCTCTTTTTCGACACGCACGGCATGATCGAGACGACGAAAAGGCGCTTGGGGTCGATACCGACCTTTTCGGCAAAGTAGCTCTTCGCCACCGCACCGAACATCTGCTGGGGCGACTTGGCCGTGGAGAGATTGTCCGTCAGTTCGGGGTACTGGGACTTCACAAAGCGAACCCAGCCCGGGCAGCAGGACGTGAACATCGGCCACTGATACTGATCCTTGTGGGTGAAGCGCTCGATAAACTCGCTGCCCTCCTCCATGATCGTGAGGTCGGCGGCAAAGTCGGTGTCGAACACATAGTTGAAGCCCAGCTCGCGCAGCGCCGCGACCATGCGCTTGGGCGTTGCGAACTCGCTGTCGAGCTCGAACTGCTCGGCCCATGCCGCGCGCACCGCGGGCGCGACCTGCGCCACGGTGACGGTATTCGGATCGTCGATCGCGTCGAAGACGAGACCCGTGTCGTCGCGCTCGCGCAGCGCCGCCGTCGGGCAGTGGGTGATGCACTGGCCACAGTACGTACACTCGGTATCTTGAATGCGGCGGTTGTACGACGCGTCGACGACCGTGCGCGAGCCCGTGCCGAGAAGGTCCCAGATCTTTACGCTCTGCACGTTTTCGCACACCTGGATGCAGCGCAGGCATTGCACGCACTTGTCGTTTTCGCGAATGAGCGGCGTGGAATAATCCACCGCCTCGTGACGCAGCTTTTTGGGGAAGTGCGTGCCGCGCATGTTGAAGTCGTTCGCCAGCTGCTGCAAGGTGCAGTTGCCGCTTCGCGTGCAGTTCGTGCACGATGTATCGTGGTGCGAAAGAATGAGACGCAGGTTCATGCGGCGCGCCTCGCGCGCCTTGGCGCTGTTCGTGAAGACGACCATGCCGTCCGCCACCACATTGTCGCACGCGGGGACAAGGCGCTCCATGCCCTCGACCTCCACGCAGCAGATGCGGCACGCGCCGATCTCGTTGATGTCCTTTAAGTAGCACAGCGTCGGGATATTGATATTGACCGAGCGCGCGGCCTCCAAGATCGTGGTATTCTCGGGCACGGTGACGCTCTTGTGGTCGATGGTCAGTGTAACGTTTCTTACCATTTGCCTTTCCTCCCTCCGCGGAAGATGCCGTAGCCGAAGTGGTCGCAGCGCAGGCAGCGCGACGCCTCGGAGTACGCCTCTTCATCGGTGAGGCCGCACTCGATGCACTTGAAGTCGTGCTTGCGTTCGCCTGCCTCGCGCTCGGTGGTGTCGATACGGCCGTGGGGCGGCTTGTTGTTCAGCCGCGCCGTGGGGATCTCGACGCCGGGGTCGATCTCGTGGTGGAAGCCGAGGTATTCGTCGATATTCGCCGCGGCGACCTTGCCGGCCGCGATGGCGCGGATGACGGTCGCAGGGCCGGTGACGCAGTCGCCGCCGGCGAAGACGCCGTCCATATTGTCGATCTGGCCGCTGGCCTCGGCGACGAACGCGCCGCGCTTGATGGCGATCTTCGTCTGCTCAAAGCCGTGGGTCTCCACGCCCTGACCGATGGCGACAACGACAACGTCCGCCGCGATGCGCTTTTCGCTGCGCTTGGCCTTTTCGGGCGCGGGGCGGCCCTTTTTATCCATCTCGCCGATGATCTGCGGCTGTGTCCACAGCGCGACGGCGTGACCGTTCGCATCGGTCTCGATGCGGACTGGTGCCTGAAGCGTCACGAGCTCCACGCCCTCGGCAACGGCGCCCTCCACTTCCTCGGGAAGGGCCGTCATGTCCTCCTGGCGGCGGCGGTAGACGCAGCTCACTTTGCGCGCGCCGAGACGAACGGCACTGCGGCAGACATCCATCGCAACGTTGCCGCCGCCGATGACGACGATGTCCTTGTTGCGGAAGTCCGGCATGTAATCGTCGCCGATCTCGCGCAGCATCTCGACCGCGGAGATGACGCCCTCAGCGTCCTCGCCCTCGATGCCGGTCTTTTTATCCGTGTGCGCGCCGAGCGCGATGTAAAGCGCGTCGTTCTGCTGGCGCAGCTCGTCGAACGTCACATCGTCGCCGACATTGACGTTGACATGCACATCGATGCCAAGCGCCAGCATCGACGCGATCTCCGCGTCGAGCACTTCGCGCGGCAGGCGGTAGTTGGGGATGCCGTAGCGCAACATGCCGCCGAGCTTCGCGCGCTTTTCATACACGGTGACCTTGTGGCCCATCAAAGCTAAGTAATACGCCGCGGAAAGGCCGCTCGGGCCGCCGCCGATGACGGCGACCTTCTTGCCCGTGGGCTCGGCACAGTCGGGCTGCGGCACGTAGCCCGCGTTATCCACCGCGTAGCGCTTGAGGCCGCGGATGTTGACCGCGTCGTCGATCATGTTTCTTCGGCAGCGCGCCTCGCACGGATGCTCGCAGATGTACGCGCAGGCCGAGGGGAATGGGTTATCCTTGCGGATCAGGCGCACGGCGTCGGCGTAGCGGCCGTACTTGATGAGCACGAGATAGCCCGGGATATCCACGCCCGCAGGGCACAGCGCCACACAGGGAACGGGCTCGCGCATGCCGCCAAGGCAGCGGTGGCGCAGAATATGCTCTTCGTAGTCGTCGCGGAAGCCCTGCACGCCGTCAAGCACCAGGCGCGCCGCATCGCGGCCAATGGCGCAGTCGGCGCTGTTGACGATCACGCGCGCCACGCGCTCGATGATCGAGATGGTCTCCATCGTGCCTTCGCCCTCGAGCACCTGCTCCATCAGCTCAGAGAGCTGGCCGAGGCCGATACGGCAGGGAACGCACTTGCCGCACGTCTGCGCATGGCAGAGGTCCAGAAAGCTCTTGGCCAGGTCCACCGGACACAGTCCCGGAGGGCTTGCGGCGATACGCCGCTCCACATCGCGGTACAGCCCGTCGATGACGGTCTGGGCATGGGAGGGCGTCATAATATCGAGTCTTGACACTGCTGTTTTCTCCTTTCACTGCTTGCCATCAGTGTAGTATCGGCCGGCAGGACAAATGCACGTATCCCGCCGCCTGATGTCAGCACCCATAAATAGATGTTATCTATAATAAACGTTAGTCATTCCATTTTCAATAGTCAATGCGGATTTTTTGTCATATTTTTTCATTTCACTCCATTTGGCTAACAAAGAAAAGCGAGGGCCGCAGCCCTCGCCTGTTCTTCCCTTTTATTTGCCGCAGATCTCGTCGAAGGTATCGGTGACGGCCTTCTCCGGCGCGGGCGTCGCGAGCGATACGATCACGATCGCAATGCACGCCGCAAGGAACGCGGGGAGCAGCTCGTAGATGGCCCACGCGCCGCCCATCGGCGCGATGAGGTACTTCCAGATGAAGACCACCGCGCCGCCAGTGATCATGCCCGCGAGCGCGCCCTGCTTGTTCGCGCGCTTCCAGAAGAGCGAGAAGAGCATCACGGGGCCGAACGCCGCGCCAAAGCCCGCCCACGCGAACGAAACGACACGGAACACGGAGCTGTTGGGGTCCCAGGCAAGCACCATGCCGATGATGGCGATGCAGATGACCGTGGCGCGCGCGGCCAGCATCGTCGTACGCTGGTTCATCTTGATACCGAACGAATGCTGCATGAGATCCTGTGACACGCTGGACGCCGCGGCCAAAAGCTGCGAGTCCGCGGTCGACATCGTTGCGGCCAGAATGCCGGAGAGGATGATGCCCGCCATGACGGCGAGCAGCACGCCGTGTTGGCTCATCAGGTCTGCCAATTTAATGATGATGGTCTCAGATTCCGCGCTCGTCGCCAGGAAGGGCACTTTGCCCGCGGCGGTCACGCTGTTACCGATGATGCCGATGCACACGGCGATGAACATGGAGATCACAACCCAGATCGTCGCGATGCGGCGGGACTGGTTGAGCTCCTTTTCCTCGCGGATGGCCATAAAGCGCAGCAGGATGTGCGGCATGCCAAAGTAGCCGAGGCCCCATGCGAGCGTGGAGACGATGCTCAGAGCGCTGTACGTCGAGGCCGTGCCGCTCGCAGCATCGTAGCCCTGCGTCATGTTAAGGTAGCCCGGCAGCGCACGGGCATTGTCGATGACCGTGTCCAGTCCGCCCGCCTGCTGCACGCCGAAGCATACGATAACAATGAGCGCAATGGTCATGAAGATGGACTGGATCAGGTCGGTGAACGAAACGGCCATAAAGCCGCCCATCACCGTGTACAGCACGATCACGATGCCGCCGACGATCATTGCCGTATGATACTCCACACCAAAGAGGCTGTTGAAGAGCGTGCCGATGGCCTTGAAGCCGGACGCCGTGTACGGGATAAAGAAAATAAGGATCACGACCGCCGCGATGCAGGAGAGCAAATGCTTCTTATCTCCGAAGCGGCGGGCGAAAAAGTCGGGGATCGTGATGGCGCCGAGTTTGGCCGAATACCGGCGCAGGCGGCGCGCGACGATCAGCCAGTTGAGATACGTGCCGATGGCCAGACCGATGGTCGTCCAGGTCACCTCCGGCAGGCCAAACAGATAGGCAAGACCGGGCAGGCCCATCAAAAGGTAGCTGCTCATGTCGCTCGCCTCAGCGCTCATGGCCGTGACGACAGGGCCCATCTTGCGCCCGCCGAGGTAGAAGTCGTCCGAGCTGCTGCCGCTGCCCTTTTTGCCAAAATACACGCCGACGAACACCATCGCGGCGAGGTAGAGCACGATGGTCACTACAATAATGATCTGTGCGCTTGTCATGTGAATTTCTCCTTTAGCTTTCGTTAAAACGAGCACAATATAGCACAAAAGAAAGTAGACGTAAATACAGAACGCCGTACAGAATAATTCCTGTACGGCACTGCAAAATTATGAATTCTTGATTGATTTTACTGCATTTTCTGCAAGACGATTTAGTAGACTGTTTTTGAAACGAATTTTATTTTTTTCGAAAGCCGTCTAAAAAGAGCGGCATCATCTGCCGCGCGTACTGCACGAGCGAGTATTCCCCGCCCGAAAGGCACCAGTCATACATCAGCCCGCGCTCGAACATCGCGTAGGCCTTGACGATCTCGCTCACGGTACACGTGTCGGTCAGCTCCTCGCGCTCCTGCCCCTGAGAGACGATTTGGCGCAAAAGACGATAGTACGTGCGTTTGCGGTCGAGCAGGTGCTTTTCTCCCTTGGTCACGAGCTGGGAGGAAAAAAGCCGCGCCAGAAGCTCGATGGAAACCGTGTTCTCGATCGTCGTGAACAGCTCCTGATTGAGCCAGCATAAGAGCTCGATGCAGTCCATCTCGTCGTGGGGCTGCTGCATCAGCTCCTCATACCGCTCGTCAAACAGCACCGAGAGGGACGAGAGCAGCGCGTCCTTGCCGTCAAAATAGTGGTAGAACGAGCCCTTCGACGTCTCCGACTCGAAGATGATCTCCTCCACCGTCGTCTCCTCATAGCCCTGCTCGTAAAAGAGCTTCCACGCCGCCGAGACGATGCGCGCCTTGGTGTTGCGGCTCGATTTTTTTGCCATGTGCTCCCCTCCCCTGTTTTTATTGATTGTATCACAGTGCGCCGCCCGCTGCCATGCGTTTTGCGCTCACCCAAGGTTTTTCCGCAGGAATGTGCGAGCATTTTCAAAGAAAATGCCGTCCGCGTCCTGCTGCGATACGCCGCGCGAAAGCAGATACTCGTAAAAATCCGCCGCCTTCTCCGGCGAATCAAGGCACGGCGGCAGCACCGCGCCGTCGAAGTCCGAGCCGAGGGCGAGGTTTTTGCGCGCGCCGAGGTCGAAAAAGTGCGCCACATGGCGATAGACGTCGTCTAAGCTTCTGACCGCTCCCCCGTCGCGCAGGAATGGCCCGTAGTAGTTGAGGCCGATCAGGCAGCCGCGGCGCACCATCTCCTTGATCTGCACGTCCGTCAGGTTGCGCTTGTGCGCGCAAATTGCGCGGGCGTTGGAGTGCGTGGCGAGAAACGGCCTTTCCGCCGTCTCGAACACGTCCGCGAGCCCCGCGTCGTTCAGGTGCGAGACGTCGATCAAAATGCCGCAGCGCTCCATTTCACGCACGGCGGCGCGGCCAAAGTCCGTCAGGCCGCGGTCCGTCACATTGCCCGAGCCGAGCTCGTTTTCCCCATTCCACGTCAGCGTCACGGCGCAGACACCCTGACGCTTCGTCTTCCCGATGCGCGACAGATCGCCAGCAAACGCGCTGCCGTTTTCCACGCTCAGAAAGGCCGCGGTCTTCCCCGCCGCCCACGCGCGCTCCATATCGGCAACATTGCGGCAGGGCGACACACGATCTGCGAATTTTCGCATCTGGCGGTCGAAATTCGCGCAGGCGTCATCAAAAAAGCGGATGGCCTTCTCCCCGCGCAGCTCATCGGGCACGAACACGGCGAAAAACTGCGTCCAGTGGATGTCCTTCGGAATACTTGTGAGCGACAGCGTGCGCGCGGGATCGTCGAGTGTGTCGATGATGTTCGATCCTGCGTACATGCAGTCGGTCAACGTGTCGCAGTGGAGGTCGATGAGGGCGTAAGGGCGCATGCGGGCACTTCCTTTTCAAAAAAGATCACGCTGCATTATACGCTCTTTCCGCCCGTTTCTCAACCGGCAAAGTTTAAGGAATTCTGAGGATTCTTAGCGTGCTCTTTACAAAGGCGCGGCAACACTGATATACTGGGCATCGAAAGGGGCGAAACGCCATGGACAATATTTCCCAGATCATCTCCCGCTCGATCGGTGGCTACAGCATCGGCAGCATCCTTTCCGCGCTGCTGACGTTCCTCATCTGCCTGATCGTCGTGCGGCTCGTGCTCAAGCTCTGTTCGCGGCTGCTCTCGCGCGCGAACCGCCTGAACGAGCGGCTGCAAAAGGTCATCCTCACGAGCCTCAAAACGCTTCTGTATCTGCTTACCATCATCATCACAGCCGAGGCGCTCGGCATCAACACCTCGTCGCTCACCGCCATCATGTCGGTGCTGACGTTGGGCGTCACGCTGGCCGCCGAGGACATTCTCGGCAACGTCGCCGGCGGACTCGTCATTCTCTTCTCGCATCCGTTCTCGCTCGGCGATGAGATCGAAGTCGGCGGTACGACCGGCACGGTGCGTGAAATTTCACTGACGCACACGAAGATTGAAACGCCGGACGGACAGATCGTGCTCCAGCCCAACCGCGAAATGTCCAGCTCGAAGATCATCAACTTCACCGTCCTGGGCCGCCGCCGCATCGTCTACAAGGTCACAGCATCCTACGACGCGCCGACGGACGAGGTGAAGCAGGCCTGCATGGACGCCGTTCTCGCCTTCCCCGCCGTGCTGAAAGAACCCACGCCGACGGTGTATCTCTCGAATTACGGTGCCAGCTCCATCGAATACACCATCCGCTGCTGGACGGCGGCAGACGCCTACTGGGACACTTATTTTAAGATGTACGAGCGCCTGCGCAACACCTTTGCAAAGCACAACGTGGAGATGTCCTACGATCATCTGAACATCCACGTCGTGCCGGAGAAACAGAATGAAAATTAAAGTCGTCGATATGACATATGAACAGGCGCTTGCCCAGCCGCCGCAGGTGCACAAAAAGCCGAAAAAGCCGTCGCTCCTGTTCCGGACGGTCCTGCGCGCAGCCTCCGCGCCCGACCTTCTGGCGACGCATTTCCACTGTGAGAAGATCGGCATGGCGCAGATCAAAAGCGATGAGCCCTGCCTTGTCCTGATGAACCACTCGTGCTTTCTCGACCTCAAAATCGCGGAGGCGGTGCTGTACCCGCGCCCGTTCAACATCGTCTGCACGTCGGACGGCTTTGTCGGCAAGGAGTGGCTGATGCGCAGCGTCGGCTGCATCCCCACGCGCAAGTTCTGCTCGGACACGACGCTCGTGCGCGATATGCTCTACTGCGTGCGGACGCTCAAAACGTCTGTGCTGCTCTACCCCGAGGCGAGCTACAGCTTCGACGGCACGGCCACACCGCTGCCGGAGAGCATCGGCAAGTGCGTCAAGGCACTGAATGTGCCGGTCGTGATGATCCGCACCTACGGCGCGTTCGCGCGTGACCCGCTCTACAACGGGCTGCAAAAGCGGCGCACGAAGGTCTCAGCGCAGATGCAGTGCCTGCTCTCGTCCAGCGACGTTGCAGAGAGGACCGTCGCCGAGATCAATGAGCGCATCTTTTCCGCCTTCCGCTTCGACAATTTCCGCTGGCAGGAGGAAAACGGCGTCTCCGTCAGCGAGCCGTTCCGCGCCGACGGACTCAACCGCGTGCTCTACAAGTGCCCGCACTGCCTCGCCGAGGGGAAAATGGAGGGCAAAGGCACATCACTCATTTGCCGAAGCTGTAACAAGGAATACCGCTTGACAGAGATTGGTACGCTGGAATGTTTGAACGGCGAGGCCGCGTTCACCCACGTGCCGGACTGGTACACCTGGGAGCGGCAGTGCGTGCGCGAGGAGCTGGAAAGCGGCGCATATCAGCTTGATATTCCCGTGCAGATCTGCATGATGGTCAACATGCGCGAGATCTGCCGCGTGGGCGAAGGCCGGCTGCACCACGATGAAAACGGCTTCCACCTGACCGGCTGCGGCGGGAAACTGGACTATTTCCAAAAGCCTGAGGCCTCGTACAGCCTGTACGCCGACTATTTCTGGTACGAGATCGGCGATATGCTGTGCATCGGCGACCACAAAGCGCTGTATTACTGCTTTCCGCAAGGCGGCGGGGATGTGGTCGCCAAGACGCGGCTTGCTGCCGAAGAGCTCTATAAATTAAAGCGCGCCGCTAAGGCGCGGGGGTGATGCAGCACAAAGTGCTGCCGCCTTGTTCCCCACACCGTGTGGGAACGCGGATAAGGGAGGGGTGTCTCTTTTTTGAAAAGAGACACCCCTCCCTTACACCCTCCCAGAGAAAATTTTTCATTGCAAGCGAGCAGCTCGAAGAGCTGCAATGCTTGCCGATTGCACCTCTTGCGTGCGGCAAAGCCGCATTTACCCCTGCTATACGACTTGGCGTACTCCTATCATCCGCTGCCGCTCTGCCCATCTCGCGCTGGTACAGCCTGATTTCCGTCTACTGGAGCACTCATCAATGCGGCGAGCGAAGCAATGCCGCATTCCGCAGGCAGTCTGCCGCCAATCTAACGTCACTCGCGCCTCACGATAGTAAGGCGCGGTTGCAAATCGGTCACGAATTGCAGGGATTCATGGCGAAGCCATGTACACCGCACCTACATTGCGCAGCGCGTGCAATTCTTCAAGATTGAAACTGCCAATGTGCGGGGTCGAGGGGGAAGGCCCCTCGTCCTTTCTCTCGGGGGTTTAAGGGGGATACTCTCTTTCGAGAAAGAGAGTATCCCCCTTTAGCGCACTCCTGCACCGCGCAGGGAATCCCCCGACGGCCTCAGGCCGTCATAATTTTCAAGCGCTTTGCGCATCAAAGCCTTTCAAAGATTTCTTCTCCTCGCGGAGAAACACGATCACGCTCAGAAGGAACGGGAAGAAATACGTCGCCACGCGATAAAGTACCAGCGCCGACGAGGCGATTGCCGTGTCCGCCCACGGGGCGAAGAGCAGCAAAAACGCAAACTCCATCGGGCCCACGCCCGCGACGTTCGGCAGCGCGCTTGTGATGAGCAGCATCAGCGAGGCGAGCAGCTGTGCCTGCGCAAAGTTAAGCGCCGTGCAGCCCACGAGCCGCAGCGCGGCATAGGGGATGGAATAGAGCACGAAGAGCTTCACAAGGCTCACGGCGATACCTTTGACGCGGATTGACGGAACGAGCAGCACCTTTTTCGCCTCGCGGTTGAGCTCGGTGAGACTGTTCGCCCACTTTTCGCGGCGTTCGTCCCACTTCGGCGTGTGCGGGAGCTTGCCGAGCAGCATCAGCACTAACTTCAGCACCTTATCCCAGGTGTAGAGCAGCGTGAGCGCGATCACGATGAGCGCGCCGATGACATAGCCGATCAGAAGATAGCGTGCAAGGCCGCTGGCGCTCTGCTCCAGCCAGTCGCCGCCGAGCAGCAGCGCGACCGTCGCGTAGATCAGCACGGATATCTTGTGCAGCACGTACTCGCTCGCCATGATGCCGAGCCCGCTGCCTGCGTCCAGGCCTCGCCTGTAAAGGTAAAAGCTTTGTATCGGCAGCGTGCCCGCACCCAGCGTCGTGATATTGCCGAACACGCCGAGGAATGTCACGCGCAGCGCGTCAATAAACGTGCAGTCCGGCTTTTTGTGGTGGATGATGACGAGGCACAGCACGGATTCCATCGCCTCGTAGGCAAAGCCGAGTGCGAGCAGGAGCAGCACACCCCAGAACGGCACAGTACTCAGGTCCTTGACGATATCGGGCAGCACGTCGCGGAAAACAAGGATGATGGCAACAAAGATCAGCGCCAGCGTGAGACCGCTGACGAGATAGGTTCTGCTCCGTTTGCTTTTCAATGCTGTTCCTCCCCGCCTTCGCAGATAATGTTATGATAAAATTTCCTTTTGCAGCACCTCGGCGATGTCGGTCCACTCCCACGGAAGACCCACGGCATTTTCGCCGAAGTGTCCGCCGCAGGAGACGTGGCGGTAGATCGGGCGGCGCAGTTCAAAGCGCGACGTGATGCTGCCTGGGCGCATGTCGATATGCTCCATAAGCCAGCTCGCGATCTTTTCGTCGCTCACGCGCCCCGTGCCAAACGTGTCGACCATCACGCTCACAGGGTCGGCGAGGCCGATGGCATAGGCAAGCTCGATCTCGCAGCGGTCGGCCAGCTCCGCGGCCACAATGTTCTTGGCGAGATAGCGCGCCATGTAAGCGCCCGTGCGGTCGACCTTGCTCGGGTCCTTGCCCGAGAACGCCCCGCCGCCGTGGCGCGCCATGCCGCCATAGGTGTCGGCGATGATCTTGCGGCCGGTAAGGCCGCTGTCGCCCGCGGGCCCGCCAACGACAAATCGTCCCGTCGGGTTGATGAAATACTCTGTGTGCTCGTCGAGCAGTTCCGGCGGCAGCACAGGGAAAATGACCTGTTCTAAGATCGCATCGCGCAGCGCGTCGATGCCGACCTCCGCGCTATGCTGCGCGGAGACAACGACGGCGGAGATGCGTTTGGGCGTGCCGTCCTCGTATTCGACGCTGACCTGCGCCTTGCCGTCCGGCAGAAGATAGGGCAGCAGCTTTTCGCGCCGCACCTGCTCGAGCTTTCTCGTCAGGCGGTTCGCAAGCGTGATCGGCAGCGGCATCAGCGCGCCGGTCTCGCAGCAGGCGTAGCCGAACATCATACCCTGATCGCCCGCGCCGGCTTCTTCCGGCGCGCCGCGGTCAACCCCGCGCGCGATGTCCGGCGACTGGGTGTGGATGCTGACGCGGATGCGCACGTTTTCGGCGTCAAAGCCGACGACGGGCACGGTATAGCCGATCTCGGCGATGACCTTGCGCGCAATGGCTTCATAGTCCGGCACATAGGATGAGGTGATCTCGCCCATCAGGTGAACTTCGCCGGTGCAGGCCGTCACCTCGCAGGCGACGTGTGCGTCGGGATCGTTGGCAAGGATGTCATCGAGCACCGCGTCGGCGATCTGGTCGCAGACTTTATCGGGATGTCCGCACGTGACGGACTCAGAGGTGAAATAGGTTTTCATCGCTTTCGCTTCCTTTCTGCTCGTTCGCATGGGGAAAGAGCGCTGTCTCAGTTTTTGACAGTCTGATGATAGCGGGAATATGAAAGCGGGAAAAGTGGCAAAGTCCGCAAGGCGCACAAAGTTTTCACACTCCCGCGAGGCTGACCAAGTTTCCGACAGGAAGCGGCGAGTATAGTGTAAAGATTTCGTTAAATGTTCACGATTTTGTCACTTGCAAGTTTTTCCCATATCGGATATAATGAATTTTATCGAATCGAGAAAGGGAGGAACCCACCCATGGCTCTGCGCACCAAAAACGCCATCCGCCGCAGCTTCATCGAGCTTCTGGCAGAGCGTCCCTTCGACAAGATCTCCGTCCGCGACATCGCGGAGAGAAGCGAGGTCACACGGAACACTTTTTATTATTACTACACTGACATCTACGCGCTGGCCGAGGACGTGTTTGAGTCGGAGATTGAAAAGCTCTCCGAGCGCGTGGAGGGCTATGAATCGTGGCAGAAGGCATTTTTGACCGCCACATCCTTCGCCGCGGAGAATAAGCGCATGATCCTGCACCTGCACAGCTCCGCCCACAGCGATATTCTGGCAAGATATTATCATAAAACGATCCTGACGACAATGCTTTCTTACGTCCGCAAGGAGGCCGAGGGCCTGAACGTCAGCGAAAGCCAGATCATGGCGCTCGCGCGCTTCTACACGGCAGCGCTCGCAGGGCTGACGCTTGAATGGATCGGCAGCGGCATGAAGGGCGAGCCGGATTCGTTCATCGATGATCTCGGCGGAATGCTCGACGGCAACATCCGCTGCTCTCTCGAGCGCGGATGTGCGCACGCGGCACAGTAAATAATATGCATTAAAAACGGGAAAGCGGCGGGATGGTTTGACCATTCCGCTGTTTTCGTCCACGTCTGGTGAACAAGCTTAACACATCCTTTACCCTTTTTTCCTGTTCATCGCGGCGAATCTCTGCTATGATATTTTTGGAAGTATTGAATTGATAAAGGAGTGAGGTTTTGTATCAGAAACAGATCTTAATGGAAAAGCTGAAAGAAGCCACCGCCTCCGTCCTGCCCATCAGCCTGATCGTTATGGCGATCAGCTTTGTGCTCGTGCCGGTAGACGCGGGACTGATGCTCTCGTTCGTGATCGCCACGGCCATGCTGATTCTCGGCATGGGGCTCTTCACGCTGGGCGCGGACATGTCGATGAGCCGCATCGGCAACTACATGGGCTCCAAGCTGACGAAATCGCGCAAGCTGCCGCTCATCCTGACCGTGAGCTTCGCCCTCGGCGTCGCCATCACGGTGGCGGAGCCGGATTTGCAGGTGCTCGCGGGCAACGTGCCGGAGATCGACACAACGGTGTTGATCTTGACCGTTTCGGTTGGCGTCGGTTTCTTTCTGATGCTGTGCATGGTGCGCATTCTCTTTTCGATCTCGCTGCGCACGATGCTGATCGTATTTTACGCCATCGTCTTTGCCGCGGCGTTTTTGTCGGATGAGAGCATCCTCTCCGTCGCGTTCGACTCCGGCGGCGTGACAACGGGGCCGATGACCGTGCCGTTCATCATGGCACTCGGCGTCGGCGTTGCGTCCATTCGAAGCGACGAAAATGCCAAGGCAGACAGCTTCGGCCTCGTCGGTCTGTGCTCGATCGGGCCGATCTTATCGGTGCTGCTGCTCGGTGCGATCTACAAAACGCAGCCCGCGCAGGGCGAGAGCGGCACCGTCTCCGGCGTCGCCACCACGGTAGAGCTCGGCAAGGACTATCTGCATGCCCTGCCGGAGTATTTATGGGAAGTGACAATGGCGCTGCTGCCGATCGTTGTCTTCTTCCTGATTTTTCAGGTCATTTCGCTCAAGCTCCGCAAGCTGCCTTTCATGCGCATCGTGATTGGTATCCTCTATACATACTTAGGTCTCGTGCTGTTCCTCACGGGCGTGAACGTCGGCTTTTCGCCGCTGGGCTACGCGCTCGGTGCCGCGCTGGCCGAGGGGTGGAAGGTCTATCTCCTTGCCCCCCTTGCGATGCTGATGGGCTGGTTCATCATCAACGCCGAGCCCGCCGTCCATACGCTCAACAAACAGGTCGAGGAGCTGAGCGCGGGCGCGATCTCCGCCAAGGCGATGGGCATGAGCTTATCCATCGCGGTCTCCGCCGCAGGCGGGCTTGCGATGCTGCGCGTCATCACGGGCATTTCGATCATGTATTTCCTCGTGCCCGGCTATCTTATCGCGCTGGCTTTGAGCTTTTTCGTGCCGCGCACGTTCACGGCCATCGCGTTCGACTCCGGCGGCGTCGCGTCAGGTCCTCTGACGGCGACATTCATGCTGCCGTTCGCCACAGGCGCGTGCGAAGCGCTCGGCGGCAATGTGATGACGGACGCGTTCGGCCTTGTCGCGCTCGTCGCGATGATGCCGCTCATCACCGTGCAGGTGATGGGAGCCATCTACGTTGTCAAATCCCGTCATGCTTCGCAGGAGCCCCAGCTCCCCGACTTTGGCGACAACGAGATCATCGAACTGTGGGAGGCCTGCTGACATGGAACTCTATTACATCATTGCCATCACGGATCACGACCGCGGCGAAGCGATGGGCTCGCTCTACCACGCGGCGGGGCTGCATCTCATCTTGAGCATGCCCGCGCGCGGCACAGCCACGAGCGAGCACCTCGCCATCTATGGGCTGGACGCGACGGAAAAGTGCGTTATCGCCGCCGTCGGCAGCGCGCAGGAGGCGGATTCGCTTATCCGTTCCGCCAAGCGCAAGCTCTTTATCGACATTCCGGGCAACGGCGTCATGCTGACCGTGCCTCTCAAGAGCGTGGCCGGCGGCAAGACACTGTCCTATCTCACCGACGATCTCAAAGCAGGAGGAGCGCCGAACATGAACTTTGAACACGAACTCATCACCGTCATCTTAAACGAAGGCTATTCCGACTTTGTCATGGACGCGGCGCGCGCCGCGGGCGCGGGCGGCGGTACGGTGCTGCACGCCAAGGGCACGGGCGGCACGCGCGGAGAAAAATTCTTCAGCGTCAGCCTTGCCGACGAAAAGGATATGATCTACATCATCGCCCATAAGGACGAAAAGGCCGCCATCATGCGCTCGATCAACGAGCAGGCCGGCCCCGGCACCAAAGCGGGCGCGATCTGCTTCTCGCTGCCGATCTCGTCCGTCGCAGGCCTGCGTGCACGGGAGGATAACTAAGCGTCCCCATAATACAACAAAGCGCCGCTGCTCACGCAGCGGCGCTTCCCTTTTTAATTTTCAATCTTCCGCCTTTTCCCCACGGGCGAGGCTCACGATGTCGCCCACACCGTTCAACACCATGTTCGGACGATACGCGTAGGTCTTGATGGTCTCGCGCGTCGAGACGCCCGAGAGCACCAGCACCGTGGACATGCCGCTCTCCATGCCGGAGATCACATCGGTGTCCATCCGGTCGCCGACCATGACGGCCTCGGCTGAGTGGCAGTGCAGCATTCTGAGGCCCGTGCGCATCATCAGCGGGTTCGGCTTGCCGCAGAAGTACGCCTGCGTGCCGGTCGCCATCTCGATGGGCGCGACGAGCGCGCGGCAGGCGGGCACAATGCCGTTTTCGATGGGGCCGGAAACGTCGGAGTTCGCGCCGATGAGCTTTGCGCCCTTCCAGACGAGGTTCGTCGCCTTCGTCAGCGTATCGAGCGAATAGGAGCGTCCCTCGCCCACGACGACATAGTCGGGGTTCACATCGTTCATCGTGATGCCTGCGTCGTAGAGCGCGTTCAAAAGGCCTGCCTCGCCGATGGCAAAGACCGAGCAGCCGGGCGCCTGATCGCGCAGGAACGCCGCCGTCGCGAGCGCGCTCGTATAAAAGTGCTCCTCCGTCACGTCGAGGCCCATGCGCGCAAGCTTCTGGCTCAGCTCGCGCGGCGTGTAGCCGCTGTTGTTTGTCAGAAACAAGTATTCCTTGTTTTCATCGTGCAGCCACTGGATGAACTCGGCCACGCCCGGCAGCACGCGGTTGCCATGGTAGATGACGCCGTCCATATCGCAGATGAAGCCCTTCTTTTCGTTAAAATCGATCATATTGTAAGTATCCATTCGTATCACTTCTCCTCTCTTCTCTCCAAATTTCATCGAATACAGTATAGCAGAGGGATTTGTCAAAAACCAGCAAAGAAATGTAAAATCTGCGTGAAATGCAAAAGGAAAAGGGACCGCCGAGGCTGCCTTTTTTCTCTTTATACTTCGCCGCTTAAAAGGCGCGCGACGGTGCGGCGGTAGACCTCGCCGCAGTTTTTCACCTGCCATGCATAGCCGTACTCGTTGTCACCGTGCATGTTGCCGCCCGAGGGGCCGAACGTCACGACCGGAATGCCGAGCTGCTCCGCCGCCCCCATGATCTGCGCAATGCAGATCTCGTCCGTCTCGCCCGGAACGACGTAGCGTTCAACGAAGAGGTAGCACTTCTCCGGCACAACGAGCGTGCCGGGATTGCCGCCCTCCATATAGCGCACGCAACACGTGCCGTGCTTGAGGTGCGGGTGCTGGAGCGTCGGCAGCGCCTCGATGGCCGCGGTCAGGCGTCCGCCGGAGATGAGAGCGTTTTCACCGACCTCGGGATAGTGGCTGGCATGCGCGGTCTGTCCGTGGACGGTCACCTCAAAGCTGTAGCGGCCGCGGAAGCCGACAGCCACATTGTCGTAGCGGCACTCGCCCATGATGGCGTAGCCGGCGTGGATGACGTCCTCCGCCACAAGCTGATAGGTGCCCTTGCTCAGGCCCTCCGCGATCAGAAGACCGATGGTCGAGAGCATCGAGGTAAAGCCGCCGCGGTTGAGCATCGAATTCACGACGTCCGAGCCGGTATCGGCAGAAAAACCGGAGTACATGACCGTCAGAATATCGTGCAGGCTGACACCCTGGCAGAGCATCGCCATCACCGCGCCCGCGGCGATGCCGGCAATAAAAGTCGGGATCGTCGGCTTTTTCATCAAAATCAGCACGACCACGACCAGCACGGGCAGAAGCAGCACGGGGCTGAGCCAGAACTCGGCGGAAACGGTGGAAAGGATATCCTCATACACTTCCCCGTCGACGCTGCCGCCGGAATAGCGCAGGCCGTAAACAAAGCAGAAAACGAGCGAAATGAGATACGCAGGCCCCGTGGAAATGAGCGCGTGGCGAATGCCGTCCATCAGCGGCACCTCGCACACCGTGGCGGTGATGACGGGCGAGTCAGACAGCGGCGAGACCTTGTCACCGAAGAACGCGCCGGTGCAGACCGCACCCGCGGCCGCGGGCAGCGGCACACCGAGACCCTGTGCAACACCCATGCAGGCGACGCCGACCGTCGCGAGCGTGCCCCACGACGTGCCCGCCATGGTGGACATCAGCGTGCAAAGGATGCAGACAACTGGCAGGAATAAGCCCGGCGTCAGCACCTTCATGCCGTAGTAGATCATGACCGGCTCCGTGCCGCTCGCCATCCACGTGCCGACAAGCAGCATCAGCCCTGCCTGCCAGGGCTTTACGATTCTTTTTTCTTCCATGATTGTCGTCCTTTCTCGTTTTGGCTGGGTCAAATTGAAAAAGGATAACAAAAAAGCGGCTCTCTCCCGCTTGGGAGAGAGCCGCTTTTTATTTACTTGTTGACGCAGGTATCAGCAAAGCTGAAGCCGTTTTTCATTTGCTCACTGGCAGTGCGCAGGACCTTGTTGAGAAGCTGCGTGCTCTCCTCTTTCGCCATCGCGCAGAGCTCGTCGTTCGCCTGCGCGGCGAGCGTGAAGTCGCCGCTCTCGCGCATCAGCCTGTCGTATTTAAGGACGATCTGTCTGCCGCGGATATTCACCGTGTCCTGATAGCCCCAGACATTCTGGATGCACGAGCCGTAGCACTTGTCGGCCAGCGCGCCGACAAAGCGGCTGACCCAGTAGAGATTGTCGGTCTCGGCGTCGAGCGTCACATTGCTCAAATAGTCCGGCATCTGCGGGACATTTGTGTACACCGGCAGCCACGCAGAAAATGTCGTGGAGCCGAAGCACACCCACTCGATACCCTTAATGGCATCGGGGACGTCGCTTCTAATTTGACAGATCGTCGTCACGCCCGTGCGGTTGATGCCGATAGGACGGTAAATGCCGCCTTTTTCCGCATGGCCCGCATAGGGATCGTAGGGTGTACCCTGATAGTGGGACGAGAGCAGGTATTGGATATCCTCCGCGGCAACCTTGCGCTCGGGAACGTAGGACCACGGAATGTCATCGCTTTCGGGCGTGAAGTCCGCGTTTTCGCCGTCCCAGCGGTAGGTGTGCGGTGCAAGGCAGCGGCCCATGAACCACGCGCGCGGCGTGTTGTAGATGTGGTCCATGTCGCGGTGCGAGCCGAAGATATCCCGCGGGTTGAACTTGCCATCCTGATTCAGATCCAGCTGGTTTTCCGAGATGAATTCTCTGAGGTCTGCCGAGCAGAGATGCGATTCCCGGGCACCGAAGGCGTCCTCAAGGTCGAACGAGTCCATACCGAACTGGTTCGGGTTGATGATGACGCGATCCTCGGGAATTTTCTTCGCGATCCAGTGGTGCCCGCCGATGGTCTCGAGCCACCAGACCTCGTTTTCGTCGTTGAAGGCGATGCCGTTCGACTCATAGGTGCCGTATTGCTCCAGAAGCGCACCGAGGCGCAGCACGCCCTCGCGCGCGGAGCGGATGTAGGGCAGGACGAGGACAACGATGTCCTCCTCGCCGATGCCGCCGCAGCGCTCCTCTTCCCCATCCTTCGCCTCGCGCAGCTCGACCATCGGGTCGGCCGCGAGCACGCGCGGGTTCGAGGTCGTGGTTTCCGTCGCCGTCATGCCGACGTTCGCGGCGTTGATGCCGGTCGCGGCCCAAATGCCGTGCTTCGGGTCCACGCTCGGGCAGGACGTGTAGCGCATGGGGTTCTCCGGCAGTGTGATCTCCACGTGGGACTCTACGCTTTTATAAATCTTCGGCTGCTGGTCGGGCTCGACCACGATCAGCTTTTTCTCATCAAAATGACCGTCGTCCGTACGGGCGATCATCGTCGAGCGGTCATTCGTCGCCAGCTTACCGGCCAGTACAGTGGTGCAGGGCATAATTACATCTCCGTTTCCTGTCGATTTCACCGCAGCGCCGCTTTTTCGCAGCGCCGCCAAATTTTATCTGCATCCATTATATTCAAGGAATCGTCCTCTGTAAAGGCAAAATTCCCTTTGCAGGTGCATCTCCCCTGCTGCTCTGCCGCGAAAAAATGCGGACAGGCCCGCTAAAAAGCGGACCTGTCCAAAAGGTTGGTAAAGAGAGGTCGTACCTATCAAGTTTGGATCGATCACACCATGATGGGCTCGTCCCAGAGCTTGCGCTTCTGGCCGATGCCGTTTTCCTTGGCATACTGGTAGACGCGCGCGGCGATCGCCACGTCGTAAAGGCCGAGGCCGACGTTACAGGTGTAGGTGAGCTGGTCGTCGTTGTCGCGGCCGGACTTCCGCCCCGCCACCAGGTCGGAGACGCGCGCGGCGATGCGGGAATCGTCGATCTTGCCGTCGCGGAACATGTAGGCCATCGTGTCGCCCATGCGGTGCTTGTCGGTCTCCCAATCGTCGATGACGACCTTGTCCGCGCGCAGGATCAGCTCCTCGTCGACCTCGTTGTTGCCAAGGTGAGCAACGTAAACGCCCTTTTTGATCTCCGCGCCGTGGATGATCGGCTCGGCCGCGGTCGTCGCGGTCACAAGGATGTCGCCGCTTTCGATCGTGGCGAGGCGGTCGCTCGCCGCCTGCACGTCCATGTTCAGCTTTTGCGACATCTCCGCCGCAAATTTTTCCGCTCTCTCTCGGGAAAGGTCATAGACATACGCCTTTTCCAGCTGCGGCAGCGACGCCTTGAGCGCCATCGGCTGCGTCTTGCACTGCGGGCCCGCGCCGAAAAGGCCGACGGTCTTCGAGCGCGAGGGCGCCATATACTTGGCGCAAACGCCCGTTACTGCGCCGGTGCGGATCGCACTAATGAGTGTGCCGTCCATGATGGCAATGGTCGGGATCGTTCAGCGCGATCACGGCCGAGCCGCGCGGCAGGCCGAAGACCTCGTCCAAGCGCTGCGCGGCAGACATTTGTCCCAGCTGCACGGTGCTTTTTATCATCATAAATCAAATTTTTTGTAAACACCTATTGACACAGTAGGAATTAAGCGTTAAAATTCCTATCTGCAAGGTAGGCAATTATGAACAAGGAGGCATGCCGCATGATGATCTCAACAAAAGGGCGCTACGCTTTGCGGGTCATGCTGGATATGGCCGAGCACGGAGGCAGCGAATGGCACCGCCTGAGCGTTGTCGCGCAGCGCCAGCAGCTCTCTAAAAAGTACTTGGAGACCATCATGGCCGCGCTGAGCCGTGCGAACTTGGTCGAGAGCGCCGTGGGCAAATCGGGCGGCTACCGTCTGACCCGCTCCCCCGAGGATTACCCCGTAGGTGAAATTCTGCGGGCGGTGGAGGGAAATCTGTCGCCGATCGCGTGCCAGTCTGAGGACGGCTCCGGCTGCGGCGCTTCCTGCGACTGCGACGCGCGGCTTTTCTGGCAGGGGCTGGAAGACCAGATCAACAGCTATGTCGACAATCATACGCTGGCGCAATTCATGCGAGTCAATGAAAAAACACCGGCCGTCCTGAACGGCACGGAAAGAAGATAAGGTGGTTCAATATGAGTAAGGCACTTTTAGAGATTCAGAACCTGCACGTGCGGGTCGAGGAAAAGGAAATTCTCCACGGTGTGGATCTGGCCGTGGGACAGGATGAGACCCATGTGCTGATGGGCCCCAACGGCACCGGCAAGTCGACGCTGGGCTATGCCATCACCGGCAATCCGGCCTACAGCGTAACCGGCGGTTCGATCATTTTTAACGGCGAGGACATCACGGAGCTCCCCGTCAACGAGCGCGCGAAAAAGGGCATTTTCCTGTCCTTCCAGAACCCGCTGGAGGTCCCCGGCGTAACGCTGAGCGCGTTCATCCGCAGCGCGCTCGAGCAGAAGACCGGCGACCGCCTGCGCCTGTGGGACTTCAAGAAAAAGCTCAAAGAGACCATGGCGCTTTTGAACATGGACGAGAGCTATGCCGAGCGCGACCTGAACGTGGGCTTCTCCGGCGGCGAGAAGAAAAAGGCCGAAATTTTGCAGATGCTCATGCTCGAGCCCAAGCTCGCGATTCTCGATGAGACCGACTCCGGCCTCGACGTCGACGCGGTCCGCACCGTCAGCGAGGGCGTGCGCCTGTTCCGCGAGCGGACGCACGGCTCGCTTCTCATCATCACCCACTCCACGCGCATTCTGGAAGCGCTCCATGTGGACGCGGCCCACGTGATGGAAGAGGGCGTCATCGTCCGCAGCGGCGGCGCCGAACTGGTGGATGAGATCAACGAAAAGGGATTCAGCAGCCTGAAGGAAGACTGAATCGGGAGGCTCTTGACATGGCAGATTTGAAAGAAAAAACCTACGTGGAGGATGTGGACCGCAGTGTCTACGACATTCGGGACGCGGAAAACGACGCGTACCGAATGGAATCCGGCCTGACGCCGGAGATCGTCGAAAAGCTCTCCACGGAGAAGGACGATCCCGTGTGGATGCAGCAGTTCCGGCTCGAATCCCTCCAGATCTACAATGAAATGAAGATCCCCAACTGGGGCCCGTCGATTGAGGGCCTTGATATGGATCATATCGCGACCTACGTTCGCCCGAACACCAAGATGCGCAACGACTGGAAGGACGTGCCGGAGGACATCAAGGAGACCTTCGAGCGCCTTGGCATCCCGCAGGCGGAGAGAAAATCCCTCGCCGGTGTGGGTGCGCAGTACGACTCCGAGCTTGTCTATCACAACGTCAAGGATTCCGTGGCGGCCGAGGGCGTGGTTTACACCGATATGGAGAGCGCCATAAAGGGCGAATATGCCGACATGGTGCGCAAGTACTTCATGAAGCTCGTGACGCCCCACGATCACAAGTTCGCGGCGCTCCACGGCGCGGTGTGGTCCGGCGGCTCGTTCGTGTACGTGCCCAAGGGCGTACACCTCTCCATTCCCCTGCAGTCCTACTTCCGCCTGAATGCCAAGGGCGCCGGCCAGTTTGAGCACACGCTCATCATCGTGGACGAGGGCGCGAGCCTGCACTTCATTGAGGGCTGCTCCGC
>CDYS01055411.1_pt1 | contig 22030 bp, 21 predicted proteins | sample 557491 | NCBI WGS metagenome assembly CDYS01 (sample SAMEA3182057, study PRJEB8094) | gut metagenome | biome: human; feature: gut; material: Stool; isolation source: human stools | place: Canada | collected 2012-11-26
GCTGATTACAAATCAGCTGCTCTGGCCAACTGAGCTACATCGGCATTTCAACCGCTTCGGGATGCAAAGATAGGGAGAAAATTTCAATTTCCAAATTTACCGGCTCTTTTTTGTTGTGATCCGGTGATTTTTCTCCTCAAGCTCCGCATTGCTCGCTCAAAGAACCGTCGATTTTCGCCACGCCGATTACGGGACGGGAAAATCGACTGCAAATATAAACACTTTCCGTAAATTAAAAAACAAAGAGACGGTTTTTTTATCTTTTTGCATAAAAAAACCGCCTTTAGGGCTATACCTTATTATATAACGAAGCGAGGCCGTACGTACCATACCGGCGGCTGCCGATGGTGTCAGAAGCGCAGTCCGACCTTGATGCCGCCCTCCGACGACTCGAAATTAACCGCCACATATACGCCGAAGACCACACGCCGGTGGACGCATCCGATGCCGCCGCCGACCATCGGGCGCACGTAACCGTGGCTGTGGCCGCCGCCGCCGGGCCACTCCATCATACCCTGCACGCCGCCCTGAAGGTTCAGGTAGGGGCAGAAGCGCCTGTCGGAGGTTATATAGAGTTTCACGTCGGCGAAAGCGGCAAGGCCCGCCGTATTGAGTTTGCGCTGCACCTCCTCGGAGGTTATCTGCTGGCCGTGGTATGTCGTGCGCACGCCGCCGCCCAGAAAGAATGTCGGCGAGAATCGCCGTCCGTGTACCGTTTCGATCATGGCGAATGAGTTGTCACGATAGACGAGGCCGCCTATACTCAACTCCCCCTCATATACCTTTCCGCTCTGAGCATGCGCCGCCGTGAAAAACATCACCGCCGCCAACAATGACACAATCTTCCGCATAAGAAACAAAATTTACTGTTCGACAAACACTCCGCGCATCCACCGTGCGGACACAGTTTCTACGGACAAATGTAGGAAAAGCCGCTGTCAAAGGCAAATTTTCATCCGCCCCGTCCAAGGCCAATCCTGCATTCCAAATATACGAATAAAATCCGATTGCGGCAAGATACCAAACATTTTATGGTATCGCACCGACCGCATGCCGCATAGCCATACGCTCATGGGGCGCCGACTTCTCCTCCGCACGGCATCGCCGAAGTTGTCCGGTATCATTTCCCACCGACAGCCGACCGGAGCGAGTAGTCTATAACAGGTCAAGCGACATGGCGGCCATGACGACCATCGACACCATCACGCCAAGGACGATAAACAGATATACGCCGTACATGACCAATGATTTGACGGCCGTACGCACCCATCCGTAACCGTAGAGGCGGTGGAACGAGGCTATCATGTATAGCTGGAAGAGCAGGGCCGGTATCAAGAATGCGTGTTTGGCCGGCACGCCGCACCACACGCCCGCCACGATCGCCACCGTTATGAGCAGCAGCAGAACCGAATGCACGTGCAGCGCCATGACGAAGTGCGCCATATACCGCAGACGACGGCGGCGGAAGAACCACTGCAGCAGCAGCGCGAATACGGGTATCAGCAACAGCACCACGATCGGCAGCCACTTTGATATCCAGCCGACAAACTCCGAGTACATCATCTCGTTGCGCAGACGTCTCGTCTCATGTGTCTGCAGCGCCTCGGGCGGACAGTCGGCATCCGTACGGCTCCAATAGACCGTATCGCCGGGCAGCGCGACAAGAAGGTTCTCGTCCAAGAGCAGCGACGGCACATCGACCAGAAGCGTATCGCGTCCCGCCACGTCGTGTATCGTAACCAGCGAATCTAGCCCCTCGAACACCTCGCGCGCCGATGCCACCTACACCTGCTCGCGCTCGTCCAGACCTATGTCGTGCGCCACGGTGCGGAGCGGGTCCTGCACGGTCGAGTCACGCAGGTCTGCCAGCGACGCCATCTCCGTCAGCCCCGCATCGTCCAGTTCGCCGTAGATCGACTTGGCATCGGGCACGAAGAAGAATACAAATGTAAAGAAGAGCACCGACAGGAACATGAAGAGTCGCAGCGGGTGAACATACGAATTGATCTTGCCGGCGTTGAACTCCTGCGTCAGGAAGCCCGGGCGGCGCACCAGCAGCCACAGCGTCCGCCACACCTTGCTGTCGAACTGGTAGACATTCTCGAAATACTGCTTCACATATTTCCAGAATGGCTGCTCTATGTCGAGCGCATACTGTCCGCAGCGGTAGCAATACATACCCATGAGCGGCTCGCCGCAGTTCTTGCAATGGGTATATGCCGGCACGCTCCGGCGGCGTATGCGGCGCAGACGCTCATACTCCAGACGGCGGCTCAGCTCGCGGCGGCGACGGCGCGCGTTTTGCCGCAGCGCAGCACGCATACGCGCAAAGAGACCTCCGGAGACCGTATGTCCGGTATCATCCCATCCATTTTCAGCCTCATCATCCGCCATATCATCTACATCGGACCCCTTCACTCCTTCAGTCTTGGAGCATCTCCGCGCACTGCCCTCCGTGCCGGGCCCGGCATTATCCTCCTCTTCTGCCCAATCCTCACCACAAGGCGCATCGGCGGCCGATCCGCTCTTTTTATCACACCCGGATACCTCCGCATTGCTTTTATCCGTCGCATCCGCTCCGTCGGCGGCGGTGCGGATGTCCTCCTTATCGATATTCTCCATCATTCGCAGGTTGCAGGCCATACGGATAATCAATCCCGAGGCCCGTAATCAAAAAAAAGCGTCCGCCGCAACTGCGGCAGACGCATCTCTCAAGGAGAGGGGTCACGCGATCCTCATCGAGGAAATCGCCGCCTCCGCTACTTGTTCTTCTTATCGTAACGTTTTGCGTAACGGCTCATAAACTTATCCACACGACCGGCGGTATCCACCAACTTCATCTTACCCGTATAGAAGGGGTGCGACGTGTTAGAGATTTCCATCTTATAGACAGGATAGGTTTCGCCGTTCACTTCGATGGTCTCCTTTGTCGAAACGGCGGACCGACACAAAAACACGTGGTCGTTCGACATGTCCTTGAACGCCACCAAACGATAATTCTCCGGATGAATTCCCTTTTTCATTTCGTTTTTGTTTTTGACTGTTATTGCTTAAGCGGGACAAAGGTACGAATTTATTTTCAACAACCAAGTGTCGGGCCTAAAAATTTACCCTCACACAGCGCATTCTGCTGCCGCCGATGGCACGAATGCGTGTATTTGCACCATTTTTCGGGCGGAAAATTTCTTTTTCCGATTTTTTGTCATATCTTTGCACTCGCAAAAAGGCCGCCTCAGGGCAGTCGTTCTGCGGGCCCATAGCTCAGTTGGTCAGAGCAGCGGACTCATAATCCGAAGGTCGGGGGATCATGCCCCTCTGGGCCCACAACAGAAAAGGTCATCGCGCGTCGATGACCTTTTTTGTTGTCTCTAAGCCTCAGACAAGAGTCGACATATAATCTCATATCCGCAGCAAAGCACCCTCCGCTCAGCACGGCCCGCTGCCGAAGCCCTTATCTGCTCCACCTCCGGCACTTCGCGCGGATCAGTCCTTGAGCAGGTAATCCACCGAAGTCACCACACGCACCGTCTTGATATACGGCGTATTGGCGTCACGGTCCGAGATCGAGAACTGGCCCTGATTAGCGCGTTTGATCTTGCCGAGGCGGCTCTCCGAGTCTCGGGCGAACTTCTCCGCCGCAACACGGGCGTTGCGCGTAGCCTCCTCGATCATCACGGGCTTGATCCCGTTAAGCGACTCCGACGTATAGAGGAACTGCGTGCGGTAACGGTAGTCGTCGCCGCCCACGGCTATACCCTCGCGCAGCAGATCACTCTGACGCGACATCAGATCCACCACAAGATCGACTTTCGAGGTCGAGACCGTCAGCACCGAGGTGACGTTGAAACGATACTTCACGCCCTGCGTGACATAGCGTTCGGTATCCATGTCGACAACCTCGGCGGGCGAAACGGTGATCTCATCCTCCGAGATGCCGTTCGACAGCAGGAACGACACGATCTTGGCATTGGTGCTTTCGATAGTGTTGTAGAGCGAGCCCAGATCGTTGCCCGCAAGTTTGTAGACCAGAGGCCAGATGGCCCTGTCGGCCTTGACCTCCTTCTCCGAGAGACCCTTTACGGATACCACGCGGTCACTGTCCTTGAAGTGAACCACGCCGCGATAGAGCAGCCATCCCGCGATGACAATACCCACCGCCAACACGGCCGCAGCCGCTACCGGTTTTCCTGTTTTGTCCATAATTTTGAGAGTATTTTTGAATTAGGTGTTTCGGTACGGTCCAAGTCCCCGGTACGGAACTGTCCATTCTCTACGTAAAGGCAGCCCTGTTAAGCATAACCGCCCCCGCGTCTCTTGTACATCTCTCCCGCGTTTCCCGCATCTCTTCCATCTCCCGCGTCTCTTCCGCACAGAGATTATCTCCCCGCCGCTGAAAGTTTCCGTTGCCGCGCAGACGCAGCAACGCTCCTTAATTCACGCGCTTCAGACGGAAGCGGTACGTAGTCGAGATGCTCTCGTCGGTATATTCCAGCGACATCTCGTTCTCGGTTATACCCGATATGCGGGCAAAGAGGATCGAATAATCTTTCTCGTTATTGACGCCGGTCATGCTGATGTATTGAGCCTTCTCATCCAGATCGTAGGCTATCGTCCAGCGTGTCGACGAGAAATATCCCGCCCAGTTGTTATCCAGCGTAAGCGTCATGTCGGAGTTGAGCACGAACTCGTCGCCGGCGACAAAATATTTCTTATCCGGCAGTTCGGGGTTGACGCTCTCCACATGCCAGCGGCCCAGCATCAGATCGACATAGTTGGTCTCGACCTTGGTCTTGCACGACGTAAGCGAGGTAAGAGACAAAAGTGCGGCTACGGCCGCCACGCATACAAATGATAAAAATCTTTTCATACGATATCAAATCCAATTTTCGGAGGCAAAAATAGCCATTTTCACCTTAACGCCAAAACATCGGCCGCCGACCGCGACATGCCGTATTTGGGAAGATGCGCACGCCCCCACGTCGACATAACGCGGCTAACGCACGGCTTATTGTCTCGGCAGCCGCGTTTTACCTCCTTGCACAAACATACGCGCAACGGCGTCCGCAGCCCTGAGCCCTGCCCCCCCCTAATCGAGGTTTGTGATCATCTCATTCAGCCACGAAAGGCGGCTGGCAAAACGCGAGGCCATGAGATTGACCGCCCCCTCGTACGAAAGGCCCTGATCGCCGTTGGGGCTCACCGAGTTGGCCCACAGCTTCCAATCCGCCTGCGCCGACTTGGCCAGCATCTTGCTCTGCGCGGAGATATAGTTTCCGGTGGCGGCGAAGACCGGATAGAGCGTCTGCCACCGATGCTTGAGCAGCGCGCGAAATTCGGGATCCTCGAACAGTCGCGGATACCACAGATAGTTGCGGCAGTGCCAACCGCCCTCCTGCGTGAATGTCAGCCAGTCGTAGTCCCACATGGGGCCTGCACAGAGCTTGCCCCCGCGGTCCTTGTACATATATGTACTTTTGGGATGGATCCACTCATAGTGATATATAAGCTCCGAAATAAGATACATGTCGGCAAAGGAGAGTATGTCGATATAGTTCTTGTACCCGCGCTCGGGGTCGAGCCAATAGTCGCTGTAAAGTACCGTCTCGGCCTCGTTGAAATAGTTGCGTATGTAGATGAACTGCGGCGATCCGATATCGTTCTCGTCGGGAGTGTTGACATTCACCGGAAACGCCTTGACCGCCGAGCGGAACTTGTTCACCTCGTCGTAGTAGGTATCCAGCTCGAGGATATATCCGCCCGATATGTCGGCATCGGCCGCCATCTCCGAATATGGCGGCATCTCGTTTATGGCCAGACGGTTCTCGTCGATTCGTATCTGCTCGCAGAGGTAGTAGCACCCGCGGTGCTCGCCGTTGAGGAACAGCTCCACGAAGACTCCGTGCGGCGTCCACGCCAGAGCGCTGCGCTGACCCAGATAGAAGGCCACGTCATTACGCAGCAGCGTGCGGTCGATGTAGTTTGCCAACAGCACCCACCGTTTGTGTTCGGGCATGCCGAGCACCTCGGTGCGTTTGTCGAACTTTATCTTGTACGGCTTCTTGGGATAACCCCACGTTGAGTTGCCGCGGCCCGCAATCTCGATATCCGCAGCGGCCAGATCGTCGTAACGACCCACGCCGTCGATTGTGATCGTAGCCTTGCTCCACATATCCTTGCTCGTGACGGGCATGCCGCTCGCCGTCGAGATCGACACTACGGGCAGCCCCGTGAATGAGAACGACAGCGACACCACATACTCCGCAGCCTCACCGTTGACATTCTCCACACGATATGTCACCGGCGAGCTGAAATCCACACGCGAGACGCCGCTCCACTGCCTTGCGCCGTTGACATATACCGTCTGTCCCTCGGGCACGGTAAACGTGGGCGAGAATGTGCACATACCCTCCACGGCGGTCGTAGCGCCGTCGATAGCGCCCGTGATGGCGTGCGAGGCGGCATCTATACGGCACGTCACGTTGCTGCTCATGCGCGGATTGTTGCGCGTGTCGAACCAGAAACGTTCGATTACGGGCGCCTCGGCATCGGGATCGACTATTTTTATTCCCTCGTCGGTCGCATCCTTACTGCACCCCGCAATGAACAGAAGCGTCAGCAAAAATGTAATGGCAAAAAATATTCTACGCATATAGCACGCTGTTTTTCAGTATATTATCAATAACGCGGCTTATCTGCACGCTGTACAGTAATGCAATGTACGAAAAATTTTTCGTTCCCGATGCAAGATTCCGCCTCCGGCGTGATTTAATGATCAGAGAAAACCAAAAGATTCGGAACACAAAAAAGATTCGAAACCATGAAAAGAATAAATTTTATCTTATGCGCATTCGGCCTTGCACTTTCGGCCATGTCGCTCGGGTCGTGCAACAACAACGACTACTATGACTACGGATATCTTCGACCCACGGCTGTGGTGACGGTGCGTCCTCAGGCCGACGGTTCGTTCTTCATGCAGCTTGACGACTTCACTGTCATCTACCCCGACAACATGGACAAATCGCCCTTCGGGGACAAGGAGGTCCGCGCGCTGGTAAACTACACGCCGAGCGTTGCGAATGACGCAGATCCCGAATCGTCGTTCTCATACGCACGCATCAACTGGATCGACAGCATCCGCACCAAGCAGCCCGTAGAGAATCTGGGCGACGAGCAGAATAACCTCACCTACGGCACCGATCCCATCGAGATCGTCCGCGACTGGGTCACCGTAGCCGAGGACGGCTATCTCACGCTGCGCATACGCACCCGCTGGGGAGAGCGCTGCCGTCCCCACATCATCAACCTCGTGGGTGGGGTCAATCCCGACAACATCTATGAGTTCGACCTTCACCACGACGCTCAGGGCGACACCTACGGCAACATGGGAGATGCGCTCATAGCCTTCAACCTGAACGACCTGCCGCGCGACGGCGGTGACAAGGTGACCATACGTCTCAACTGGCGTTCGTTTACCGGATACAAGAGTTTCGACTTCAAACTCCGTCTGCGTCCCGAGCAGGGCGACGGCAGTGACAACACGGGTGAGGGCGACAATACCGGCGGCACGAACAACGGTGAGGTCGATCCCGCAAGCATCGCCTACAACAGCTACGTCGAGTAGCCGAGGCGATGCCGGCCCGCCGCCGACCCTACGCGAGGCGGCAACAACCGACCAACCGATCATGAACCTTCCCAACGGGGCGAGCCGACATGACGGCGCCGCTCCGTTGGTCTCATGCAGAGGGGAGGGGCTGCGCGGCATATCTGTAACGGGGACGGAGGATACTCCCACACCTGCGTACAACACCACGTACGGGCCACACACAACAAGCGGAGCAGAAATCCGTTTATAGGGCGTCGGCCCTGCACTGGGCCGATGGCGGCGAGAGGAGACAGAGGCACCCGCGCCGCCGCGAAAAGCAAAAGCCCGCATGCGGCAGAGCCTCGACGCAGAACGCAGATATGACCGACAACCAGATACGGAACGAAGAACGGATCATCCGCCTTGTACAGAGTGGCGATACGACGGCCATGAGGTCGTTGTACAACCTCCACATAAGGTATCTCACGGCCGTCTGCGCACGATATCTCGCCCGCGACGAAGATGTGAAGGATGCGCTGCAGGAGGCGTTCCTCAAGATCTTCACGTCGATCGGCCGCTTCGAGTACCGAGGCGAGGGGTCGCTCCGGGCATGGATGACGCGCATCGTCATAAACGAGGCGCTGAAACTCCTGCGCCGCGAACAGCGGATAGACACGGTCGACCTGCGCCACGAACATACCGATACTGCCGACGAGGAGCCCGCAACGGAAGAGATTCCGGCCGACGCGCTGCACGAGATGATCCGCACGCTGCCCGCAGGCTACCGCACCGTATTCAACCTCTATGTCATGGAACAGAAGAGCCATAAGGAGATCGCCGCGCTGCTCGGCATCAGCGAGAGCACCTCGGCCTCGCAGCTGCACCGCGCCAAGGCGCTGCTGGCAGAGAAGATAAAACATTACAGAACCGCAAACGCCGCATCACGATGAAAGAGGAGCCGCATACACCCCGTCGGGAAGATTGGCTGCAAGATATACACGACCGTCTGGCCGACTTCGAGACCGAAGCCCCCGATGGCCTCTGGGAGCAGATAAGCCATCGCCTCGAGACTTCGGACGACACGGACAACGTTGCAGACACGACGCATAGGGTCATTCCATTGTGGGTACGCCGCACGGCGGCCGCTGCCGCGGCTGTCATTGTCCTCGCGTCGGGAGCGCTCCTGCTGCGGCATGACGACCCCGTGCAGAGACTTCACGAGCACCTTCCCGCTACGCACAACACCATTGCATCCACGACGCCACGCACGGAGCAGCCAAACGACGACAATACAGCCTCCACACGGCAGGACCGTATCCAAGCAACCGCCGCAACCGTTACACATACGGATGTCGGGACGACAGCCAAGAACGTGCTTGCGGCCAATACGACACCGGCGATATCCGCCGAAAATAGTACCTCGCATATCGACCGCACGACAGATAACGCGACAACACCTTCGGCAAAAGACAACGCCGGGCACAGGGCCGACAACGACATATCGCCCAACCGAAATGATTCGGAGCCTCAACAAACCCGACCCGCGAAGCAGAACAGAAGCGATGTCAAGCGGCGTCAAACCACCTCTGCGCATACCATGCGCATCGGGGCATACGCCTCGGGCGGAGCCGCCGCCTACGCCATGCACAGCCGCTCGAACGGCATCATATCGACGGTCATGGCCTCGAACGACACCCATTGGGAGGACAGCCCGCTGCTGGGAATGCTGCTATACAACCGCGGCAAGGACACGGAAACACACCTTCGCCACCACCAGCCCATACGTGCGGGTATATCCTTCACTTATATGATAAACGACCGCCTCGGCATCGAGAGCGGCCTCACATATACGCTTCTGGCATCGGACACGCGCGACGGCAGCGACATGCACTACTATGAAGGGCGGCAGCGACTGCACTATCTGGGCATACCGCTCAACGTGAAATACGAGTTTCTGCGGTGGCGACGTTTCGGGCTCTACGGCTCGGCCGGAGTACTTGCCGAACAGTGCATTTCGGGACGCATGCGCAAGGAGTACGTTCTCGACGGGAGCAGCTACCGCACAACTACGGAGAGCATCCCAACCCACCCGTTCCAGCTCTCGGCCAACATATCCGCGGGCCTGAGGTACGACTTCACCCCCACGGTCGGCATATACGCCGAACCGGGCCTGAGCTACTACTTCGACGACGGCACCTCGCTCCAGAGCGTCTACAAGCAGCGGCCCCTAAATTTCAACCTCAACGTCGGCGTACGCTTCACCGTAGGAAGGTAGGGAATCTATTAGGGAGACATTCCAACGTTGGACATCCACGGATTACGTATCCCACGGTCATAATTTATCAGGCCAGTAACGTAATTTAAGATAGGCCCACAAATGAGGATATTTGTCCTTCACGGGAGTCATCAAAACTTCCGGATCGACAATCACGTATCGGCTCTGATCTGACAACATCGCACGCCACGAGTCCTCCATATTACGCCCCGACACCTTATATGTCCGATGCAATAAATTATGATTCCGGGACGGTATTACATGAACGTGCATAAATTCATTAGCGTCAAACTGCTCTCTATCATTATGCCGGATGATTTGTTCCGCCCATAATGTCTGTCTCATCAGTTGATAAAACGGCTCTTGGTAATATATGCTGCCGCCATAATCATCCAAAGTACGCAGTTGCTCTGATTCCGTAATCAGTTTGTTGTAGCGATTCATACGCACAACACCCTTACAAACGCCATTATCGGCCAGCGCGCCCTCCTCACTGCGAGACACACCTTCTTTCGATTTGTCCACGTCAGGATAAGACTCGGTATATTTCCACTCGATAGGGATAATCCACCTGCTTCCGTCACGGTGTTTTGCATATATTACGGCATCGACCGATGTACAGTTTGATCCTCGCGAATTTTGATTTTCATTCAGATTATCAAATTTACTAACAACCTCGAAAGAGATATACCCTTGCGGAGCGACATCACATGGAATCTGCTCTACATCGACAAACTCATCACGTATGCCGTTCAGTATATCCAATACGGCCTTTCTGTCATTGCGAACAGCAAACAAATGATTCAGGCAGGCTATTTGAGAAGACAATATATGACCTGATGGTTCCGTGCCCTTCCACCACGCAATACCGTTTGCCCTGAAGTACTCCATCACGGCATCGCGTACGGGAGCATATATATTTTTCGCCCCGCGCTCAAGGACAAAAGGCCAATTTCCATGGCCGAAACGGCCGTATCCCTTATCCCCATCGAACAAGTCACTCGATGACATAAGCGACATCTGCCGACGTCGCTCACCAGCTTTAAAACTTTTCATAGCAGAACCTTATCAAAAGAAGTAATTCTCTCAGCGACCGAGCGTCACCTTAAGCGGCGAGGCGACCCGGATACTCTCCTCGCGCACCATCCGCTCCCACTCTTGGGCGCTGCTCACGCCGCCCTGACTCCATGCCGAGCCGCTGCGCATGCGTATGCGCTCGCCCGCCTCGACACGTCCCGAAACAAGGATATGGCCGTCGGCCTCCGAGACCGCACCGCCACCCTCGACCACGATGCCCAGCATGATGTCGCCGTCACGCACGGGATCCGCCGAGTCGGACGCGGCCTCCGTCACGGCCGCATAGCCGTCACCCGAAGCCTTCGACCGCACGTCATGCAGTACGATGCCCGCGGCAACATCCATCTCGCCGTCAAAGCCGTCGAAGAGATACTCCTGCACCGTGAACCGCGTATTGGCATCGAGCCATATACGGCGTGTCATCGTGACATCACGATCACCCACACGCACAGGGGCATACGTAAACTCGGCCATCGTACGCACGGGACCGTTGGCCATGCAACGCTGCGTGGCGTAGTTGCCCGTCAGCACGATATGGCCGTCGGCGACGGGAGCCATGGCGCCTCCGCCCAGCGTCGATGCCACCTTGTAGCAATCCATGCCCTCGCCGTAGTTGTGGTGATAGTCGTTGCGGCCGTACCACTCGTTTATCACGAGTCGCGGCGTCGACTTGACCCATACGTCTATCCCCTGCGTCCGCGGATCGGCGAGTGCCGGGCCGTAGATGCGGTATGCGACAAGGTTGTTCTCCCACGCATAGTCGTCGGCACGCTCCGGAACATAACGCCCGTATGCCTGCGGCTCGTACGCCTCGCGCTCGCCCGCCTCTATACGGTACGACGTGCTCGCCGCCGGAGCTACCGTCGCCTGAAAGAGCAGCGTCACGGGCTCGCCCGCACTGTCGAATATAACCTGCGAAGGTATCTGCTCGCCCTCCTCGGTCGTCACCACGACATTGTCGGCCGTAACACCGGCACGCCGCAGATCGCCCCATGCAATCTCGACAGTCTCGCTGTTGCGCTCCAGATCTGTTTCATTCGTTACTTCGGCCACCAAGCCGCCGCCCGAGCCGCACGCCGCCAAGGCACACGCGGCCAGAAAACATATCACTCGTCTCATCTTCATTCGCTTTATCTGTTATCGAAACTACCTCCCCCCGCCTCTCACGGCTGCTTGCCTATGTAGGCGAGGATGCCGCCGTCGACATAGAGTATATGTCCGTTGACGAAATCCGACGCCGCCGAGGCCAGAAACACCGCCGGTCCCATCAGATCCTCGGGCGTACCCCAACGCTCGGCGGGGGTCTTGGCCACGATGAACGAATCGAACGGGTGTCGCGACCCGTCCGCCTGACGCTCGCGCAGGGGCGCCGTCTGCGGCGTGGCGATATACCCGGGACCCAGACCGTTGCACTGGATGTTGTAACGTCCGTATTCCGAGGCTATGTTGCGCGTAAGCATCTTCAGTCCGCCCTTGGCCGCGGCGTAGGCCGAGACCGTCTCGCGCCCGAGCTCCGACATCATCGAGCAGATGTTGATTATCTTGCCGCCGCCCTTGGCTATCATACCCGGAATGACGGCCTTCGAGACTATGAACGGGGCCGTAAGGTCTATATCCACGACCTCGCGGAACTCCGACGCCGACATCTCGTGCATCGGTATGCGCTTGATGATACCGGCATTATTTACCAGAATATCGACCGTACCCAGCTCCTCGGCTATCGATGCGACCATGGCGGCTACGGCCGCCTCGTCCGTCACGTCGCATATATATCCGCGCGCCTTGATCCCTTTTGCCGCGTATGCCGCCAGAGCATCGTCCATGTGCCGCTGCGAGCGGCAGTTGAAGGCTATTGCAGCCCCCGCGCCCGCCAAAGCCTCCGCTATGGCGAAGCCTATGCCGTAGGCCGCGCCCGTAACCAGCGCAACCTTGCCTTTCAGTGAAAAATCGACCATATATGTCTATATATCGTTATACTTATTAATTACGGACAGCGCCGCCCCGCCCCCGCTAACGCAGGTCGGTGATGGCGAAAAAGTCCTGATCGCCATAGTCGAGGTTCTCGCCGCCCATACCCCAGATGAAGGTATAGTTGTGTGTGGCGGCCGCGCTGTGTATCGACCACTCGGGCGACAGGACGGCCTGCTCACCGCGCATCCAGATGTGGCGCGTCTCGTGCGGTTCGCCCATCATGTGGCACACGGCCTGATCATCCGGAAGCTCGAAGTAGAAGTACGCCTCCATGCGGCGCGAATGGATATGTGCCGGCATGGTGTTCCACACGCTGCCCGGGGCCAACTCCGTCATACCCATCTGCAAGCGGCACGTCGGCAGCACCTGACTTACGATCATCTTGTTTATGTCGCGCTCGTTCGAGCCCTCGAGCGACCCCATGTGTGCGACGACGGCATCCTCCTTGGTGATCTTGCGGTCGGGATAGTTGCAGTGCGCACATACGGAGTTGAAATAGAACTTGGCGGGCGCTGCCGGATCGATGCTCTCGAAGAGCACCTCGCGGTCGCCCATTCCCAGATATAGCGCTTCCTTGTATCCCAGACGGTAATCCTCGCCGCCGACACGCACAACGCCCGCGCCGCCGACATTGAAGATGCCCATCTCGCGACGTGTCAGGAAAAAGGGCGCCTTGAGCGGGTCGATCGCCTCGAGACGCAGCGTCTCGGCTACGGGCATGGCCCCGCCCACTATCATGCGGTCATACATCGAATATACCATATTGACCTCGTCGGCGGCAAAGACCCGCTCGATGAGGAAGTCGCGGCGCAGACGCTCCGTATCGTAGTCCTTGGCGTCGGCCGGATGCGCAGCATAGCGCACTTCGTAGTTTGTCTTCATATCCCGGTATTTTAATTACATATTCTATAACGCGCCGCATCAGAATCCGAAGTAGCGCTTGGCATTGTTGTATGCGATGTCCTCCACCATGCGGCCGAGGAAATCCATCTCGCTCGCAGGCAGCAGCCCAGCCTCGACGTCATTGCCTATGAGGTTGCAGAGCGTGCGGCGGAAATATTCGTGCCGCGGGTAGCTCAGGAAGCTGCGCGAGTCGGTCAGCATACCCACGAAGCGGCTCAACAGCCCCAACAGCGACAGGGCGTTCATCTGACGCTCCATGCCCTCCTTCTGGTCGAGGAACCACCATCCCGACCCGTACTGTATCTTGCCCGCGATCTCGCCATCCTGAAAGTTTCCGATCATGGTGGCCACCATCTCGTTGTCGCGCGGGTTGAGGTTGTAGAGTATGGTCTTCGTGAGCTTGCCCTGCGAATCCAGACGGTCGAGGAAGCGGGCCATATTCTTTGCCAGCGTGAAGTCGCCGATCGAGTCGAAACCCGTATCGGGCCCTATTGCGGCCATCTTGCGAGAGTTGTTGTTGCGGATGACACCGAAGTGATACTGCTGCGTCCACCCCGTCTCCCAATCCATGACGGCCATCTCGACGAGCATGGCGCTCTTGTAGCGGCGGCGCTCCTCGTCGGTAAGCGTCTCTCCGCCATACACTTTGGCAAATATGGCCTCTATCTGCTGCGACGTATAGTCCTCGGCGTAGAACTCCTCGATACCGTGGTCGCTCAGGCGGCAGCCGACGCTCTCGAAGAAACGGTGACGCACGCGCAGGGCATCCACGAGCGTAGCGAACGAACGTATCTCGACACCCGACACCTCGGCCAGACGGTCGATATATGCACGGAACGCCGCCGGGTTCTCCACGGCCATGGCCTTGTCGGGACGCCACGCCGGCAGCACGCGGCAGCCGAACGACTCCTCGCGGCAGCGCAGATGGTGTTCGAGCGAGTCGACTGGATCGTCCGTAGTGCATACCACCTCCACGTTATAACGCCGCAACAACCCACGCGCCGAATATTCGGGCTGCGCCAGCAGGGCATTGCAACGGTCGTATATCGAACGTGCCGAGGCGGGGCTCAACAGCTCCTCCACGCCGAAGGCGGTCTTGAGTTCGAGATGCGTCCAGTGATACAACGGGTTGCGCATGGTATAGGGTACCGTCTCGGCCCACTTCTCGAAACGCTCCCAATCCGAAGCGTCACCCGTACAGTAACGCTCCGCCACGCCGTTCGTACGCATGGCGCGCCACTTGTAGTGGTCGCCGTCGAGCCATATCTCCGTAAGGCTGCGGAAACGGTGATCTTCGGCTATGTAGCGCGGGTCGAGATGGCAATGGTAATCTATGATCGGCATCTTGGCCGCATGGTCGTGATAGAGACGGCATGCCGTCTCGGTCTGCAACAGGAAGTTCTCGTCGTTGAATTTTTTCATAATTTCAGGCACACAGGTTAGTAAACGGTGCCACGCATGGCGGCACACGTGAGCAAAGATACGAAAACTAGCACGCAAAGCCAATACCCCGCGGGCTTTTTACCATGCGGCAAGCAATCTAACACCCTATTTTAACCATCCGTGCGGCATCTTTTTTATCGTTTATTGCGACTGCGGGCGATAAACGCTCATAATTATTCGGTCAATCATCGGCTTTGCGTATATCTTGGATATAATAATGCGCCTCGGCCGGGCAAATTCAGAAAACTGCGTTTTCGATTTGCATCTGCTCCCGACTTTCCTTATATTTGCATACAAATCGTAAAATTATCACATTATGGAGTTCGAAGGAGTAGTATACAAGATATTGCCCCCGACCAAAGGGGTCTCGGCACGCGGCGAATGGCAGCGTCAGGAGGTGATATTCGAGATGCCGCAGGAGTTCTCACGCAAGGTGTGCGTGACATTCTTCAACAAGGAGTCGGAGGTAGCCCGCCTGAAGGAGGGCGCCGCATATACCGTCTCGGTCAACATCGAGTCGCGCGAATACAACGGCCGCTGGTACACCGACGTGCGTGCATGGCGCGTACAACCCAAACAGGAGGCCGCACCCGCACCGGCACCGACACCCGAAATGCCGCCTCTGGGCGACGAACCCTCATACCCGGCATCTGCCTCGACTGATGTAGACGACCTGCCCTTCTGACGCCATCCGTCGGTACGGACGGAACAAGGCATACGGGAGAATCTCTAATCTCACGGGAGCAATCTCATCAAGAGACAGACACAGTCTCGGCCAGAGAATCGGGTACAAAACGACAGCGGAGATCCAATTGGAAAAAGATCTCCGCTGTCGTTTTGTCTGAGCAGTGCGTAATGTCAACGTTTTACCGACAGTTCATGACGGTGTACCACCTTGCCCGCGGCATCCACCACGTCGATGGCGATACGCGACCGCGTCACCTCCACATCGAGACGGTCGTTGTTCGAGTTGACAAGGATCGGGAAATCATTTCCGCGCTCGCCCCGCTCGATGAAGTCATACAGATGCAGGTGGCCGCACAACATCACATCCACACCCGCCTCGTTCAACAGAGGCACGAACAGACGCATGATCTCACGGCTGCCATGCCAGCCGTCACTCTCGGGAGGCACGTGCAGGAAGACTATACGCACGGCCGCCGAACGGAACTCGTCACTCTGCAACGTCTGCCGCAGCCACTCGGCCTCCCGCTCGCGGTGGGCATCGTATGCTGCCAAACCGCCGTACTCGATGTCGCTGTCGGGTTTGTCCTCACCGCAGTCGAGCACCAGAAATGCCGCAGGACCCTCACGGAACATATAATAGGGCTTGCCCGTAGTTGTCGGGAACAGATTCATGAACTCGACCGAGGCGGCACCGCGCGTCTCGTGGTTGCCGCGCACCACGACTATGGGCGTATCCGTAGCGAAAAGCTCCACCGACCGTCCCAGATAGTCCTTCTGCAACTGCTCCATCGAGCTCATGAGGCTCGACATGTCGCCGTTGAAGGCTACGAAATCGACCTCACGCTTTGTCGCGTCCGCCGTCAGCGCCCGCAGGATAGAGTCGCGGCCGTGTATGTCGTTCACAACGGTAAAGCGGCACTTGTCGGCCGCCGTGTCGAACGTACGCACACGGTACGGCTCGCGTGAATAGACATTGCTTGCAGTGGTACGTCCCAGAACGGGGATCGCCCCGCTGTCGTCGACACCCTGCTGATATATGCGGTAACGGTATGCCGTCCCGGGCTTGAGGCCCTCGATACGCACACTGTGCAACGTCGAGACCACATGCCGGCCCAACAGATCCTCATAATACCGCGGGCGCTCCTCCGCATAGAACGACGTGCCGTCATCGGGAGCCGTCTCAACCCACCCTATCGACCTCTCGGTCGACATCCATACGACGGTAAAGCCGTTGTCGGTCATGCCCACGACCCACGGGCCGCATGCGGTAGATGCCGTCGGCACCTGTGCCGCAGCCGCCACTGCCGCCAGCACAAGCGGCACAAGCATTGCAAAAAATCTCTTCATATCAAGGTTTTATAAGGTTAGTCAGCCGTCTCCGAATAGACGGGTTAGGCGAATACCCGCCTGCATGTTAAGCACATACACGCCATCTTGTCAAGCGCATACCCGCCCACATGCCGCCATGTTACTTATCCTCGGGCGCCGCCTGCGCCTCGGCAGGAGATGCACCCCCGGCGCTCTCCACGCTATCTGCAGTCGATATGAGACTGCGGTAGGAGCCGTGCCCCAATACGGTGAATACGATCACCGCCAATACGCACAGTGCGAACACCGCACCTATGATTCTCTTTATCATGGTCGCAATATCATTTTATTTTACCGCATCCGGCTCTGTTGCCTCCGATTCCTCCTTCACTGTCCTGCCGCTCTCACGCTCCGGAACCACGGGGGCCTCGCCGCTTGCGGGATGCTCCTCAAGCCACTCGATCGTGCGGCTCACGACGTTGTCGATAGGGAATATGTTGTAATAGAATCCGTCCGACTCAAGCGGCGTGTTGCGTCCGATGTATGCGTGCAGCTGCGCCTCCATCACCTTGCGCGAACGGGCTATGTCGCGCGCGACGGGTGCCACGCCCTGCGCCGCGGCGTAACGCACGAAGTCATCGAAGAGACTCTTGTCGCTGTCGAGCAGCGCCGTCAGCTCGGGAATCGTATGCACGGCATTCAACGCGTCGCGATGGCGGTCGGCATAGTCGAGCGTGTAACGGTAGAGTATGTTGCGGCCCGAGACCTCCATATAGTACGGCGTAAGGTCGGTCGTATCCATCGGGATGAATATGTCGGGCATGATGCCTCCGCCGCCATATACGACCTTGCCCTTCGGCGTGACGAAACGCAGCGAGTCGGCAAAGTGTATGCTGTCGGCCGAGAAGAATTCGTTGTTGCGGTAGCGGCGCACGATATCCATCTCGTAGTCATACTCGTCGCCGTTGACATAGGGTTTCTGTATCGAGCGGCCCGTCGGGGTGTAGTACCGCGCCACCGTAAGGCGCAGGGCCGAACCGTCCGCGTACGGTATCTGGTGCTGCACAAGGCCCTTGCCGAACGAACGGCGGCCGACGATGGTGCCGCGGTCGTTGTCCTGCACCGCACCCGCCAGAATCTCGCTCGACGAGGCGCTACCCTCGTCTATGAGCACCGCCAGCGCAATGTCGGTAGCCGTACCGCGCCCGTCGCTGAACTCCTTTATCTGGTGTTTGTTGCGATCCTCCGTATATACGATCAGCTCACCTTCGGGAAGGAATTCGTTGGCGATGAGTATCGCCTGATCCATATACCCGCCCGAATTGCCGCGAAGGTCGAATATGAGTTTGGTCATACCCTCGCCGCGCAGACGCTGCAGCGCCTCCATAAGCTCCGTATGCGACGTGCGGGCAAACTGCGACAGGCGGATGAAGGCTATGTCGGGGGTCACCATGAAGGCCGACTCGATACTCTTTATGGGGATGGCGTCGCGCACGACCGTCACGTCGACCAGATCCTCTATGCCGCGCCGCTCGAGCGAGAGCTTCACCTCCGTGCCGCGGGGGCCGCGCAGACGCTTGACTATGTCGTCCTGCGCCATCTTCACGCCCGACACCAGCGTGTCGTTAACCTTGATTATGCGGTCGCCCGCCGCAAGGCCCGCCTTGGCGCTCGGGCCGTTGGGGATGACGCTCAACACCAATACCGTATCTGTCGCGGCGTTGAACGAGACACCTATGCCGTCGAACTCGCCCTCCAGAGGCTCGTTCACGGCCTGCATCTGCCGTGCGGGTATATATACCGAGTGGGGATCGAGCTCCTGCATCATGAGCGGTATGACCAGCTCCGAAAGCGAATCCATCGAGATCGAATCGACGAACTGGTGCTCGATCAGGGCACACGTCTGCATGATCTTGTTTGTGGTTTGCAGGCCGCTGCGGCTCATCAGCGTCCGCAGCTGCGACTCGGCACGGTTGCGGCCCACAAACTGGCCGAACAGTATGCCGAGGACGATACCTGCCGCAAGGATAAGCGGGAAGAGTATCGTATGTTTCGAGTTTCTATACATCTTGCTTTCAAAAAATATGTCTTGTCGTCCGTATGCCGCAGCAAAATACGTGCGGCGGCATCACCGCCGCAACTCTTTGTGCCACGTCATGAACCGAGGTATGCGCCCCGTACGGCTACCAGCGCAGGAAGCTGAACGAAGGTTTGTTCTTGAACGAATAGCTTATGCCGAACGACAGGGTCGAATACATCTGCAGGGCGGTATTCTGCGCCTTGTCGTAGTTGAGCTGCACGTATATCTTCGTCTCGAGGAACTTGGTCGCCTTGATGGTGAAGGTGTTGCACCACTGCACCGTGGGATCCAGCGCCACGATGTTGGGCACCGACGGCGGCTCCTGACCCTCGGGCGAGCCGGCGTTGACCCACTTCTCATGCTCCGTCAGGTAATTCTTGTAGGCGCGGATCTTGTCCGCACGCCCCACGTTGGTCATCCAGCCGTAGTAGGCATAGACCGAGGTCTCGTACCGCAGCCAGTTGTTCTTGCCCCAATAGCGGTCGAAGGTGATGTTGATAGACGAACCGCCCGAGAAGAGCATGTGCTTGTCGATATCGACACCGAAATACGACGTGGCGTTCTGTGCTTCGTAATATTTCTTCACCTTGTTGCTGAAGACCAGCGTTCCGTTGGTCGAGAGGGGGTTGAGCGAGAGCTTGATGGGGAACTTGCCGTTGGGCGAGGTATAGGTCATACCGATCGAGACGTCGAGGTAGCCCGGGGCCATGAGTCCCGTCACCACGTCGTCGCTCGTCTGTTCGGTACGCGACTTGTAGCTGTTGAGGAACTGGCTGCGCAGCGATATGTTGGCACTGTATGCCCAGCTGGAACTGATGCGGCGCTCGGGCAGCGTCGAGATCGAGAAGTTATCTATATTCTTGAACCATATACCTTTTCGCACGCCCTCCTCGACATCGACCCTCACGCGGTTGTATCCCAGATTGGCGCTGGCGGTGGTGGTCAGACGGAAAGGTTCGTTGTTGTAGACGTGCTTGAGGTTCATCGAGCCGCTTATCGAGAAAGTGTTGTCACCGCCTCGCGAGTTGGTCCACGGGTCGTTGTACGAGGTCATCGCGCCCGAGAGGCCCAGACGTATCTCTATCTCGTTATGTTCCTTCCGTATGCGTTGGCGTTCGGCGCGGGCGCGGGCGGCATTGTAATACTCGGTGCTGGCGTCGATACCCTTCATCTTCTCCTCGAACTTCACCTCCTCGCGCGTGGTTTTCGTATCGTTCTCCACCGTGAACTGCGCCATGGCGCCGCTTGCCGACAGCACGGCCGCGAGGGTCAACAAAATCGAAAATCTGCACATATCCGTCTCATTTACCGTACCGACCCTTGCGGGCAGGACGCATTATGGGAACAAAGTTACTATTTTTCACAATATTTGTTACATTTGCAGAGGTAAAATTACTTCCGTCATGAAATACATAGGCGCACACGTCAGCGCCGCGGGCGGTGTGGAGAACGCCCCGCGCAACGCACACGACATCGGAGCCACGGCTTTCGCACTCTTCACCAAGAACCAGCGTCAGTGGGCCGCCCCGCCCCTCACCGACGCGCAGATCGAACGTTTCAAGCAGGCGTGTGCCGAGTACGGATACACGCCGCAGCAGATATTGCCCCACGACAGCTATCTGATCAACCTCGGACACCCGACGGACGAGGGCCTCGCCAAGTCGCGCGCCTCGTTCCTGCACGAGATGCAGCGGTGCGAGGCTCTGGGGCTCGACCGCCTCAACTTCCACCCGGGCAGCCACCTGAAGGCCATCTCGGAGGAGGAGTGCCTGCGCCGCATCGCCGAGTCGATAAACATCGCCCTCGAGCAGACGCACGGCGTCACGGCCGTCATTGAGAACACCGCCGGCCAAGGCTCCAATCTCGGATATGACTTCGCCCATCTGGCGCGCATCATAGACCTCGTGGAGGACAAGTCGCGCGTAGGCGTATGCATAGACACCTGCCACGCCTTCGCCGCGGGTTATGACCTTACGACCGACGAGGCGTGCGAGCGGACCTTCGCCGACTTCGACCGCACGGTCGGCTTCCGATACCTTCGGGGCATGCACCTCAACGACGCCATGAAGGACGTGGGCAGCCACGTTGACCGCCACTCTCCCCTCGGCGAGGGCAAGCTGGGCATCACGGTCTTCCGCTACATCGCCGCCGATGCCCGCTTCGACGGCATACCCCTCATCCTCGAGACCCCCGACGAGGCCCGCTGGCCGGAAGAGATAGCCCTTCTGAAGAGCTTCGCCGAAGAGGGAAAATAGAAACTGTACATAAAACGGTAATGATGCCAAAAGAGGTTGGTCGATGATTGGAGTAAATGACTAGAATTGTACGATTCTGGTCATTTGCTTTTCTTGATAATACCATCATTGCTATTCAGGAAAAGATACCACTTTACAAAATCCTTAAAATGTTGTTCCGAGAGCCCGCGATGGATTCTTAAATTATCCTTCAAGTGACCGAAGAACGACTCAATAGAGTTTGAAGATTTAGGTATATTAGGGTACCGCGTATATGAAAACAGATCGGGTATGGCACGCTTGATATGCGAGACACTTCGATGCAGCATCTTATGCGTAAACCACCATCTTCCGGACTCCACATCTACAGTTTTTTCATTGATAAATGGCTCGTGTCGCCGATACCAGTCAATAAAAGCCCGTATCCATAACTGCGCCTCATCATGTGTTTGTACTCCATTTAACAAGTG
>CDYS01020300.1_pt1 | contig 22020 bp, 25 predicted proteins | sample 557491 | NCBI WGS metagenome assembly CDYS01 (sample SAMEA3182057, study PRJEB8094) | gut metagenome | biome: human; feature: gut; material: Stool; isolation source: human stools | place: Canada | collected 2012-11-26
CTGATTCAACCTTTCGCATATAGTCCTTAATTGTCATTTGTTTTCCCTCCCAGCCAGTCCTAATTTACCGTCCTTTTCTATTCAAGCCCATCTTACCATACTATGCTGATAAAGTCAACATAAACTGAGTATATACGGATATAACGGTTTACCCGTTCACGCATTCGCGCAAACGGGTAAACCGTTATTAGGCATCCAAGATGCCCGGAGTTCCCCGGCGCAGCAGCACCGGGCGGGGTAAACCCCAGGCGTCTGCGGACGCCTCCCCTGCTCGGTGCGACAACGAACCGCCTTTCCTGTCGGCTGTCCGTTGTCGCCACCGAGCAATGCGCTCATCGAGTATTCGCCGTGCCAGCGAGAAAACTTCAGTATCGCCGCTGCCTATACAACCAATCGCGCAGGTTTTGTATCTCCGTTTAGTTGCCTTGACAATAATTATTTTGTATGTATAATATAATTATGGACACACTAAGATTTGAATGGGACCCCAACAAGAATGAGATCAACAAAAAGAAGCACGGCTTATCTTTCGAGGCAGCAAAGGAGGTCTTTTACGACGAGTTTGCCATTCTATTTGACGATCCGGATCATTCCATTGAAGAAGATCGCTTCCTCATTATCGGATCGATCAAATCGCAGAAAATTTGCATTGTGAGCCATTGCTACCGTGACAACGAAAACTGCATCCGTATTATCTCGGCAAGGCAGGCAACCAAAACCGAGCAACGCATTTATCTTGATGGAATTTGAGGTGATAGTATGAGAGATGAATATAACATCAGCGAACTGAATCCAAGAAAAAATCCATACGCGAACCGGCTGAAAAAGCAGATCACCATCAACATCGACGGCAGCACCATCGACTACTTCAAGTCTCTGGCCGACGCAAAAGGCATCCCCTATCAGACTCTGATCAACCTCTATTTGAGAGACTGTGCCGATAACCACCGGCAGCTCCAATTGTCCTGGCAGTAATGCTTCTGCACGAATTTTTTCGGTCAATAAAACCACGCAGCATTGTACAACAGGATACGGCGAGATCCGATCCTACCTACAGAACAGAGGAACGCCGATCGGTCCATTAGATATGCTGATCGCCGCGCACGCCAGATCTGAAGATATGATCCTGGTCACAAACAACGTCCGAGAGTTCGAGCGTGTGCATGGCTTGGTTGTTGAAAATTGGGTGGAGTAACCACCGTGCATTTGCGGATTTCTCCCCCATTGCGTGCCCCGCATAGTTCCAATTACAGTCACAGGGTCTAAACGCAAGATGGCTGTACTTTTTGTTAAAAAGCACAGCCATCTTGCGTTCAAGTATCATCACGAAAATTCTGTAGTACAAGGTATCAAAGATGCGTCTTGTATCCGATGCACCGTATCGCACAGAAGCCGAATATCTTCCATACTGTGAGAGGCAAGAATTACCGTAACCCCTGTCTCTTTCTGCTTCTGTAAAAGCTCTCGTACGTCCTCCATTCCCTGCGTATCCAGCCCATTCATTGGCTCGTCCAGAATGAGGTATCTGGGACGCTCCATGATGGCCTGAGCAATCCCAAGCCGCTGACGCATCCCCAGTGAATACTTTCCAACGTGCTTTCGACTGGACGGATCAAGCTTTACCTGCTCCATTGCCTCAGCAATTTCTTCTTTAGATATAATATTACGAATAGACGCTAATTCCTTGAGGTTCTGAAATCCAGAAAGGTACGGTAAAAAACACGGCGTTTCAATGATGATACCTGCATCTGGTGCGAAGTCTACGTCTTTTCCCAATTGCTTCCCATCCACTATTACTTGCCCCTTTGAAGGGTGCATCAAGCCGCACAATAACCGAAGCAAAACTGTCTTTCCAGCTCCATTCTTTCCAATTACTCCATGGATGAGACCTGCATCAAAAGTAGCATTGATGTTTTGCAATACTGTCTGCTCTTGAAAGACTTTAGTCAAATTTTGAATTTCAATCATAACCGTTCCCTTTTCTCCGATATTATGGCTCACATCTACCCCGATCTCATTTTGTTGCTACAAGTCCACCTGCTCCATCTGGCGCCTGGCTGCACGCCATAGTATCCAATCTGCTACTAAGAAAAACAGTACAGTGTATATCACATTTACCGCAGTTATCGGTCGTGCAGAAATACTTGCCACGTCGCAAGGGGATATGTACTTCAAAAGTGATACTTCCGGTACATACTCCAGAAATCGCTTAAAGATCAAACAGAGTACTACGAGCATATATCCGACATTTGTATGAAATTTCAAGTTGCTTACAATCAAAATCAAGCAGAAAAATCCATATAAGAGCCACGCATACAGCCATGCTACACCAAAAACTGCCCACGCCGATTTATTCATTAATACACTCATAGGAAATCGAACAGCTGTCTCAATCCCAATAGCTGTACATTTCCCAAGACGAGCAGCCAGAATCACCGGCTGGCTCCACTCGTCGGAAAAAGATAGATTTCGAACAGTGGTTACTACAAACAACAGTTCCACCAATATCAGATACACGGCTGCTGTAGAAAAGCCAGACAGGGTTTGTCCCAATAGCCAGCGACTTCGGCTGCTGCGGATAAGTTGCAGTTGTGCGCCGCTCTTCCCAAATGGGATATCGTTAACCAAAATCAGGAACGCCACTGTTATAATCAGTTGAGGAATCCAGCTATCCATTCCAAAAACAAACAATTCTCCCGCCTGAACTGTTTGTCCCTGTCGCATCAGATATCCATTGATTCCGCCAAAGCCCGTGTAAATGCACGAAAACAGGATCACCGCTGTAATATACAATTTTGAAGAACACAGCAGTTTCCTGAATCCATTGAATACAGCTCTACCCACCGCGCACCTCCCTACGAAGTCGGAGTACCCAGCTTCCAATACACACACACCACACCAGAACCACATACCCAAGCAAATATATAAATCCGCCCCATGGCAGCTGCGCGGCAGATGTAGAAATCAGCCGCGTCATGACAGGGGAAAGCATTGTCAATTCCAGCATTTGTGCTAAATAGTTTAGAATTGTTCGCAGTGTAAATGGAATAGCCACAGACATATATGTATTTTCTGTAAATCCAAAGCAGCTCAGCGACACCATCGGCCACAGTCCGCCTTGGATCATATAGATACCGCACATTGCAGCGTAGCGCAGCTCTGGATGTTTTGTCAGCCATCCCCATACACCGTCCTCCTGTGCGCCCATCCCCACTCCAAAGAAAGGTGTCATATCACTACTCCATATACCGCAGATGATTGTAAAAAGCAGGCAAGCGCCAACGGCTACCGCCATACCAGAAAGAACCGCGTTCAGTGCAGATGCTCTTACATAGGTACGGTAAGTGCTGCGGGAAACAGCCATATAAATCTCCTGCCGTCTGCCACCGAAGTGAAGGAAAAAGCAAAGCGGCACAACTGATGTGACTGAGATAAACAGCCATCCATAGCCCAGTGTCATTGATTGCTGCAAATTATATACCATATCAGCGTTCGCCTTTGGATATAGTCCTACCATCATAAAGAAGCACTGAACAAGTATAGCAGCAGCCATAGCAGGCGTATAGATCGTGTTTTTTAATTGATAGCGAAGCATATGGCCTCCTACTGACGCAGATATTCTCCTGTTTGTCCATCTAGCATCTGACTTGTAATATGCCCATTCTCCGACGGATACCAAGTTTCTTCCAAACTCCATGCCGGACGCAGCTCCCCATCAGAGCTATAATAGACCAGTCCGCCCCCCGTCACAACCGTAACGCAAGGCAGTCCACAGTTTTCATAGTAAATTCTACAAAGATCTTGAACCTCTTCTATATCCATTAAATCAGCTTTGCTCAATGTCCGGGTCTTCTGCCCCACGCGCAATGGATTTTGGATAGAAACACGTCCATCTTGGTACACGTCAACTCGTGTACCAGGAATCACCTCTGAGCCTCCACCCGGCGTATATCCCTCTGTATCCAAAACAATGCCATCTACAGCTTGCGCATAGCTGCACTGAATTGTTGTATCTTCTTCCGCTACACTCACCTCGACAAATGCCGTGCCGGTTACCCTGCTCAGTTCTTCTAAAACGGGTTGTATCTGTTCCGCCCCATTAAAAATCGACAATGTGCCGCTCTCTATCGCACCTTTGCCATTTTGCAGTTTTTCTTTCAGGGTGTCCCAAAACATTTCCATATCCAATGCATCAACGGTATAGCAGTTCATCTGCTCAGGAATCTGAATTGCATTCGCAAGCCAATAGACCTCCGTCTGTTCTGCTGCAATGGTCGTTCTGATTTCCTCCGCAGTTGGCCACTCTGTAGCTTCATTTTCTACAGGTGTTTTGAGGGAATCCCCCTGCACAACACCTGCTGCATTTGCATCCGCTTGACTTTCTTCATCTGTGCGCCGTATCTCGCCTGCGGTTCTTGGCGTACAACCACACACGCACAGAAGGAAGCACAATGTACACGTAAAAATAACCTTTCGTTTCATGTAAATACCTCGTCTTATACGTCCGTCCATTGTTACACTAACATATCAGGGAGGAGATTGCTCTCCTCCCTGATATCACTTTTTACGGGCGCCACTTTCCCTCAATGTAAACAGGTTTTGTAGCATCGTTGTCCGTCTGTGCAGATGGACGATAGTATTCATTTAAAATGCCGTATCCAGGTCGGTAATTCACAAAGAACGCACCTTCCCCAGTCCGTTCTTCTGCATACCCAACAATTGTCGCTCCGTTTTGAGATCTTACATTAACATAGAAGGACAAGCCAGTGGTGTTTGTCACCGGTTTCAGATCATAATACGCATAGCTTGTGTCAATCTCTTTTTTTTGCTCTGTAGCAAGATCAGTGGTTCCCCCAGCAGGACACATAAGCCAAAAGTTGTGGTACAAGTCATCGGATGTTGCGGCAACTTCTTCCATACCATGCGCGCTTACATAGCCAACACACATAGTCGCTACCATTGCGACCAGCAGGAGAAACGTTACAATCGATCTTTTCTTAATTTTCATCGGTTACATCCTTTCTCATTTGTATTATTGGGCAAAATAAACGGTTTGTCAGCAGGTTCCTATATCTAAAAAAGCGGCCGCTTTTAAGATATCGTATAATAGTTTAGTAGTTCACATACCCAGAAACTTCAATATCTACGCTACCATTATTCCTAATGGCAAAAGTATAGTTACCTCTCTCTGTAACAGCAATTTTTTCGTCAATAATCCCGTCACTGACAGTTATGAAATGAAAAATTCCATCCGAATCAATTAAGCCAACATCTACGCTCACCGAATACGGTGAATACGTTGCCTTAATTGTTACTTCTTCGCCCGCCTCCAAAGGAAGCTTCGTCGTCCGCTTCGCAATCACCCCTGGCTTTACCGTAGTCTTAAAGCTCCCGGTTGCTCGTTCCACAGCAGCAACCTTCGGCACATCTTCCGCCGCCACCATTCCAACACAGCCAAAAACAATGGAAATCGCCACTACAAAACACAACGTTCTTCTTAATTTCATCATTCATTCCCCCTGCCAGTCAAATTCAAAACCACTTTCTGGTGCGTTCTCTACATTCTCTTCTTCTAAATCATCTATTTGTTTTGCCGTACTCAAAAACGATCCTGCTTTTTTACTCAATACAACATAAGCAGAAAGAAGCACACCCACTATAATTACCCCGATGATAATCGCCCATTTTTTGCGTTTTTTAGGCTTATCTTCTGTAGGTAACTCGCTGTTGCATACTGGATCGCGCTCGTCTAGGTTCTTTTCCTGTACCAACGCGCCAGCATCGGAAGCATCACTGCACAGCCAATCCAACGATACACCGTAGATCTTCGCCAGCGCCTTCAGCTTGTCCATTGATGGCGTTGCATCCCCGCTTTCCCAGCGGGAAACTGCCTGCCTGGACACATCAAGCTGATGTGCCAGCGACATTTGTGAGATTCCAGCTTTATCCCTTAATACGATCAGTTTTTCTCTAAGGGTCATGTGCTTTATACTCCTGATTCTATATTCAAACCCCATCAGATGTAAACCACAAGTGGTTTACATCTAGGCAACTCAGAGTTGCCTCTTTCATTTTCTGACCTTTTCATACTCCGAAAGTGCCAATTTTTGCTGATCTCGATACTGCAACATCAGATCACTAAGCAGCTCACTGACGCTACGCCTTTCCACGTAAGCAATTTTTTGAATGTCTTCATACAAACTCGGAAGAACGGACAGACTCACCCGTTTCCGCAGCTCCCGATCCTCCTTCGGTCGTCCGCGGCCAGAACTACGCTGCATTGTCTCCTCTGCCGGCTGCTGCTCAATGATGCTGCCAACAACAGACGCTTTACGTCGGCTCTCACGCTCTTTCAAATTACCCATTTTCAATATCCTCCCGGTCGAAATTTCCGTTTATGATCATCTTCGCAATTGCCGTGTATTCTTTCGCAATTTCGCTGGTCGGTGCCTGCTCCACGACCGCCAGGCCATCATAAATTCCCTTCTTCGCCACTGCCAGCCGCTTTACAACCCCGACGAGATTATACTCTTCCTTCAGCAGCGCAAGAATATCTTTATCGTCCGATACCCGTGCATCGTAGAGTGTCGCAATCACGCCCAGAACCTTCAGATCCGGGTTAATCAGCTCCTGGATTTCCCGAATGCTGTCCTGCAGCTGCGTCAAGCCACGGTATGCCAGGTAGTCTGTCTTGACAGGGATCAGAACGCCGTCCGCACAGGAAAGCGCATTGATTGTGAGAATCGAGAGCTGCGGCGGGCAATCGATCAAAATGTAATCATAGCTGTCCTTGATCGGCTTCAGCGCCCGGTCGAGGATCTTCTCCCGGCTCGCCCGCGAAAGCATCTCCATCTCCATCGGAGCCAGGTCAATAATCGACGTCACTATGTGCATCCGGTCATTGATTTTCTGTACGCACTCGCGGATCGGTGCGCTGTCTTTCTTCAGAACGTCTACAATCGTCTTCGGAACCTCCAGCGGCTCCATGCCGACGCTGATCGTCAGGCTGGCCTGACTGTCCAGATCAATCAGCAGCACGTTCTTTCCCGCAGCGGCCAGCGCAGCGCCCAAATTGTGCGTCGTGGTCGTCTTCGCCACGCCGCCTTTTTGATTTGCTATTGCGATTACTTTCATTGCAGCATCTCCTTTTATTTAATTTATATAAGTTATTTATATTATATACGAATGGTTTCTTTTGTCAACAAACAAAAAAATGCCAGCGGCAATGCCGCTGGCATTTTTTGTTTTATTTTTATCCGATTGACCATGCATACGCAGCATACCCTTTGGCTATATCACTTCATTTAGTTCTACAACTACAACGAATCATACTACTAAAAATCAGGATCTTTATTGTAATCAGGGAACTGCAAAGCTTCTGCTCTTTCTAAACAATCTGTCACAACATCCAAACCCTCATTACAATAGTAATATATTGTGAATTTATCTGAAATATATTTTTTAATTATATGTTTATTCTGTATATCTAATGTTTCTATTTCCTTGCCATTTTCACCATAAAACGTCAACTGATACCAATACGCTATATTTTCTGAGTTGAGACTCTTTTTTCTAAAAGTTTTCTCACCTATCCCCTCCACAATAATTGAAACATCATTAGAATCAGTAATTTCAAACTCATTTCCACTGTTCTTATTGACAACTTTGATTATTGAAATCTTATTTGTTTCAATCTCTTCCAAAATATGCGTTGGAAACCACCACCAAATACTTCCACAGCCAACTAACACAGACAAAAAAAAGCAAAAAATTATTAGCGTTTTTTTCTTTTTCATGCTACTCACTTTCCAAACAGAAATTTTCCCTTTTTGAACCTATATATATTCAAAAAGGCGTGTCACAAAATATGCATTTTGCGACACGCCTTCGCTAACATTTTAATGATCTTGATTGCTTTCAAACCCGGCTTCACACAGTAGAGCCTGCTTACTCAGCGTTTTTTTACTGCGATGTCACCATTTACGGTTTCTGTATCTTTCCCACTGTTTTCAATAAACACATAATAGGAGCCTGGCACCTCGATATCGTCAATAAAAGCCACAATAGCACCACGGTTTTGAGGGAGATCGATATATTCCTTCTGGTACGATGTTCCGCCATATCCGACCCCAAAACTTCGCACGTGATTTGCAGCATCGATTGTCAGTTCGATATATTCATCAGAACCAACGCTGAACTTGTCACCATTTGTCTGATAGTAGTACTTCGTTTGACTCGCTTTAATTACACTGTCTTTAATATACCAACTTCCAGTAGCACGGGTAACAGTTTGTGACATACTGGTGAGTGTAGTATGGTACTCATTTTCAGTAACTTTCTTTATGCCATCTGCGTTCACAATGTAATAGTCAAATGTATTCTCCAACTCAAGTGCCGGACTTGCTGGTTTGTCCGCTTGTTTCATTTGGACGTACCCTTGCGTATATTGATGATATTCATCTTGCTCGACCTGTACACCATCAATAAAGTAGCAATATGAATTTTCTTCACTTTGAGTATTTTCCTCAGCAAATGCGGTTACCGGAAGCATGGTAGCAACTGCCATAACCAGGCAGATAAACATTAAAAAGCGCTTTTTCATTTTTCACCATTCCTATATAAGTTTTAGCAACATTTAAATGTCGGATACATTTGGAGAATTAGGATCTTCTGTTTTAGTAATTTTCACCTTATCTCCAGCAATAGAGTCGATAACAGAATTGATAGTGCCACTGAAACTGATAGAAATTGTACCAGCAGGCGAAAGACCAATTGACGGACTCCCCACACCTACAGTTGTGTGTCCATATAGAGCAGCAACTTTGAGATAACTAATACTGTTATGTACCTCGGGTTCAACCTTTACCGAAACTCTCACATACCCGTTGCCTGCATAAGCTTCTTCTGTCATAGTTGTAGAGGATTGAAAATTTTCTGCCTCATCGAATTGAATATTCAGGGAATTAAAATCCAAATCAGGTTCTTGTGTTCCTGAACGCGTAAATTGTACTCGATTGTTCCAGTAATAGCTGATGCTACACTTTTCGCTTGTTTTTGTAACATCTACCTCATAACCATTCTTATCATAGGCCAACCAACGCATTGCTACAGAATCTTTAAGCTTCATAATTGGGGGATGATCCCAGAACCAAGCATACTTAAATGTCGCTTCTTGAGCAGTTGCCTTGGAGGCAGTAATATTGCCTGTACATGTGCCTGTAATTGCTCGCATGGTTTCAACAGGCAACACATTTCGTGTCCTACAGGTATGTAGTGCATTTATTTCGTCTTGCGTATATCCCATGGCCAGCAATGTTTCATCCGGTAGCGAAGCACGCTCTTGCAGAGCTGCTTCAAATTCGGATATGACTTCATTGGCTTGAGCTCTTGTTAACCCCATTTCAGCCAGTTCTTCCGTTGTCGCGTTTTGAAGGCTAAGGATATAATCGTACTCGTTCGTATGAACTGTGCCAATCACAACCTCTCTTTCATTAGCAAAGGCCGTGACTGATAATGACAACAGCATAATCAGAGCAATAAAAAGCGATGCAATTTTTTCATATGTAACCTCCTTACTTTTTCCGACCGCAAAAATATTTTTCTAGTCGTTTCTTACCTCAAAATTATCTTGCTATCCCCACCTTCCCATCGCTTATCTGCTTCGGTGATTTTGTCTAACTAAATACATAAATATGCTAGCAGTTAATTGCAAGAAATTAAACCACGTTCAATTTACATTCAGGCAACTGGCAGTTGCCTTTTCTATATTTTCGCTTTACTCTTTTATTTTCCACCTATTTTTGATATAATTCTCACGCTGCGACTCCTTCCAGCGGAAGGAGGTGAACGCCTTGTCGTACTTAATCGCCTTTGATATCTCCGTACTGGCAGGCGTAGGTTCATACTACATCTGCAAGTGGCTGAATGGATATAGTTGACTCCGCAGCACCCGGTCCAACGGTCTGGTCCACCGATAACGTACAAAAAGCCCTCCAGAAGCTGCAACGTCTGGAGGGCTTCGCTACGCCTTGTGTAGTTTTCTTAACCGCCTTTGCTCGGTCAACTGTAGTTTAGCAGCTTCCGCTGATTTTGTCAACGGATGATCCTGTCGATTGGCTGTATTCCCGCATTATATTATATACCATATATATAGTATATAAATTATATATCATTTTTCTTTATTTCTTCAAAACAGATCACTATGCGTTCCTGTTCTGGTTAAGCATAGAACAAGCTCATCATTCTTGATCTCATAAATCAGGAGCCAGTCTGGGGTTATATGGCACTCTCGGCATCCGATATAGTCTCCGGACAGGTTATGATCCCGATAGATTTCTGGCAGCGGCCTCTGTTCAGCCAAAATAGTGATTACTTCCTCCAACAGCCGCACATCATAACCTCTCCGAACAATCCGCTTGTAGTCCTTCTTGAAGGCCGTCTGATACCTAATTGTCAGCATTCAGATCCTCCATCAGGTCTTTTACGGAGGAAAAAGATCTGCTCATACCAATCCCATTCTCTGCATCCTCGATTGCTTTCCTTGTTACAGCATTCGGCACTTCGCCGCCAATCTCAAAAGGAATGCGATATTCACGCACCGCCTTCTTCGCAAAAATATTAATTGCGGCCGTCATCGTCATTCCCATATCTGCGCAAAATGCCTCAAACTGCATTTTTAAGTCGCTGTCCATCCGGATATTGATGTTTGTGCTTGCCATTATCGCAGCTCCTTTCTGTTCTTAACATTTTTATTGTATTCTATTTTATTTACATTGTCAATACATCTGTTCCATTGCCTCCAACTCGGTCATAGACTTCACGACACCATGCCCGGCACGAACCTGAGTAAGACCGCGATCCAGCTTCCGCAGATACACGGAGTTTCTTTCAGCCTTCTCCTTTTCACCGTACCGTTCCTCGCTGATGATTACCACGTTCTTATCTTTCTTCCGCGTGTCAATTACAGTTTCGTCAATCATATTGTCTCACTCCTTGCATTGTTTCTTGTACTTTTCATTGTGCCACTTATTATGAAGACGCTGCACAGTCTCATCTCCATTTTTTGGGCAAATATGCCCCGCAAAAGCAATCAATAATTGATATAAAGTATATAAATTAAATAATATATATACTTTATATCACATAAATCCGCTATTTCTTTTTGGCTTAGTACTTGTTATACTATTTCCGTGCAAAGAAGAAGGATTGCGCTCCATGAGGATGTAATAGGAGGGAATCTGCATTTATGATTACACGCAAAGAAATTGACTTGGCTGCACCGCTAACAACGCCACAAATAGAAATGCTAACGGCTCTCGCAGCCTCTCCATCGACCGCAGATGTAGACTGTCCGGAATTAACGGCAGCACAACAAAAAAATTTCTATCGGCTCATCCGCAAAACGGATTCCCGCTTCATCTCAGGTGACACAGATACACCGAAAAAGTAGCGTCCTTTGCTAAAACAATCACCAAGCAACCTTGCCATAAATCTATATATCGTAAATATCTTATATAACGTATATACTTTACACAAAGTATATACGTTATTTTGTTTCCCACCACTTTCGAATCGTCTTCGGGTCCAGCCCTGTTTCTTTATAGCAATCAGCTTTTCGCCCGTCCGGATGCTGTTCGCGCCACGCCAGGACTTTTTCCTGCGCCGTTCCGCTTCCGCACGGCCGACCTTCCGCAGCCTTCATTGGGATTCCAATCGCCTTCATATCTTCCTTACGCCTTCGCGCCAAATAGAGATGCTTTTCCTGCGTCAACCCGTTTCTTCTATTCCGCTCTATATGAACGTCCGTCAAAGCCTCTATATCGGAAATCGTAAAGTTGTAATATTCTCGGTCATATGCCTCCAGTGCGCTCTTGATATCATCCTCAGTCAGCGCATTTTCGTGCTGCACCATCTGAAGATCTTCAAACGCTGTCTGCATATCCTTCCGAAGCTGCGCCTTTGAAACGTCGCATTTATAGGCATAGATCGCCATGCACATCAGGAAAAAGTAGCGATGCCCGCCTCGAATGGATAAGATCTGCCGCATCCACCAGTGATAAAGCGCATGGGGATCATCCCCATGAACCTTTCCTGCAATATCCCACTTCTTTGGATGCTTTTCACCTCGGACGATAACACGTTCATACCACTCCGGGTACGCTTCTCTGGCTTCAGCTCTCGTTATCTTGGAAGGTCGAAATGGTCTATTGACGTCTACACGATTTTCCGGTTTTGCGTAAGCATTCAAGTACTCCAGCGTCACCGGCTCGCCGGTCCGGAACGCCACAATCTGATTGCCATGCTTTTCATTGATGCTGCCGACCATGCGGAAGCTCTGGTTGATTGACTGATACTGAATCTCTTTATTTTGCGACGTCGCACCATACTCCCACATCCGGAATGTAAGATCATACTTTAGGCTCTTCAGCTGGATTTTAATATTCGGGTATAGATCTATTGGCTCTCGGAAAAAATAGCAAACGTGCAGGCCGGTTCCGGACAGCACAATGTACGTTGGCATCGGCAAGCGACGGATCCGCGTCGGATCACCGCCAAAACGTAAAAATAGATTCCGCAGCTCCTTCAGGCCAACACCATCCAAATCGAAGATCATCGCGTTCATCCGCTGCGCGTGCTCCAGCTTATTGGATCTTCCACGATAAGACAGCCCGCTGCACAACGTCAGCGGATTTTGTTCGATAAATTCCATGTAATCATTTTCCCACTGATCGGAGAACATGATTCTTCGACGCATTCGCTTAAAACCATCGGACGTTTGCTCCCGATACAGATAAATTGCGTTGGGGTGAGAATAATCCATATGCTGCTCGTCAGATCGCTCGTTATTCGGGAACATTTCCCGGTAAAAATCACACCCGCTGACCTCTGGAAACTGAGAACTCAAATACTCATAGCCTTCAGTATAATTCTGTGTCATACAGAATCCTCCTAGCAAAAGAAAAAGAAGCAAAAAGAAAAATCCGCTGCGGCGGGGACACCAAACCATCCGGTTTTGCCCACCGCCTTTCCCACAGGCTTACGCCTGCCGGTACGCCCACAGGATTCCCCACACCATAAAGGCGTGGAGAATCCTGATGGACGACCTTGGAAAAGACCGTGGACAAAACCTACCGCGCTGTCGGATGGGCTGCGCCCCCCGATCTAGCACCCAACAAATCGCTACAAATTGCAGCCCCCTGCTTGCTTCCGAAAAAGAGAAATTTTTATATTTTCGCAATAAAAATCCCAGCTCTGCCCTAGCCCTAGAACTCCTATACGGGGGCTTAGATTATCAATAGGTTTATTCCCTATTTTCAACTGTTATTATAGCCTGTCCGGTCCGCACTTTCAAGCCACCCGGACAGGCTATTTTACTATCCATTTTTCGTTCCAGCCCGCATATCTGCGGGGACGATTCCAATCGGTTTTGTGTGCTGAATGATATATTCCCAATAGCCAACTCTATAGTTTGCCCGAAGCTGCCGTGAGAATAGCGTATTGTGCGCTGCTTTGATTTCTTTCCAGTTTTCCGTTTCGATTAAATTCTCATAGCTGCTCCCGCTGCAAATCATCGTAATACCCACGTCGGCAAGCAAGCCATTTTTTCTGGCCAGAAGATCTTCCTCGATCAGCTGCCTTGCCTGGCTCTCTGTAAAATCGACCGAGTAAGGACTCTGAAGTACCGTCTCCCATACCTTTGCCGTCAGCAGCTTATTCCTGCCGGTTTTATACCGTATTTCTTTTTCGGAGGACATCACGACAACATACCCTGTATGTATCTTTTTCGGCCGCAGCCCTCTATCCGCATTTGCTCTTTCCCGCGAAATCCTGAGAAGGTTCGCATTGAGGGCGCGCTGGTCGGCGATTTCAGCCGTTTTCCGCTCCACCTGCTGTAGAAGGTCGTCTATCTGCGCTTGCACCCTCTGTGCGGCTCTGTCGGCCTCGTGTGCCGCCTCCTGTTTTACTCTGGATATCTCCCGCGCAGCGGCTCTTTCTGTTTCCTCTTTTTCGCGCTTGGCTCTATTGCGCTGATCAAGAAGTGTCTCATATTCCTGCTTTGTTTGAATCACATGGGAACACTCCTGGTCGTCCAGGCTGTCCACGGGTTTATACCCACCCGTCCACTGTTTTTTTACATACTCGATATCTCACTCGCCTCCCATCAAAGGCCACGGATATAGTTGTCCGCGACCACGCTAATTCTGTTATGCCCCAGCGCCTTGCTGCAGACCAGCATAGCAGCCTTGTCCAGCTTCTTGCCCGCTTCATCCTTGCGGCAAGTGTAGACGTCGCTCTGATATCTTTTTCCGGTCCCCTTATTCACCCGGTCAAATGGAATTTCGCTGATCTTTCTCGCATGAGCTTTGTAGATGGCAACTGCATAATCCGAGCGGTAACTGTGAATGTCCGCGCATTGGTGAATGAACTGCCAAACCTTTTCATCGGGCGGCGTGTTCTTCATCCGGTCAATGATCTGCGTTTGATTCTTCCCTATAATGGGGCTTACACGCTCCCTGCCGCCTTTTCCGTTCCGCACATGGATGAAATACTCACCGTCAAACATTCGCGTGTCCTGCAGCATCTGAAGCCGCTTCGTGTCGCCCGGCGTTCGCTGCTGCTCTGGAATTTTCTCAAGTGTCGTGATCTGCGCTTCGATCTGTTCCCGTGTCACCAGATCCGTTCCCTTCAGATCTGCCAGCTCACTGCGCCGCAGTCCGGTTCCCCGGCAGAATTTTATCAGCTCATCGTTGTTAGCTTCCGAGAAGTGCCGATCCCGCTTGGCGTCTCCCCGGCTCCGTTTGATTTCTGACCGGTTCCGCTTCGGCGGCTTGAAGTAGTCTTCATCGTCTGGCTTTATGCCATACAACTTCCCCAAGGCTTTCGCCTCGGCCTGAATCGTCCAAGCAGATAGATCCTGTTCAACTCGTACCTGCAGCCACTCGTTGACATACCTTTTTGCTTTCTTCAGCGTCGTACATTCCGGGTATTTTTCCTTGACATACTTCAAAAAGTACTTTATGTGCTTCCAGTAGGTCTTATATGTGTTGACCGAGAAGATCTTATCATCGGCTGTCCCGTTCAAGACTGCCTCGCGCTTACTTTCGCCCAGCGCCAGCATAGACGTCAATTTTTCATACGCCTGCTGGTGCAGGTCCTTCGAGTATGACTTGTTTTTTCGCCCCAAATGGTAGCCCCCTTTTCATTACGATATATAAATTATATATCGTATATACTTTATTTCAATTATATCAATTATTTACATTATATCATCGTTCAAGCTAAGCCGCTTCACGTCAGTTTCCGAAGAAACCTCGACGATCAGCAAAGTACACTTTTTTAAGTCTTATGTGTGACTGTTTTGAAGATTTCTCTTCTACACTTTTTTCTTGCTTATGTGTGCAGCCTATTTATTAGCGTCTACGGCAGTTGAGGTTCTGTCGAATCCTTTTCCGAGGGATCAGCTCTCCAGTGCTTTCTACAGTACACTGGCAACATTCAGTAGGTGGATGGAGAACAGATGCGTTCTGCTTACCTGTGCTTTCACAAAGATTACTCACAGCAGGGTCCATGATGTGCTTTCCAATTCACAAAGGTTACTACGGCAAGCCCACACATCACAAAGGTGCATCATACCTTTTTAGCGGCTCTAAAATAAAAACTGCTAAACCCCCGGCAGCTGCCGGGACGCTCTGGGCCTAATTACTATTTACCCTCGCCCAGACGAGTTTTCTGTAAAATTCACTGAGCCTTTCCAGCCGCTCAGTATTTGCAGTAAATATCCGCTGCCTCATCAACGGAAGTTCCATCAAAAGCCGTATTGAACGCCTCCACGACCTTTCTAGTGTCTGCCTGATCCAGGCCAACGATCTGTGCCGCCCGTAGAAAATAGCCCACGCAAGCATCGTTACTCCAGATTTCAGTTGTTTCCATCATCGCATCGGTGAAACTGGCTCCAGCCGAATCTTTCGGCGTCATTTTTTCTGATTCAACCTTTCGCATATAGTCCTTAATTGTCATTTGTTTTCCCTCCCAGCCAGTCCTAATTTACCGTCCTTTTCTATTCAAGCCCATCTTACCATACTATGCTGATAAAGTCAACATAAACTGAGTATATACGGATATAACGGTTTACCCGTTCACGCATTCGCGCAAACGGGTAAACCGTTATTAGGCATCCAAGATGCCCGGAGTTCCCCGGCGCAGCAGCACCGGGCGGGGTAAACCCCAGGCGTCTGCGGACGCCTCCCCTGCTCGGTGCGACAACGAACCGCCTTTCCTGTCGGCTGTCCGTTGTCGCCACCGAGCAATGCGCTCATCGAGTATTCGCCGTGCCAGCGAGAAAACTTCAGTATCGCCGCTGCCTATACAACCAATCGCGCAGGTTTTGTATCTCCGTTTAGTTGCCTTGACAATAATTATTTTGTATGTATAATATAATTATGGACACACTAAGATTTGAATGGGACCCCAACAAGAATGAGATCAACAAAAAGAAGCACGGCTTATCTTTCGAGGCAGCAAAGGAGGTCTTTTACGACGAGTTTGCCATTCTATTTGACGATCCGGATCATTCCATTGAAGAAGATCGCTTCCTCATTATCGGATCGATCAAATCGCAGAAAATTTGCATTGTGAGCCATTGCTACCGTGACAACGAAAACTGCATCCGTATTATCTCGGCAAGGCAGGCAACCAAAACCGAGCAACGCATTTATCTTGATGGAATTTGAGGTGATAGTATGAGAGATGAATATAACATCAGCGAGCTGAATCCAAGAAAAAATCCCTATGCGAACCGGCTGAAAAAGCAGATTACCATCAATATCGACGGCGGCACCATCGACTACTTCAAGTCTCTGGCCGACGCCAAAGGCATCCCCTATCAGACCCTGATTAACCTCTATTTGAGAGACTGTGCCGATAACCACCGGCAACTCCAATTATCCTGGCAGTAATGCTTCTGCACGAATTTTTTCGGTCAATAAAACCACGCAGCATTGTACAACAGGATATGCTGATCGCCGCGCACGCTAGATTTGAAGATATGATTCTGGTCACAAACAACGTCCGAGAGTTCGAGCGCGTTCCTGATCTGGTCGTTGAAAATTGGATAGAGTAACTCCTCTACGTTTGCGGGCGTGCGCAACCGCAGAGCCGTATTTTTTCGTCAAAAATGTATATCTATCTATCATGTTGCGTCCCCACGCAATACGCACGAAAAGGCAAAAGAAGCAAAGAAACCGGCGGCCATTCAAAATGGTCGCCAGTTTTTTATGAAATTTGGAAGATCTCGTCTTTAATCTCTGTGAAGCATTCACTCCACTTTCTGCTCCATAAGATACAACGACACGCGAGACTGGATCCGTTCGGCCGTTGTCTTTTCGTCGATGGCTCCATCGAGATACGCCGCCATTTCCTCCAGAATGATTTGCTCGATGGGCTCGGTCGGATAATCCGGTTTCTGTGCATGATCGACTAGTGCATAAAACGTATCAATGTTTTCCTGAGTGATCTTTTCCTGCGCCAGAAGCTGTGCAAACTGCTCCTGTAGCACCGTATCACTGACCGGAAGATAATTCATGCTTTGCTGATAGGACTCCGATAGTAAATAGCTCAAAAATGCCCATGCGCCCGCCTTCTGTTCGCTTTTTGTGTTGATAGAAAGCAGACTGTTAAAATCGAGCTGGCATCCGCTATCATAGTCACTGGGATACGCATAATACACATATTGCTTCAGCTCAGGGTACACATAGCGTCCCGGCTGATAGACGATGCTGTCTGCGGATAAAATGACGTAGTAGTATAAAAGGCCGTCACAGGTGGCAGCAACGTCAAGATTTTTCGGCAGCGCGTCCAAGGCTTCCTGCTGCCGCCGCAGAAGTGCAAGCTGTGCATAGAACGAATCACACTCGAAATTGCACGTTTCCTGCGCCGCGTCCACATAGTCGATCGCGCAGCGCTTCGCCATCTGCGAGGAATAATCTGAGTTACGAGCAAATGGATACAATGTATCATCGCCCTGCTCACATGCCCGCAGAACCGTCTCCGGTCTGCAATCTGGAAGCTGCTCGGGGTCGGCAGCGTATGTCAAAATTGTATAGTCAACCGGCAGGCGGTAGACGCCACCATTTTTCTGCACCTGACGCAAAACGCTTGGTCGGATTCTCTCCAGCGGCTTTGTGCTGTCTGCTTCCATCCACCTGGTCAGGTCTTCAAAGAACACAGCGTCATCCAACTGCGCCCACTGTGTATCATAGAGCAGGTACATATCATAGCCCTTGCCCGCACCAAGCGCCGTCAGTGCCAACTCGGTTTGCTCGTCCGATTCCGCCGCAGTGATATCTATACGGTACTGCGGGTACAGTTTCTGGAAGTTTGCAGCCGCAATCTCGATGTCATACGAACCGGTGCCTGCAAAGAGAGTGATAACCGTTGGGTCTTCAAGCGTTTCTCCTTCTGGCAGTTTTTCGTAGAAGCACGCAGCCTCGACATCGCTGTTCCACGCAAAAAAGCCGGACTCCGTTTCCAAGACAGAGCGGTAATTGTTGACGGACGTGTTCGCGTTGTCTGCCCAGTGCAGAATCGCCGTCAGCTTCCCGGCATCAAAATCCGGGCGAAGCAGATACTCGCCGCTGATTAAGAGCAACGCCCCGTCTTCCGCCTTTCCCATACCCTGAATGTCCAGTCCGTCGCAGGAAAATTCCGTTTCTGTTTCCAGCGTCTGCGCGTTCAGGCGGACAATCTTCTCCGTCTGATAAATTGCATCGCCCTCCACGCGCACGAAGACCGCGCCGTCTACGCAGACGAGCTGCAAGAGCCGCCCACCTATATCGCCGCTTTTTGCAAGCTGTGTGCCGTCAGCGCCGACCCGAACGACCGCGTCACCGAACAGGATAAAATAGTCCGTTCCGTCGCTATCCAGCTCATACGGCGCATCTGCGCCGCACTCTGCCAGCGGGATACTACCGGTCAAATGCTCGGTTTCGTCGTAGAGATAAATCGCATAACCGCCATCGCTGGATGCCTGCACGGATTGTTCATCATCCGTCCCGGCAAAGAACAACGGATTGGCTCCTGCCATCAGAGCAAGCGTATCGTCGGTCTCGCACACGCTGTAGATATATTCTGCGTCCGGCAGCTCCAAGGCTTCGCTGTTTCCGTTCGCGTCCGTAACGCCCAGCTTCGCCGGTGCATTGGAAAAGGAATAGACCTTGCCATTCCAGACGCATTGCCCTTCCGGATACGAAATTCCGATTGGATTTAAGTAGGGCGTTTGGTTGTAGCACTGTCCCTCTGGGAGTCCGGAAACATCAACCTGCGCAGCAACGCTTTCCGCTTTGGGCTGAGTCGATTGCTGCACGTCCGATTCTGCACTGCGTGCGTTGCAGGCGGTCAGGAAAAGTAGGAGCAGAAGGAAGATAGAGAATACTGTTTTTTTCATATGTGTCACCCATATAGTCTGTTTGGGCGCACGGAAAACCGTGCGCCCTGTTGCAGGCGGTCTTGTATATCTAGCGGCGGCTTAATCCAGCGTGGCGTAGCCGGTAGAAACAGCGTCCAGCGTGACGCAGCCGGTAGAAACATAGCCCGTTTTATTTGCATTTGCCCCCGTAGCTACACGCACATAGTACCAGGAAATCCCATCACCGTTAACACCCTGAAGGATTCGGACACGATCTCCCTTCAGAAGCGTGCCAAGAACATTTTTTTCGTCTAATTCAGGTCTTGCTCGGAAATTCGCAGCCTCGACAGACACCGTTCCGTAGTTATAATACTGCGGTTCGGCAGCAGAAACGAAGCTGGCACTCGTGCATGCAATCAGCACACACACCAAAAGCAGGGCGATAATACGAGTTTTCTTTTTCATTTTGCTTCTCCTTTCGTTTCATATTCCCATAAGAATTGTTTTCGACTGTCTATCCTCATAAAGCGGCCGCTTTTATAAAGATCATATTGGTGCTGCGAACAGCCTTTTTAGTCGCTCCTTGCAAAATTACGCAGTAATGGCAAAACCTCTCCCTGCGGGTCTCATTGCGTCTGTCCCTATTAATAATTTACATATCCTGTAACTTCTATATCCACGTCCGAATTGTTTCTTATCGCAAACGTATATGTTCCATTTTGGGGAATTTCAATTTTCTCGTTAAACGCTCCATTCTCACCTTTCAAATAATGGAATCTCCCATTCTTATCTACCAAGCCAAAATCCACATCTGCTGAACTTGGAGAATATGTCGCATTAATCGTAACCGTTTCCCCTGCCGCCATTGGAAATCCCGTCTTTGCAGGCTTTAACTCTCCTGCCTTAACCGTTACATCAAATTTTCCCATTGCACGTTCTGCTGTATTAACCGTTCCAGCAAAGCAGCTAACAAGCAAAAGCACTGTCAGCAACGAACACAACATCTTTTTCATTTTATTTCTTCTCAGTCCTTCCATTCAAAATCAAACCCATTTGCAGCTTGATCTGGCATATCAACATCTTCGTCTCCCATATCTACAAATTGTTTTCCAGGCATCTCCTTATTCTCAGATCTCGTTGCGATCCATATGCACGTTAAAGTTATTACGCCAACCACTAATGCAATCGCAACGAATCGAATCTTTCGCTTCCTTTTATCTTTCGCACTTACAGTGGTATTTTTTGTTTCATTCTCTTCTAATGGCGACACCACTTCAATCGGTTTTTCATCAGCCATGTCACTGTCACTGCACAGCCAATCTAGGGATACACCGTAGATCTTCGCCAGCGCCTTCAGCTTGTCCATGGACGGCGTAGTATCTCCACTTTCCCAGCGGGAAACTGCCTGCCTGGACACATCAAGCTGATGTGCCAGCGACATTTGTGAGATTCCAGCTTTATCCCTTAATACGATCAGTTTTTCTCTAAGGGTCATGTGCTTTACACTCCTGATTCTATATTCAAACCCCATCAGATGTAAACCACAAGTGGTTTACATCCAGGCAACTCAGAGTTGCCTCTTTCATTTTCTGACCTTTTCATACTCCGAAAGTGCCGATTTCTGCTGCTCCCGATACTGCAGCATCAAATCACTAAGCAGCTCACTGACGCTGCGCCTTTCGACATAGGCAATTTTCTGAATATCTTCATACAGGCTCGGCAGCACAGACAAACTCACCCGCTTCCGCAGCTCCCGATCCTCTTTCGGCCGACCGCGGCTAGTACTACGCTGCATTGTTTCCCCTGACGGCTGCTGCTCAATGATGCTGCCAACAACAGACGCTCTGCGCCGGCTTTCACGATCTTTCAAATTACCCATTTTCAATATCCTCCCGGTCGAAATTTCCGTTTATGATCATCTTCGCAATTTCCGTGTATTCTTTCGCAATTTCGCTGCTCGGTGCCTGTTCCACAACTGCCAAGCCATCGTAAATTCCCTTCTTCGCCACCGCCAGCCGCTTCACAACGCCGACGAGATTATACTCTTCCTTCAGCAGCGCAAGAATATCTTTATCGTCCGATACCCGTGCATCGTAGAGTGTCGCAATCACGCCCAGCACCTTCAGATCCGGGTTAATCAACTCCTGGATCTCCCGGATGCTGTCCTGCAGCTGCGTCAGGCCACGGTATGCCAGGTAGTCTGTCTTGACAGGAATCAGAACGCCGTCCGCGCAGGAAAGCGCATTGATTGTGAGAATCGAAAGCTGCGGCGGGCAATCGATCAGAATGTAATCATAGCTGTCTTTGATCGGCTTCAGCGCCCGGTCGAGGATTTTCTCCCGGCTCGCCCGCGAAAGCATTTCCATCTCCATCGGGGCCAGATCGATAATCGACGTCACAATGTGCAGCCGGTCATTGATTTTCTGTACGCACTCGCGGATCGGCGCGCCGTCTTTCTTCAGAACGTCTACAATCGTCTTCGGAACCTCCAGCGGCTCCATGCCGACACTGATCGTCAGGCTGGCCTGACTGTCCAGATCGATCAGCAGCACGTTCTTGCCCGCAGCAGCCAGTGCAGCGCCCAAATTGTGCGTCGTGGTCGTCTTCGCCACGCCGCC
>CDYS01012844.1_pt1 | contig 21714 bp, 9 predicted proteins | sample 557491 | NCBI WGS metagenome assembly CDYS01 (sample SAMEA3182057, study PRJEB8094) | gut metagenome | biome: human; feature: gut; material: Stool; isolation source: human stools | place: Canada | collected 2012-11-26
AGGTAATGCAATAATAAATTTAGTTCCAACGTTTAGTTCACTCTCTGCCCGGATAGTTCCCTTATGGTCCGTAATAATCTTCTTCACATAAGACAATCCCAATCCAAAGCCTTTCACATCGTGCAGATTACCTGTATGCACGCGGTAGAACTTTTCAAATATCTTTTTCAAATTTTCTTTCTTAATACCTATTCCGTTATCCTGAATAGAAATCATCAGCTTGCCCGGTTCATTCCAGGTCTTCACTTTCAATTCCAAATCGGCATCCGGTCTCTTATACTTCACCGCATTATCCATCAGATTGAAAATCACATTCGTAAGATGCATTTCATCTGCAAAGATATTCGGGTCTGTTGCGTTCAGTTCCGACTCTATATTACCGTTATAACGTTCTACCTTCAGGGTGAATGTATTGATAACACCGGTAATCAACTCATTGGCATCCAGTTCCTTCATTTTTAAGGTAGCTTTCTGTTTGTCGAACATCGACATCTGGAGTACCTTCTCCACCTGGAACCTCAACCGTTTCGTCTCATCATTGATGACCGTCGATATATGCTGGAACATGGCAGGCGACTTACCCACTGCAGGGTCTTTCAACATCTGCGCCGCCAGCGAAATAGTCGATATCGGCGTTTTAAACTCATGCGTCATATTGTTGATAAAGTCATTCTTCATCTCCGTCAGTTTCTTTTGGCGGAACACGATATAAATCGTGAAGATAAACGTAATCAGCAACACAAAGGTGAATATCATCGACGGTATCATAAAGTTGATCGAGTCGAAAATATAATCTCTTTTGCCCGGAAAATGTATCTTTACGATACTCATACGGGCAGGTGGATCATTCAGGAACAAAGGCTGGGAGTAAGAATACTCGCTACCTTCATCGACATAGTCCGAACAACGGTATACTTCCCGTCCATCCCGGTCAATCACCTTAAAGTGATATCCCAGATCAATGCCGTTATCTACCAAGCCCGACTTTAAGTACTGATCCAGGTTCTTAAAGTTGATGCGTTCCTCAATCGGCTTGCTACTTGCCGTATATAACATCTGCAAGGCAACTTCATCCAACAAGCCACGCTGGTACACATAACGTTCTTTCATTAAATCAATTTGTGTACGAGCTGTTTTAGGAATCGTCTTAGCGCCATGCTTACGCGAAATCATCGCTCTCGGCAGTTCTGACGGCTTATTTGTGATCGTCTGAAGTTCCATGGCCGAATACTTGGAACCATCCGGCGACGTCACCGTAAACCGTTGTGTCTGCACCAATGCCTGTCCTTGCTCAGTCAATTCCCACGCTCTCTTTTCTGCCTCAGAGATGTCTTCCCGCAACCAACGGGCAACCTCAGCGGACTCCACTTCTTTAGAAGCAGCCATCAGTCCACGCTTCACAGATTCATCAAATTGCTCGTTACGCATCTTTACCATCTTCTCTATGTAGCTGATTTGCAGATACAAGAGGCTGAGGAAAGATAACCCCATAACGATGCCTAATATCCATATTGTTGACTTCTTCATAGTCACAAAATTAACACTCCCTAATTAACACTCCTAACCTATTAACCTGATTTAACCGCAAGTTCTCGTAAATTAACCGAAAAGAGTTTTTTAAGTTGCATTACGAGCATTATAACAAATCAGCGTGTGTTTGGTTTGCAAATTTAATAAAAAATTAATCATTCCCGTTCACATTTACGCATGTTCTTAATCAGTGTTAATAAAAAAGCCATTACCCCTCGTTCTGAGGGAGTAACGGCTTTAACAAATTATAAAAACAGACGAAGTGAAGTCTTTTATTCTTCAGCTTGCTTAGCTTCGAACTCCTTAACCAACTTATCTTGTACATCACTTGGAACAAGTTCATAGCTGGCAAATTTCATGATGAATGAAGCACGTCCTCCTGTCAAAGAACTCAAGGCTGTGGAGTAAGATGCCATTTCCTTCAAAGGTACTTTAGCACTCAGCTTTTCATAACCGGCTTCACTACTCATACCCATAATCATGGCACGGCGTCCCTGCAAGTCACCCATCACATCACCCATTCTATCCGACGGAACAAATACTTCCACATCATAGATAGGTTCAAGGATCTTCGGTCCTGCATTCTTGAATGCTTCACTAAATGCATTACGGCCAGCTAACATGAAGGAAATTTCATTGGAGTCTACCGGGTGCATCTTACCATCATACACGATAACACGTACATCACGAGCATACGAACCGGTCAACGGACCTTGTTCCATACGAGACATGATACCTTTCAGGATAGCCGGCATGAAACGCGCGTCAATAGAACCACCTACGATACTATTAATAAATACCAATTTACCGCCCCATTCCAATGGGATTTCTTCGGTACCTTTCACGTTCATCTTAAACTCCTGCGCACCAAACTTATAAGTATCAGGCAGCGGCATACCTTCGTAATAAGGTTCTACAATCAGATGCACCTCACCAAACTGGCCTGCACCACCCGATTGTTTCTTATGGCGATAGTCTGCACGAGCCGCCTTCGTAATGGTTTCACGATACGGAATTCTCGGTTCCTCATATTTGATTTGCAACTTTTCATTATTCTCCAAACGCCATTTCAACGTACGCAAGTGGAATTCACCCTGTCCGTGAACAATAGTCTGGCGCAATTCCTTGGATTGCTCTATCACCCAAGTCGGATCTTCCTCGCGCATACGGTTCAATATGGCCATCATCTTTTCTGTATCGGCCTCATTCACGGGTTTGATAGCACGGGAATATTTTGAATTGGGATATTTGACAAAGTTGAAACGGTTTTCAGTACCCTTACCATTCAGAGTATTACCTGTATGCACATCTTTTAATTTCACAGTACAACCGATATCACCGGCCACCATTTCTTCTACCTTAATACGGTTGGCACCTGCACAGGCATAAATCTGGGCGATACGTTCTTTTGAACCACGGTCAGCATTCGTAAAGTCTTCACCTTCGTGCACTTTACCGCTCATAACCTTGAAGTACTGAACATCACCGATATGAGGTTCAACAGCGGTCTTGAAGAAATAGAGAGAAGTAGGTCCATTCGGATTCGGTTCCACAACCTCGCCACGAGTATTGTGTACGGGCGGCATCTCGTTTACAAACGGAACCACATTACCCAGGAATTCCATCAAACGACGCACACCCATATCTTTACCTGCACAAACACAGAATACAGGGAACATGCCACGTGAAGCCAGTCCCTTACGGATACCTTCACGCATTTCATCTTCCGTTAGAGATTCTTGTTCAAAGAATTTCTCCATCAGGCTTTCATCGTGTTCAGCAGCTGCTTCTACCAGCGCTTTATGCAGTTCGGTTGCCTTTTCCAATTCCTCTGCAGGAACATCTTCAATGGTGGGTGCACCACCTTCGGGGCCCCACGAATATTTTTTCATCAAAAGTACATCAATCAACGAATTGAAGTTCGGTCCGGTAGCCAACGGATATTGCACGGGAACTACCTTCGAACCATAAGCAGACCTCAACTGCTCCAGTACCATATCATAATCACACTTCTCATGGTCAAGCTGATTCACCAGGAAGATCACCGGTTTACCTAACTTTTCTGTATATCGGAAATGATTTTGGGTACCCACTTCAGGACCATATTGGCCATTCAGAAGTAATATTGCAGTATCGGTAACATTGAGTGCTGTCATGGCAGCTCCAACAAAGTCATCACTTCCCGGACAGTCTATAATATTAAGTTTCTTACCGTTCCACTCCACATGGAAAACGGTGGAAAACACAGAATAGCCATATTCTTGCTCCACCGGGAAGTAATCGCTGACTGTATTCTTGGCAGTAATTCTGCCGCGACGTTTTATAATACCACTCTCAAAGAGCAGCGCTTCTGTGAGAGTGGTTTTACCCGAGCCATCATTGCCAAGCAGGGCAATGTTCTTAATTTCATTCGTCTGATATACTTTCATGATATATAAGATTTAAAATGAATAACTCAGTATGCCTTCGCATACCCTTAATTTTTGTGAGGCGCAAATTATGAATTTATCAAAAGAAAAGCAATAAATCGATAGTGTTACTAAACTATGTTATGTAACACATCACTACTAACAGAAAGATTTTCTTAACTTTACAGCATAAATCACTAATCTTTAAACTTACAATGAAAGCACTGCTATCCGCCACCACGCTGTTGATTCTTCTATTGTTCAGCGGATGCCAATCCAATGGTGCCTCGCACAGGCAACGACCATTGATCGGCATATCCTGCTCCCACCCCAATGATTATTCGACTGCCCGAATGACTTACACAGAATCTGTGATACAAGCCGGTGGTACTCCGATGCTCATCCCTATCACAACGGACAGTACGGTTTTGGCGGATATCGTCAGCCGGCTGGATGCAATTATATTAATAGGAGGGGCTGACATTCACCCTTCTTATTATAATGAAGAACCTATCGAGCAACTGGGGGAGGTTGATTCGCTGCGCGATGTTTACGACATCGCCCTGATTCGTCTTGCAGCACAGCGCAATGTACCGATGTTAGGTATCTGTAGGGGTGAGCAATTGATAAATGTAGCGTTCGGCGGGACACTCTATCAGGACATACCGGCACAATACCCGGACACTACCGTACGACATAATCAAAAAGAACCGAGCAGTGTGCCCACACATACGGTTCATCTCCTGCAAGGCTCCGCAATAGCTCAGATTACGGGGCAAACGGAGCTTTTCACAAATACGCATCATCACCAGGCGGTGAAGCAGGCAGCACCCGGTTTCCGGATTACGGCATGGGCCACGGACAGCATTCCCGAAGCCATTGAAAATATTAATGGAAAGCCCATTTGGGGAGTACAGTTCCACCCGGAAGCATTAACAGTAGCAGGCGACAGTATATCTGCCAGATTCTTCCACTTTCTGGTTGATAAAGCAACGGCATTTCGAAGGAGTAAATAAACCCGGTGCCTACTCATCTCGAAAGGCATAGGCAAGTCACTTTTGTTTCTCAGTTAAGGCACTCTTGTTTCTCAGGCAAGAAACTTTTATTTCAAAGGGAAGAAACTTTTGTTTCTTAGGCAAGGCACTCTTGTTTCAGTGGGAAGAAACAAAATGGGACAAACAAGAGCCTGACAAAGCTAAAGTATCTCTCCTCCTAATCACAAGAAAGGGCGCAATCTTACGACTACACCCTTACTTTTATCAATAGACTTATTTTCATAAGATGAGGCTATTATTATAATATAGGTACGCGCGTGTATCACATATAATCCAACTTAATCACGATCACCCTTATATCCTGATCTTCCTTATCCGTAGCTATCTTTGCAATATGCCAGTCGGACGGGAAGAACAAGAAAAACTCACCGGGAACAGAGTCGATAAAGGTAGTTTTTTCCGGATCAAAATCATAGTGAATAACATCTTTCTTCTCACTATATTCGCAATTAGCCTTTGAAGACTCATGATCCAGCAATGCAAAACGTTCCGTTCCTTTCACCACATACTGCAAATCTATATGTTTCCGGTGTGATTCGGATGTCCGCTTCTCTAACGGTTCATTCTTACTATCTTCAACAGAAACCACAAGTGATGTTCCTTCTATCGGATGTTTTCCCTTCTCGATAGTAGTCAGGTCGTGCGACGCCAACCAGCGAAAAGCCGCCTTCCATTGTTCCGGATTCGCTTCGTACTGCGCTTTGAATTCCGCTAAATTCGTAGAAGAATGGGGCTTCGCCTTCAAACCTTCACTCCAGACTTTCGATTTTACCCATTTTTCAGGCGAGATACTTTTTACTTTCTTGCCACTTTGAGCAGAGACAGACAGACAAACCGCAAGCATACAAGCAGTTGCCAATAACCATTGTAAGTGTTTCATGTTAATGTTTTCTATAATTTCGTTTACTGACTACAAAGATATAAATTATAAATCGTATAAAATTGAAACATCTGTCTACCTATATTGAATTATTTGTGGAACATTAAATGATAAGTCGTTCTTATCTTTGCAACAGAAATTAATTCGTAAACTAACAATAAACCATTCAAATCATGAGAAACATTTTCTGGAGTATGACATTAGTTGTTGCCTGTTTGTTTGGAGCTGCTACAGCGCAAGCCCAAAAACAAGTAACCACCAACAATGCCATCGTGCCGGGTGAAGTATGGAACGACACCGACGGTAACCCCATCAATGCACATGGCGGCGGTATCCTCTACCATGAAGGAACGTACTACTGGTACGGTGAGTACAAAAAAGGTAAAACCATCCTGCCCGAGTGGGCCACATGGGAGTGTTACCGCACGGATGTAACCGGCGTGAGCTGCTATTCATCCAAAGACCTGCTGAACTGGAAGTTCGAAGGCATCGTGCTTCCCGCAGTGAAGGACGACCAAGGCCACGACCTGCACACCAGCAAGGTACTGGAACGTCCGAAGGTGATTTATAACCCAAAAACCAAGAAATTCGTGATGTGGGCACACGTGGAAAGTGCCGACTACAGCAAGGCATGCGCCGGAGTAGCCATCAGTGACTCCCCTACCGGAGAATTCACCTATCTGGGCAGTTTCCGCCCCAACGGTGCCATGAGCCGCGACCAAACCGTATTCGTAGACGATGATGGCCGTGCCTACCACTTTTATTCGTCAGAAAACAATGCAACGCTGTACATCAGCGAATTGACTGACGATTATCAAAGACCGAGCGGACGCTATACCCGTAACTTCGTCAAGGAAAGCCGCGAAGCTCCCGCCGTCTTCAAGCGTAACGGAAAATACTACATGCTCTCTTCCGGCTGTACCGGTTGGGATCCCAATCAGGCTGAACTGGCAGTAGCAGACTCCATTATGGGTGAATGGAAAACAATCGGCAACCCTTGTACCGGAATAGATGCCGACAAGACATTCTATGCTCAAAGCACTTACGTGCAGAAAGTTATGGGCAAGAAAGACATGTACATTGCCATGTTCGACCGCTGGAATAAGAAAGACCTGGAAAACTCACGTTATGTATGGCTTCCATTCTCCTTCGAAGGTGATAAAATCACCATTCCCTGGCGTGACAAATGGAACTTCGACAGCTTTGCCGACCAAGGTCGTTTTGAAGCCGGCAAAGGAACTTTCCTGCTAAATGGCAAACCATTTGTAGTTAAAGCTGCCGAACTGCACTACCCACGCATCCCGAAACCATATTGGGACCAACGCATCAAGTTGTGCAAAGCACTGGGTATGAATACCGTTTGCCTCTATGTATTCTGGAACTCTCACGAACCGCAACCCGGCGTATATGACTTTACGGAGCAAAACGACCTGGCCGAGTTCTGCCGTCTGTGCCAGCAAAATGATATGTATGTCATCCTTCGCCCCGGACCATATGTTTGCGCCGAGTGGGAAATGGGTGGTCTGCCGTGGTGGTTGCTTAAGAAAAAGGATGTACGTCTGCGCGAATCCGATCCTTACTTTATTGAACGTGTAGCTCTGTTCGAAGAAGCCGTAGCCAAGCAAGTGAAAGACCTGACGATTGCCAATGGCGGTCCCATCATCATGGTACAGGTAGAAAACGAATATGGATCTTACGGAGAAGATAAGGGTTATGTATCCCAAATCAGAGACATCGTACGTGCCAACTTCGGAAATGACATCGCCCTGTTCCAATGCGACTGGGCCTCTAACTTCACCCTGAACGGACTCGATGATCTGATCTGGACCATGAACTTCGGTACAGGTGCCAACGTCGACCAGCAATTTGCCAAACTGAAAAAACTTCGTCCCAACAGTCCGCTGATGTGTTCTGAATTCTGGAGCGGTTGGTTCGACAAATGGGGTGCCAACCACGAAACCCGTCCTGCCGCTGATATGATCAAAGGTATCGACGATATGTTATCGAGAGGCATTTCATTCAGCCTGTATATGACACATGGAGGTACGAACTGGGGACACTGGGCAGGCGCCAACTCTCCCGGCTTTGCTCCCGATGTGACGTCTTACGATTATGATGCACCTATCAGTGAATCCGGTCAGACAACTCCTAAGTATTGGGCGTTGAGAGAAGCCATGGCGAAATACATGGATGGTGAGAAACAGGCGAAAGTACCTGCACTGATCAAACCTATCAGCATCCCTGCTTTCAGATTCACAGAAATGGCACCATTGTTCGAGAACCTGCCCGCAGCAAAGAAGGATGAAAACATCCGCACCATGGAAGAATACAACCAAGGCTTCGGAAGCATCCTCTACCGCACTACCCTGCCTGAATTGAAATCGCCCGCTACCCTCACAGTGAACGATGCGCACGACTATGCTCAGATATTCGTAGACGGGAAATACATCGGCAAACTCGACAGAAGAAACGGTGAAAAGCAATTGGTACTCCCCGCCTGCGTCAAAGGTTCCAGACTTGATATTCTGGTAGAGGCCATGGGTCGCATCAACTTCGGTCGTGCCATCAAAGACTTCAAAGGAATCACGAAAAACGTAGAACTTTCTATGGACATCAACGGATATCCTTTCGTTTGCAACCTGAAGAACTGGGAAGTTTTCAACATTGAAGATACCTATGAATTCTATCAGGGCATGAAGTTCCAGCCGATAGAGTCACTGACAGACCGTCTCGGACAACGTATTCCGGGTGTTTACCGTGCTAAATTCCAGGTGAAGAAACCGAGCGATACTTTCCTGAACTTCGAAACATGGGGCAAAGGACTGGTATATGTGAACGGTTATGCATTAGGCCGTATCTGGGAGATCGGTCCTCAGCAGACTCTTTATGTACCGGGATGCTGGTTGAAGAAAGGTGAGAATGAAATCGTTGTTTTCGATATTGTAGGTCCTAAGGAAGCTAAGTCCGAAGGTTTAAGTGAACCGCTCCTTGACCAGCTGCTTGTACAGAAACCCTTGACACATCGCAATGAAGGCGAGAACTTGAATTTGTCAGGTGAAAAGCCTGTATTCATGGGAAGTTTCAAACCGGGTAACGGCTGGCAGGAAGTTAAATTCAACAAACCGGTTACCGGACGCTATGTTTGCATTGAAGCATTAAACTCACAGGATGGAAAAGACCTGGCTTGCATTGCCGAAATGTATTTCTTGGACAAGGATGGTAGCCGTCTGTCCCGCGAGCCTTGGATTGTGAAGTATGCCGACAGCGAAGACGTAGCTCACGTTAACCGCTCTGCCGACAAGACTTTCGACCTTCAGGAATCCACCTATTGGAGCACAGAGAAAGGTAGTCCTTATCCGCATACGATTGTAATCGATCTGGGCGCCAGTCATGCATTGACAGGTTTCCAATGCTTGCCCCGAATGGAAAGTGAAGTACCGGGAGGCATCAAGGATTTCAAGATTTATGTGAAGGGGGAAAACTTCAAATACTAATCTGAATTTCTATAAACAAAAGAGACGGTTACTATCATAAAGAGGATAACCGTCTCTTTCGTTGGTATATATTACTCAAAGAAAATTCATCCTATTGAAAATCATCACTGTACGATTGTTGTTTCAGGTCCAAGATAAGAGCGTTTCATCCCTCCCATATCTATTACAACCTTTTGTATAATCATACCAGGATCAGAACATATTAACTTCAGCGTATGCTTACCCGGCTTATCTATGTTTAAAGTTACAGCATTTACTGTACTGTTGCGATACACATTTTCTCTCCACTCGCCTGAATATTCTTTTGCATTGTTCGAAGCATACTTCAGCAGACCATCATCTATCATTACACCAAAACAAGTGCCATGTTCCAAGTTAATAGGAAAAACGGGTAATGCATAAGTATAGACCGTTACTGATCCGGCATTAAAGGTATAAAAATCATATTCCACTTTAGCAGCCTTCTTTGAACGACGCGGATTTTGGACAGGTTTTATAGGTTCTCCTAATCGTATACACTGATTCTCATATCCCAATCCTTCTATTACTTGAATCTTTATATCCTTATTCTCCACTTTTCTATGATATTTTCCCGGATTAATAGATACGCATCCATTATCTTCCACATACCATCCCTTCAACTCGCTGACTGTGGGATAAACAGGATTGAAAACAGGTAAGTAAACTTTTTCTATATTGTTGCCGGATACTATCTCTATCTCACCTGTGATCCTTTCTCCTATCGGAACTTTATCCCAGTCGACGGATATAATTATTCGTTCTTGCAGTAAAGTTGTCCCACTCTGCTTGCTGAGCCTAATCCAGGAATCTGAGACTTTAGTACTCCAAGCAAACTCCTGATTTCCCACATTATACAATTCTATAAAAGATATTTTCCGCGTATAAGGATTTACGCAAGGAAGCACGTTCAACGTAGTCTTTCCCAAGGGAGAATCCTGTCCCGGAAGAAAGACTCTCATTTCGGCTTTCTGAGGTACATCTATGGTCACCACAGGAGGCATTTTTTGATAAGTAGCAGTCCAACCAGGCGCTAAAGCCATCATATGATTCCACTTGCCATTAAGTAGGGAATTATACTTATTAGTATAATAATCTATACTGTCATGATAAGCCTTCGCCCTATCAGCCATATAGTTAGTCGCTGCACGCCCCTGACGCGCATACCACCTGTTTTGTTGCGCAGTCAGCATTTTCTTATTCATAAGTGCCGCCCCTTTCACTGGATAGAAAACCAATTCATAAAAAGCAGGCTTATAAGCTTCCGGTAAGGCATTCCATAACTTTTCACTCTTATCAGCAATACGATCATACTCCTGCATTCTACCTTCCGCCTCACTATAATTTGTAAAAGAAAAATCTGTATCCGTCACTCTCTCATTAGAATGTTCATTATTCCATTCATATCCCCATCCCATTGCCTCCGGTTTGTGTTGAAAACCTAAATGGTAATAACTATTCAGTATATCATCAATATCTTCCCTATATTCTTCACCGAAAATGGAAACCAGAAAGTCTACCTGATGATTGTTTATATTATCAAAACTAAGCTTGTTGATATCCCAGGCCATATCCAGAAAAGTTTTCATTCCCAATTCGCCCGGTTTGATATCTCCCACATTCAATAACCAATAGCGCTTTGCTCCGGTATCATAGGCCTTTCTCATTTCTTCAAACATCAATGCCGGAGGAGTTGTATTCAGCCATAAATAATCATGCGGTTCACCTAAGTATGAAATATGATAATATACACCCGATCCTCCTTTACGATTCCTTTCTTCCTTATTATTCAAGCGCTTAATATAGCCGTAATTATCATCCGGCCAAACCAGCATAATATCTTCAGGTAGCCTTAATCCTCTTTCATAAATATCAAGCACTTCTTTATAAGGAACAAAAATTTGTGGAACAGAATCAAGAGGAGCATCAATGTGCTTTTTCAGAATCTCCCTTTGGTCGGCAATAACTTCTTCTACCAGACTGACTTCCTTATCCTTAGGAACTCCTACAAGCCCAGCGTCATGAATACCACGCATAGCAATCGTATAAATGTTTTCATATGGAGCATTCCCAGATACCCGCTGGTCGAGTATCTTATTGATTCCTTCTTTGTTGGTCATGTAATTCCATTCTCCCATTGTTTTCTTATCCCACTCCGTTACATTATTAAACAGTAACGGTTCGCAATGGGAAGAACTCATTATAATTCCATAACTATCTGCCACCATTTTATTTTCAGGGTATTTATTAAAAGCTCCTGATGAAGGGTGCATCGCAGGGGCAAGTACATTGCCTTTCATGCGGAGAATCAGTTCGCACACCTTGGCATAAGTTTTTGGTCCAATATCTCCCAACTCTTTATCAAACGTTTTTCCGGCCCACGGAGTTATTCCCCAGCCTTCATCATTAATAAAGATCCCCCTGTACTGAACAGACGGAGCCTGAGAAACATAGTTTACTTCCTCAACATATAATTGAGATAACTTTTTAGTAGGGACATCGGCCCACCAATACAAAGGAGATACCCCCATAGCTTCCGACAATGTGAACACACCGTAGGCTGTACCCCTCCTGTCACATCCTGCTATAACAAGTACTTTTTTCACCCCTTTGGCAGGTGCATCGATTGTTTTAATTACAAACTGTTCCCAACCACCACGAATGGCAGACACATCTAATTTTCCTTCTTTCACCAATTGATCAATAAAAGCATTATGTCCCACTGTTCCCACGACAACAGCAGACTCAGAAACTATTTTCTTCGAAGAAACAGATATCTTCTTATTAGTCACTCGCTTTATATCTTCCGCCAGAAGATAAGCCGCTTTTTCTACCACAGCATAATCTCGGGTATCATAATAAATCACCGCTTTATGGGAAGATACTAACGGGAAAGTGGTTCCATTCCCGGTTTCTTTAACTTTAATCTGTCCCCAGGATACCGCGGGAAGAAACATAAACATGAATATTAACCAGAATCTCATCATAACACAAACTTTATTTTATCTTTATTACTACTTATTGTGTGCCTGCATATGCAGGCACACAATGACTAAAAACAATATAACCTCTATTTCTAATACCTGATATTATTCCTATCACTCTTATTCATATCCAGGATTTTGCTCCAGTACAGCTCCTCTATTAGCTTCTATTTCCTTATAAGGTATTGGCCATAACTCATAATGTTTTTCCATTTCCTTAGCATAATAAGGATTACATTTCATCACACGGTCATAGAGTTTTCCCATTCTCATCAACGTTATCCTACGCCTTTCTTCTACGCCCAACTCTCTCATTCTCTCATCCAGAATATAATCCAATGTAACCTGAGATGATAATACAGGTTTTGCGTGAGCTCTGTCGCGAATAACATTAATATCAGCTGCTGCTTTATCTTTATCATTCAATTCCAGATAGGCCTCAGCACGTAACAAATATGTTTCGGCAAGTCTGAACATATATTGGTCCGTATATGTAGCACCGGCTCCACTATTCAGCGCATAGGTCTTGGCATTGGAATACAAACCTTCTGGATGATTATACGGAGTAGTGCACTTTGATTGATAAGCATAAAGTGGACGGGATGGAACCGTAACCCCTACCGGCGGATTCTGAGTGTCAATGGTGTCTCCATAAAGTTTGGCATACTCTTTATTATGAACTGCAAACTTTCTCACAAAATTATGATTTGCGTTTCTCATGTCTCCATAGAAATCATCTTTCCATATCTCATCACTGAAATATTGGGTAGAAATGGCCCAACCAATACCACGACCTCCGGTATAATCACCAATCGGCCAGCTAAAAGGATTCATTCCATGTGCTTTCACGTCACGAACCATCGGAGCATGATGCCTTTCCAAAGTGTATGTTTGGTCTTTGGCCGTCAAAGAGCCACTTCCACCGGGAGTGTCAGTTTCAATCTGAATAACCCAGATTCCTTCTGTATTTCCGGAACCTCTGTTTTGATTATTTTTCCGGAATAAATCCCAATATACATCTCCCGGTACCTCATTGGCTCTGGAACCAAAACGAGTATACATTAGTCCGGTAGCCGGATCGTCTATAACCGTTGTAGCAGCATCCACCGCTTTCTGATATTGGGCTGTTGCCAGATAAAGTTCTGAGAGTAAATGATATGCCGCCGCATTAGAAACTTCTCCATCCTGCACACTGGACAAGCTGGGTAGATGAACAGCCGCAAACTCCACATCCGTAAGTGCCTGCTTCAACACCTCTTCTTTGGATGCCCTGACATAATCAAACTTGGGTTCAACGACTTCCGTCAATAAAAGAGGAACTCCACCGTACAGATAGGCCAAAGTCCTGTATGCAAATCCTCTAAAGAAACGGGCTTTGGCTTCGGCAATCGTCTTTTGCTCTTCTGATACTTCAGAAACAGGCAGACGGTCGATAATAGTATTAGCAGTTGATATGGTATGATAAAGTAATGACCAGTGTACCGATGCAATATTACCAGTTGAATGATAAGCTGAAATCATATTGGAATGTCGCTCCGTACCATTCGGTTCACCATCATAGACAATATCCGTGCCGTAGAGGTAATCCATCGGACGATTTTCATCCCTGCTATAAAATTCTCTTCTTATCAGATAATAGAGATTATTTATTGAACAATCAATATCCTCTTGGGTAAGAAAAGAATTGGTTGCACTCATGAAATCCAAAGGCTTTTCATCCAAAAAAGAACTGCTGCACGAACCCAGCACTGCTGAAAGCAACAAGCTAATAGTATATATTTTTATTTTCATAATAAATCAGATTAATAAGTAAGACTAACGCCAAAAGAAAAACTTCTCATTACCGGTCTGCCCGAATAAGTACTTCCGGCTTCCGGGTCCCAACCATGCCATTTTGTGAAAGTCAGCAGGTTTTTTCCACTGAAAAACAAATCAATTTCACTCAAACCAACCTTGTTCGTAACAGACTTCGGAAAGGCATAAGACAATGAAATATCCTGCAAACGTACAAAGCTCCGGTCTTCATATACCGTAGGAGTTATTTTCGGGGTACTTATGGAACGCGCATAGACTGCATCCGGATTGCGCGGTGACCAATAATCCCATGCACTTATACGATTCCAACGCAGATTATTCTGATCTCTGACTAACGAAGAAGAGTTGGCTGCCAAGTACCCATCCTTTCCTCCTTGAACAGAATTGATAAAGAAACTAAGTGTGAAGTTCTTATACTCCAACGTATTCATAATACCAAATCTGTAAGCTGGATCTCCCTTACCTAAAATGACACGGTCTTCAGGGGTTATTTCTCCCTCTCCGGTCATATCCACAATGCGATAATTGCCCGGATAGAAACCGGCAGGTATATCATCACCCAACTGATAAATGCCATCTACTACATACCCATATACCGCAGAAATGGGCTGGCCTATAAACAGATTACTGGATATGTTATCATCCTCTATGCCATCTCCATCATTATCTTCTCCTGTCAAAGTTACGATCTTATTGGAGTTTGTCGAAAAATTGAGTGAGGTAGTCCATTTAAAATCAGAAGTTTGTATATTCTTCGAAGTAAGAATAAATTCGAAACCCTTGTTTTTGATTTTTCCAAGATTAGAAGCAATCTTGGAAAATCCCGTAATATCTGGCAAAGCCACATCATACAACAAATCTTTCGTAGTTGTCGAATAATATTCAACGGAACCGGTGAGTCTCTGACCCAAAATTGTGAAATCAAGCCCTAAGTTTATCCCTGCTGTTTTTTCCCATTTCAGATTATTATTTCCCAAGGCTGAAATTTCCTGTCCTATTACAGGCTTTCCGCCATCACCAAAAATATATCTGATCTCAGAAGTCACTGTAGACAAAGATTTATATCTGCTGGTCTGATTTCCACTGATACCATATCCTCCGCGCAGTTTCAGATAATCAATCCAAGGTATTTTAAAGAAAGACTCTTCTGAAATAATCCAGCCTAAAGCTATAGAAGGAAAAGTTGCATATTTATTATTCGCCGCAAATCCTGAAAAACCATCTCTACGCACTGTACCCGTTATCAAATACCGGTCCATCAAACGATAACTGACTCTGGCCATCTGATAGCAAAGGGCTTCTCTCCAAGCATCTGAATATACATAGCGCGTTGTTGCCTGTTCCAGACTATTATAGCCCAATGTCATGCGTGTAAATCCTTGTCCCAAAGCCTTTGTATAATCATATTTACGCTCTGAAGCCCCATACAATAATGTGGCATCAATATGATGTTCACCAAATGTAGCATTGTAAGCCAGAATATTGTCTATAGTATAATCATAGTAGCCGGTATGTTCTTTATAAGCCTCTCCTTGCAGATTATATCCATACTGACTGGCTTGAAAATGATTGTCTATCCTATAGTTATTTCCAAAATTCAACCGATACACTAACCCTTTAAGAGGCAACTTTATTTCGGATGATATATTACCGAAAAAGTAATTATGACGTTCGTAATCATCAATATCCGATCCCATAAAAGGGTTGGTATCCAATGTATTAAAAGGATATGGCTTTATATTGCCATTTTCGTCATAAGGTTCAATCAATGGAGATTGGGTTATCAGATTCCACAAACCAGGCTCTGCACCATCCTGATTCACAAATGCACCAAAAGTCTGAATTCCTATTTTCCACCAGGGAGCTACTTCCGCATTCAGATTCAAACGAACACTATTTCTTTTAAAATCATCATTCACGATAAATCCACGTTGGTCCGTATTAGAATATGAAAGCATATAGTTGATGGATTTACTGCCACCGGATATATTAAAACGGTTTTCAAACAGATGTCCGCTTTGTGTTCCTTCATCCCACCAGTTATAATTATGAGGACTGACATTTCCATTTTCATCCCTCAACGGAGCATCCGGCAATTTAGACGCGAGATCAAAATCCGGATTAGGGGTAGTATAATCAGGGCCCAAGAAAGCCTCCGTATAATAGAAGTCTCTGACATTATCCAAATACTCTTCACGATTCATCGGGCGATAATTGTGAGTCGGGTTGGAAAACGTATAACTACTGGAGAAGCTGATTTTCGGTTTCCCTTCCACACCTTTTTTAGTGGTAATCATAACTACTCCATTGGCCGCCTGTGCACCATATACAGCAGTAGAACTTGCATCTTTCAGGATATCAATAGATTCAATGTCATCAGGATTTATTGAAGATAACGAACTTGTATAAATGATGCCGTCCAGAATGACCAGCACATCCTTATTTCCTCCCAAAGTATTTGTACCACGGATAGACATCGACGGAGTACCTCCCGAATTGGTGACCTGCCCAATATTAAGTCCCGGAACATTCCCCTGCAAAGATTGCAACACATTTGAATTGGGAGACCTTTTCAACGTTTTAATATCTGCACGTATAACAGCACCTGTCAAGTCAGCCTTGCGTTGTGTTCCATACCCCACTACTACCACTTCATCCAATGCTTTCACATCTTCTATCAAACGTATATCAACAATCGTTCTATTTTTCACAGGCACTTCCTGAGTAATAAAACCTATATAAGAAACAACCAAAATATCATTCGGAGCAGCCTGAAGATGATAGTTGCCGTCTATATCTGTTATAGTCCCGGTATCCTTACCTTTCACCTTTACATTCACACCAATAATCGATTCACCGGATGTATCCGTGATTTGCCCTTTGATATTCAAATTTTGCGCAAAACCGGACATTGCGAAAAAAAACAAGAAAATCCAAATAAGAAAATGTTTCATAAAATAATAGTGATTTAAAATTAACTACTTAAACTAATTCATTATGTTTTTCAGCTAATGAAATAAAAAAGAACTGTAACTCTTATGTGCTTCTCATAGGCAAACATTTTAAGGTTTAACATAACAGGAGAACTATCTCCCCGATAACTTTCACCGGACAAAGATAAATCAGTGGCAAATCTTCGGGCGTCTGTATTATTCTGAATGCCGCCGTTATTTTTTCAATGACAGGATTGTGGGCTATTTTTGGAAAGATTACGACTACCATTGTAGTTATTAATGCTGATTTTTGTATTTGCTTAAGATTAAGTACTAATTTTGAAGATGAAAATATCAGAAATATGAAACAAAGCAGTCTATTTAAGATTATCTTATCATTCTCATTGGCAATTTACTCCATAGCGATTTTCTGCCAACAAATTCCAACTGTCAATTTAGTTATGAAAGATGGGTTATCCAGCAACTATGTAATGGATATAGCTCAGGATAAGTCTGGCTTCACATGGTTTGCAACCAGATACGGCCTTAACAGGTTTGACGGAGATAAGTTTACTGTCTATGTAAAAAAGCCCGACCAGAAATTGCTTAATAGTAACGATATAAATAAAATAGCAACAGACACTATTAATAATAGGGTGTGGATTGCCAACAGATGGATGGGCGTGAACGTATTTGATTGTGCAACGGAGCAGTTCTCTTCCTTTTTACATGATAAAAACCGTCCTGAAACATTAATTTCAAATGAAATTAATGATATCCTGGTTACTTCCAATGGGAATATATGGATTGCAACAAATAAAGGATTAGATTTATATGATTCCGATAATTCACGGTTTATACATTATAACACGTCAACTGTTCCTGATTTTCCTTCAAATGACATTATAACACTAACTGAAGGTAGTAACGGCGATCTATACATCGGGCATACTCACGACGGATTTACCATTTTTTCTCCGGATAGAAAAAGCTTTAAAAACTTCAGACATTCACCTCTAAACAACAATTCGCTTCCAAACAATACCGTACGTTCCATCTTTATAGATACTAATTCCAAAATATGGATTGCAACCAACGGAGGACTATCCCTTTTCGAGCCTATCAGAGAAACATTTCGCAATTTCAAAGATGTCAATGGGATTCATAACACAATAAAAGGTACCGTCAACTGCGTCTATAAAACGGGGGACGGACGAATATGGGCAGGTACAGTGTCTGATCTTTGTTACTTCGACTCCAAAGACATAGACCTTATTTTATCCGGAAAAAAGGATATTCACCACATGTTTATACAAGACATTTATTGGGGAATCTCCAATCCAACCATCTATAGCATCTTTGAAGATTCTTTCGGCAATGTATGGATAGGTTCAAATGGTGGAGGAGCCAGCTTTATCAGCAATACTTCATCTTTTTTTCGCAGTTGGAGAATTGATAAAATCCCAGGTGTCACAAATGGACTGAATGACAAGGAAGTATTGACAATATGTGTTGCCGATAACGGTAATATATGGATGGGAACCGACGGTGGAGGAATTAATGTCAACAAAGATGGCAAGAATTACAGATTTTACTCCCAAAATACAGGCGAAACATCATCAAACGCTTATCATTCTTCTTTAAAAGATTCCAATGGTAATTTATGGTTTGGAGATGTGGGAATTGACATTTTCTTAAGCAAAGAAAAACGATTCATTCATTACACCCCTCAAAGAAACAATACTGTGATTCATTGTCTCTTTGAAGACAACCAGAGGAATATATGGATAGGAAGCAGCAACGGGCTGGAAATTTATAACCTGACCACCCAAAAAAAATATTTTATTAACAAAGAAAACAGCCAGTTGTTAACCAATGAAATCAGAGCTGTTTCACAAGACAAAAATGGAAATATATGGATCGGTACTCTCAATAAAGGTATTAGTATCTATAGTCCTAAACATAAGACCATGACACATATAAACGAACATACCATATTCGAAAATTGTGCTATCAATCAAATATTCAGAGATTCTAAAAACAGAATTTGGGTTGCAACAACAGAAGGTTTAGTTTTATTCCCTAATGAGCAATTAGATACTTACCAATTGTTTAACACCCAAAACGGATTAGCTTGTAATTTAGTCTGTTCTATTGAAGAAGATTCAGAAGGTAATATCTGGCTAAGCACGCATTCCGGCATCAGTTGTTTTTTTGAGCCAGAAAAAAGATTCTTGAATTATGATCATAAAGATGGCACCCTATTCGGTACATATATGAATAATTCTGTCGGAAAGGCACAAGATGGAACCATTTACTTCGGTAGCATCAACGGTGTATGTTACTTTAACCCGAATGACAGACCTTCAAATATCATTCTTCCTCCAGTTATATTTACAGAATTCAATGTTTATGGCAGAAATCCTCACGAAGATGCAATTGACATATCCATGCCTATGACAGACGGGAAAGTGACTCTCAAGTATAACCAGAACATATTCAGTATAACTTTCAACGTTATGAATAAATCCCTGCAAGGGAAAGTAGAATATGCCTATCAATTGGAAGGACTGGAAGAGAACTGGATAAACATAGGAGGAGAGAATCAAGTAGCATTTCGCAACATTCCTTACCGGAACTATAAATTACATATCAAGGCCCGTTACAAAAATCAGGAATGGCAAAACAACTATTCTACACTAATCATCAATATTAATCCTCCATTTTGGCTCAGTTGGTGGGCAAAATTTATATACATGGCAAGTATAGCCATAATAACATTATTCATAATTAAATCATATAAAAAGCGTTTGCAATTACGCAGTTCATTATCTCTTGAAAAAGAAAAAGCCCAAAGACAACAGGAGTTGAATGAAGAGCGATTGAGATTTTATACAAATATCACTCATGAACTAAAAACTCCATTAACATTAATACTCGGACCACTTGAAGATTTACAATGCGATTCAAGGATTCAGGAAGAACATATGAAAAAGATTTCTCTTATTCACAAAAGTACAATCCGCCTACTAAATTTGGTCACACAAATATTAGAGTTTCGTAAAACAGAAACTCAAAATAAGAAATTGTGTGTTATGAAAGAAAATATTGCTGAAAAGATTCAGGAAATTGGTTTCAAATATAAAGAACTAAACAGAAATGCCGACATCACGTTTGATATCATAACAGATACAGACAAGACACAAATCTATTTTGATCAGGAAGTTATTTCTATGATTGTTGATAATCTTTTGTCCAATGCATTCAAATATACATATAAAGGAAATATCACGCTTACTTTACGGTCCATAATAGCTAATGATATCGAATATATAGAAATTGAGATAGCCGATACAGGTATCGGAATACCTAAAGAGGATATTTCACGTATATTCGAACGATACTATCAAACTAATTTAAGAAAAAACATCCCCGGATTCGGTATAGGACTTGCTTTAGTGAAAAATCTGGTGGATTTACATGAAGGAATAATTCTGGTGCATAGTGAACCTAATGTAGGATCTTCTTTCCGCATCCGACTGATAGCCAATAATTCGTACCCCAATGCCATACATATTAATACTAATCTCAGAGAGTCCATAGATGAGGAAAAGTTAAATAAACCCATTGTTTTAGTTGTAGAAGATGAAGGAGATATCCGTGATTACATCGCTGAAGCCTTGATGAGTTCTTACGATGTTCTCGTCGCAGAAAATGGAGAGCAAGGATGCCAGACGGCTTTCACAAGTATTCCTGATGTAATTATCAGTGATATCATGATGCCTATAAAAGATGGAATTGAATTATGCAAAGAAATAAAAAACAATATTGCAACCAGTCATATACCTGTAATACTGCTAACTGCGAAAGACACATTGCAAGATAAAACAGAAGGGTATGATGCCGGTGCTGACTCGTATGTAACAAAACCATTTAGCGCATCTTTACTTAAAAGCAGAGTAGCCAATCTATTAGAAGGAAGAAAGAAAATTGCATCTTTGATTTCCTCCAGCACTCATTTAAAACAATCCATCATCAAAGAATCATTAAATAAGATAGACAATGAATTCATTGAAAAAATAACAAAAATCATAGAAGAGAACCTGATGGATGAAAAAATAGATGTACCCACAATAGCTCAAGAACTATCCATGAGTTACTCTTCTCTCTACAGGAAAGTAAAAGCCCTGACAGGAATGTCCACAGGAGAATTTATCCGCAAACTAAGACTTAGGAAAGCAGAGCAGTTATTGCTCTCAGGTAAGTACAACATTTCAGAAATTGCTCATCAGGTTGGCCTAAACTCCGTATCTTATTTCAGAGAATGTTTCAAAGAAGAATATGGAATGTCTCCATCAGAATATATAAAGCAGTTGAAATAAATAAGAGGTTGTGTCAAAATGCTGGCACACCCTCTTTTTATGCGCAAAGCCCAGACTTTCTCAAGCCCGGGCTTTGTTATTACCCAAAATTTTTGTAACTTTAGGCATAAAGTTTTTCGTTATGGCAAAGTTACATTTTCGTCCTTACATTCCCAACCAAACCGTTCTTTTTCCACAAAGAATTGATGAAAACATAGCTGCGGACGATCCTGTCC
>CDYS01055438.1_pt1 | contig 20313 bp, 16 predicted proteins | sample 557491 | NCBI WGS metagenome assembly CDYS01 (sample SAMEA3182057, study PRJEB8094) | gut metagenome | biome: human; feature: gut; material: Stool; isolation source: human stools | place: Canada | collected 2012-11-26
GGTTCTTTACGAAACGCCAACGGATTCATGCGTATCAACTGCATGGATGCGTTATCCGTAGATGCTTGCGCACCTGCCATTCCCCCCATCATCACCATCACCGCCATCAGCAGTCCCAGCAGCCGTTTCATCCGTTTCTCCTTCTCCGTTGCTCCGGGCTTTCCGCCCTGTTTCCTTTCATTATATCATCATCCGGATTCTTGACCCTTTCGCGCGATTGAGTTGGCTCCTTCTCCATGCTTTGCCCGCGTGTTTACCCCTTTTTTATCCAACCATTTCCGTGAGTGAAATCCATCCGCTCTCCACCTCATACCGTTCTGTCCCAACATACGCCTTCACGCGCACTCGATACAGACCCGCATTCACCAGCTTTCCCTGCGAATCCGTCCCATTCCAGCAGAACGTCGACCCCGGTGCACTCAGCTGCTCCGGGCGTGATGCCTGCCGTGACGACAATCGCCGCACCGTCTGGCCGGTTTCATCCTCAATCGTCACCGTTAGTTCGCATGGAACGCCATGATACACCACAAAGGTCAATTCTTCGCCGCTTTCGGGGCAGAATGTGTCCTGCACATGCACACGCAGTTCCGGGTCGCTCGTCGTTGGCGGAACGCAGAGGACTTTCGACCAGACGACGCTCGGCAGACCCTTTTCAATCACCAGAATCTGCAAGAGAACATAGCCGGAGGACTGCGCATCGGCAGTGTTCAGGGTAATGGAGCGCTCCTTCAAGCCGGGGGATAGGGCTCGTCCGGCAATGGCGTAGCTGCCGAAATCGCCGTTGTTGTCGTAAATCAGCGTAGATTGGTCAAAATCCCAGATGCCCTGACGGCGATAGACCAGCTGATAGGCAACCTGCGCCGTGCGGACAACGTTGAAGGAAAAATCAATTACGGGCGCATCAGCGGAGAGCGTATCGCCGCTGAAGGTGATGCCCTCGATGCTTGTCTCGCGCCGACGGCTGCTGACGGCAGACAGGTCGTAGGAGAAGAGGGCAAAATCGCTGTCCTCCGGATAGGTGCGGACGGTGGCTGCGCCGTGGCTTTGCAGCAGGCGGCGGCGAAGTTCGGTCAGGGTGATGGCGCCGTCGCGATTCTCATCCGCGCCGAAGCTGCCCGTGCGGGAGAGCGCATCCGCCAGCGCGCCGGAGAAGTACCCCGCGCCCGCCAGCCGCTCGCCGCCGACCTCACCCGACCAGTACCAGCTTTCCTCCTCGCCGCCGGAAGAGCAGACGACATAGTAATTATCGCCCGCAAACAGGTTCTCGAACGACTTCTCCACACCCTTGCCAATCATTGCGCCGGAGTGGCATGCGTCCAGCAGCAGCACCTTTTTGCCGGGAATCGTGTCGAACACGCGGCGCAGCTCATACGCCGTAATGCCCTCTTCGGATTCGCCGTCGGAGAGCAGGAGCGTCATCAGCCCGTTCACGGCGGTGTTCCACAGCCCGTGGGTGCTGATGTAGAAGTAGCTGACGTCGTCCGCGTCCGCATCGGCGAATGTTTCGCGAATGAGGGCGACAAGCGCGGACGCGGAGGACAGCCCGTCTTCGCGGGTGACGAGGGTCTGCATGTTAAGCGTGCCGCCGGAGAGGGCATCCGCCATGCGCAGCACATTATTGCGGGAGGAGGGGGTGGTGTCGGTCTGGGTGAGGAAGCGGTCGCAGCCCACGAGCAGTGCGCGGTTGACGCGCCCATCCGCCGTGATTTCTTCCGCGCGGACGGCGAAAATCGGGCAGCACAACAAGACGACGAGCAGCACGCTCATCAGCCGTTTCCACACGCCGACCGCCTCCCTTCCGCGCACAATAACAGGTGCTTTCATTGTACAACACTTTAGACGTATTTTCCACCGGGAATGTTTGACTAAGGGGAAAATTTTTCGTGAATTGCGGCAGAAAAGTGCCTTTTTCGCGACGAAAAACGAAAAAATTTTGATTGGCTGGAAGAAATGTGGGAAGTGAATCGTTTATATAGGTGAAGATGTCCATATCATAAGTAGATGGTGTGGAGAATCTTCAGAAAAATAGAAGGAGGTACCCCTTATGAGTTGCTTGGAACTGTACGACCGTGATGCTGCTGTTGCTTACGCGCGGCAATATGCCCTGAGCTATAATCCGCAGTACGCGAATTATAAAAGCTCGACGGGCGCAGCAGGCAGAGGCGATTGCATGAATTTTGTGTCGCAGTGCCTACATGCAGGTGGAATGCCGATTAAGCAGCAAGGTTTCTTATGGTATGGTGCGAAGAGTGGTAGTAGCTCGTCTTGGAAAGGGGTTGATAGCTTTCTTGCCTACATTAGGCAGTCTTTTGGCTCGCCACGCTTGCTGTTTGAATGCTATGCAACGCCAGAAAACTTGAAAAGGGGGGACATTGTTTTCAGTGTTGCGTCAGGAGATGCGGGAGACATTTCTCGCAATCCTTCGCACATTGTTATATTGAGTGAAGATTATGCAACTTATGGAAAGCTTGTTGTGTGCGGGCATACAAAGGATGAACGTGATGCTGATAAGACGGCTAACAACAGCATCTGCACATACATTCATATTCCGGATGAGAGCATTCAGTATGATTATATCGACCCGGACTACGAGGATGAAACAGACAAAACGACTGCACAAGCGGACTTTGGGAAAACGACTCTGAAACGTTCAAACACGGCGACACAGGCGGTTAGAAATTTGCAAACACGTTTGAATTATCTCGGCTTCTCTTCTGGAACAGTTGATGGAAAATATGGAGCAAACACTGAAAATGCAGTGAAGGCGTTCCAAACGGCATGTGTGCCGCGATTCGGCTTGACGGTGGATGGAATTGCAGGACAAGCAACGAAAGAAGCGTTGATTTATCCCTATGCGTGGAGTCATTAAGCACTAAGTAATGGCGACAATTTGAATCGCTAAAACAAAAGGCTTTCAATGCTGCAACCGCTGGCTTCCCTGTTGCAGCATTGAAAGCATCATTATATAAGTTATGGGGAAAGAAAATGAAAAGGAAATTTGTGCTTTTGATGATGCTGTTCGTTCTGCTGCTTAGTTCTATTGCCAATGCAGACGGAGGAGAGGATGCATCGCTGCTGCCGAATGATATTCTGCAAATACTATCAGGAACGGAATGGTCGTCTTATAAAGTAGGACGTGTGAATTGCGGCAGCAGCCTTGCGGATTATTACAGTGATGCTTGCTGTTGGTATGACCAGTATGGTCATGCAGCAGCATTTGTCTTAATGCACAGCGAAAATAAGAATGTCCTTTGCCTTTTTGAAAAAAATAGCGCTGGCAAGTGGGTACTGAAAGCGAAATCCAGCGAGATTGTGAAGCAGGGAGAGCGGATTCCGCTGATTACGTCTGAAGAATACGGCATTTATTATGTAAGTTATATTGATGATGATAGAAAAAGTGAATTGAGCCTTGAAATAGAAAAGAAAAAGGATGGTTGGTATGTGACGCGAATTAACTGGGATAAGGATAACGTTTTTATGGAACTTTCCCTCTATGAGAACAAAATCGAATATTTGAAGATTGTTTACGCAAACGGTGGAAGCAAATCGACCAGAACCACGGTGGAGGGCGTAACGCCGCCGACATCTTTTGCGGAGTTCTCGCTGGACAATATCCCGATGACACCGGAAAAGGCGCGGGCGCAGCTGTCACTGCCGCCGGATATTCCGCAGTCGGCGGGCGAATACAGCCTGCCGCAGCCGCAGAACATCAAGTTCACGTCAAACAAGAAATACGCCGTCTATTCTGGACCCGGCGAAAACTACTTCCGCGGCGGCAATGGCAAGGCGGCGGTATCCACAAACGACTGGATTCAGGTGTTCGGCAGGGAAAATGGCTGGATTATGCTTCAGTACGATATTACCAGCGATCACATGCGCATCGGCTGGATTCAGGAAAGCGCACTGCCGAAGAACGCGAATGTCAGCGATGTGCAGTTTAGTCAAGCAAAGGTGTGGACGAAGGTTTCAAGCAACTTGACGGATGACCCGCTGTTCTCCGCCGCGGCGATTTCGGCGATTCCTGCGAATACGGAAGTGACCCGCTTAGCGACGATGGGAACATGGACGTATGTGGAATGGAACGCGGCGAATGCCCAGCCGATGCGCGGCTTTGTGCAGTCCGCGAACCTGACGAACCTTTCCGCAGATGATGTGCAGGCGATAGCAGTGCGCACACTGCTTGCGAGCGGCTTCAATGCCGTGGAACAGGAAGCATCATACTCCTGCCTGTATGACCCGGAGACGGCGCGTTGGTCGGTGGTGGTTTATGTGCAGCATAAATACCAGACGGTCGTGTGGGTGGATGACGCGACGGGAGAGGGAACAATCGGATAAAGAAAAGAGCCGGGGAAGCATTTCACGTGCTTCCCCGGCAACATTTTACCCAAACAGCCCCAGCCCTTCGAGCAGAATCTTCAAGCCGATGCCAATCAGCACCAGACCGCCGACCAGCTCCGCCTTGCTCTTGTAGCGCAGCCCGAAGCGGTTGCCGACCAGCAGACCGATGGGCGAGAGCGTGAACGTCGTCAGACCAATCAGGCAGGCTGCGAGGGCGATGTCTGTGCCTTCCAGCGCGAAGGTGACGCCGACCGCCAGCGCGTCAATGCTTGTGGCAATCGCCAGCAGCAGCATCGTCTTGAAGCCGAAATCGTCATTGGTTTCATCCTCGTCCTTGCTCAGCGCCTCGCGCACCATGTTCACGCCGATAATCGCCAGCAGGATGAACGCCACCCAATGGTCGAACTGGTCAATCAGATTGGAGAACGTCGTGCCGAGGAAGTACCCCAGCGTCGGCATCAGCGCCTGAAAAATGCCGAAATACGCGCCCACGCACAGCAGATGCTGCCATTTGACTTTCTTCACGCTCAAGCCCTTGCAGATGGACACCGCGAACGCATCCATGCTCAATCCGACGCCAAGGAGCAGAATCTCCCAAATCGACATGCCGCTCATCCCCCAGTTTCCTGTATGTCATGAGCGATTATTATATGCCTGAAATATTGATTAGTCAAGGAAAACTGTTCCAATTCGCCGCTTCCTTTTTTCCATGGAAGATGATACAATAGCAATAGCAGGGCGAAAGCCGCAGACGAAGGAGGCAATTATCATGAAGCGGATTTTGACGACGCTGATGACAATCATGCTGATGATGGGGATGGCGGGAAGCGCGGAGACGGTCTATCAGGAGATTCCTCTGCCGGTGTCCGCGCAGCCAACGTTCTACACCTGCACCGATGCGTCTGGGAACACCTACGACCTGTTTGAAATCGTCAAGTAGCAGGAGGACGAGAACCACTGCGTCACGGCGGTGACTGGGCGCTTCGAGCGGGTTGTGACAGACGACGACTGTGAAACGGGCGAGTATGCAAATAACGGACAGACGGTGACGTTCGCACTGGCGGCGGATTTTTCCGCTATGATGCTGAGCAGCATGACGGATGCGGACATGCGGATGATTCCCGTGACCGACTTGCGGGCGTGGTACATCAGCGCGTATCTGGATAGCACAGCGCCCGAAAGCGGCGAAATCGTCTTTGCGTATGATGTTTCGCAGGAGGACGCGGCGTTCGACTTCTGGTTCATCACGGTGCGGATTGCGCTGAACGACGCGGGCGAAATCGCGTACATGGAATATGAGTATGTGCCGTGGGAGTAAGCGGGAGGCGAGGGACGACTGAAGCAATTCCGCAGAAGTGGGAACGGGATTGGACAATCGTCTGCTATCAGGGCAATTATCTGTTCATCCAAACGGAATACGTCAACTTCTTGGAATAACGCAAAGAGACTGCGGCGCGCTCTTGCTCCGCAGTCTCTTTTTATTCCAACGCGAAAATCAGCGAAAATCACGAAAACTTGCAATTTCCGTGTTAAAAAATTGACAAGAACCCTTGAACTGCGGTGCGGAATGTGGTATCATAATTGTGCCATTCAAGGAAATGGCAAAACAAGGAGGTACGCGCATGAAAACGATGCTTTCTAAGTTGACTTCCGCGCTGCTCTGCCTTGCAATGTTGCTGACGATGTGCAGCTTCGCAATGGCGGAAGCGGGAACGTACACGGGCGTGGGTGACAGCGAAATCGGCGGCAAGGGCGCCATCGAAGTCAGCGTGACCGTGGATGAAAACGGTGTGGTAACGGACATTCAAGTGACGAAGAACGGCGACACGGCGGGCATTGCGGATGCTGCTGTGGAGGCGATGCCGGGCCGCATCATGGCGGCGCAGTCTGCGAACGTGGACGGCGTTTCCGGCGCGACGATGACGTCCGAAGCAATCAAGATGGCTGTGCTGGATGCCGTCACGGCGGCGGGTCTGGACACGGTAAAGTGGTCTACCTATGCGGCAACCGAAGCGGCGAAGGCGGACGACGCCACCTATAACACGGATATCGTGATTATCGGCGCGGGCGGCGCTGGCATGACCGCGGCGCTGACGGCGGCGGAAAAGGGCGCGGACGTCATCATTCTGGAAAGTCAGGCGGCTGTCGGCGGCAACTCTGTCCGCGCGACGGGCGGCATGAACGCGGCAGATACTCCCGCGCAGGATGAAAACGAATTCGGCGAATCCGCTGGCGTGGAAAAGACGCTGAAGACCGCGCGCACGACCTATGCGGATAACGTGACCATCACCAAGTTGGCGGAAGAAGTCGAAAAGCAGTGGGCGGACTATCAGGCGAACCCGGTCGGCTATTTCGACAGCGACGAGCTGATGGAACTGGACACCATGATCGGCGGCAAGGGCATCAACAATCCCGAACTGGTCGAAGAACTGGCGGACGAATCGGCGGACGGCGTTGAATGGCTGAAGAAATACGGCATTAATCTGACCAGCGTGGGCAGCTTCGGCGGCGCGTCCGTCAAGCGTATCCATCGCCCGGTCAATGCGGAAGGCAAGACCATCGCGGTTGGCTCCTACATGATTCCGCTGCTGGAAAAGGCTTGCGAAGAAAACGATAAGATTTCCATTCAGCTGGAAACCACCGCGACGACCATCCTGACCGATGAAAACGGCAAGGCAGTCGGCGTGAAGGCAGTCGGCGCGACGGGCAACGAAGTGACCGTGAACGCGAAGGCGGTCATTCTGGCGACAGGCGGCTTCGGCGCGAATCTGGACATGGTGGCGGAACTCGTGCCCGCGCTCAAGGGCTTCATGACCACGAACGCGGCGGGCGCGCAGGGTCAGGGTATCGAAATGGCGCAGGCGCTGGGCGCGGCGACGGTGGATATGGATCAGATTCAGATTCACCCGACCGTGCAGTTTGACACCGCGGCGCTGATTACCGAAGGTCTGCGCGGCGACGGCGCTGTGCTGATTAACGCCGAGGGCAAGCGTTTCATCGACGAAGTTGGCACGCGTGACGTGGTGAGCGCGGCGGAAATCGCGCAGCCCGGCTCTTACAGCTATCTGGTGGTCGATCAGGCGATGCTGGACAAGTCCTCGGTCATCGCGGGCTATGTCAAGCGCGGCTTCGTCTTCCAGGGCAACACCTATGAGGAGCTGGCGGAAGCGCTGGGCGTGGACGCGGCGACCTTCGCGGAAACGATGAACACTTGGAACACCTACGTCGAAGCAAAGAACGACCCGGATTTCGGCCGTACTTCCTTCGCGCAGCCCCTGAACACCGCGCCGTACTACGCCATCAAGGTGACGGCGGGCGTCCATCACACGATGGGCGGTCTGGTGATTAACACGGACACCGAAGTCCTCAAGGCCGACGGCACGGCGATTGCGGGTCTGTACGCGGCGGGCGAAGTGACCGGCGGCGTGCATGGCGCGAACCGTCTGGGCGGCAACGCTGTGGCGGACTTCGTGGTCTTCGGCCGCATTGCGGGCGAAGAAGCGGCGGAATACGCGCTGGGCGAGTAATCACTATCAATTGCAAGCAACCGGGCGGGTCGGCATAGGCTGACCTGCCCGGTTTTTCTTTGCCCCTTCTCTCATGGCAGAGCCATGCAAGCTGCTGCCACTCTGGACTTGCACTCCCCCCAACTTTCCGTGAAGAACCAAAATTGAGCCGCTGCACGTCCCTTTGTGCAGCGGCTCTTGCCGTATCGGTTTACTTTTCTCCCCCATCAATCGTCAAGTGGTGGCCGAACATGCCGTCCATGGCGGGCGAACGCATCCGCATGTCATAACCCGCGTTGCATTCAAGGAAGTCTGCGAAGGTCTGCGTACCGTAAACGATTCGGGTCAGCACGGCAATGGGCAGCTGAATGTCCCAATCGCGGTGCGCTTCGACAATCGTCTTTTCGCCGTCCTGACAGGTGATGAGCCAGCGCGCGTTGTTCGCGGGAATCTGCTCATCCACCACTTCCAGAACGAACGCGCCATCGCGCTTGCCGGCGGGCATCTGCCGCAGAATCGCTTCCGCGTTGATGATGCGCACCATCGGCACGGTTTTGGCGCGGCGCGGGATAATTTCGCCATCCAGCGTGATGACGTAGCCCAAATCGGTCATGTCAATCACCTTGCGCGTGTGGATGACGGAGACTGTCGCGCCCTGATGATACAGCGCATTCACGCTGTCCGCCACCAGCTGACGGGACGAGTGCATCTGCCCGTAGAGGACGCCCAGCAGTACCCCCGCGCCCGCCGAGCAGCCCTGCACCAGCAGCGCCAGCCAGCGAAGCCGCAGGATTTCCGGCGTGCGCAGTTCCTGCATCACCGCCGTGTCCTGCCATACGTTCCAGAATGCCTTTGCAATATCCTTCCACTCCACCAGCACCGTCGGAATCCACTCCGGGAAGGTGTATACCGGCTGAATGATGTAGTTCATCAGCAGCGCCGCGAAAATCGCCGATACCCCGTAGCCGAGGATGAACAGCAGCACCGCGCCTGTCAGCTCCGGCATCAAGCTGATGGCATACTTTTCTTGCAGCCGCTGCCGATAGCGCTTGCCGTAGTGCTTCACGCGCCCATTCAGGAACGCAATGAACCGCAGCAGCACCGTCATGCCGATAAGGAACAGCAGCACGCGCAGCCAGAGCGTCGCGCTCATGCCCTCTTTGCCGAGGTCGAACATGCTGCCGCCGCTCTGCCAGCCCGTCACAACGGACTTGAAGGATACGCTTGCGCCCGTCCCCGGCTTCGGGATTGCCTCCACCAAAAGGGCATCGACGGTTGTGGACGTTTCAATTACACTGTTCAGCGGAATATACGCCGTGTACGCCTGATATTCCCCGACGCGCTTGGAATGCCGCGCGATGCCGATGACCTCGTAGCTTTCGCCATTGATGTACACCTTGCGCCCCAGCGGATCGGCGACGCGGAACAGCTTCAGCGCCAAGTCCTCGTCCAGCACAGCGACTTTCCGGCCGCTCTTCAGTTCCTCTTCGTACGGCAGCCGTCCGTAGCGCAGGAGCTTTGGCCGCACCTGAAAGCCATATTTTCCGACCAGCTCCACGCGCGTATCCGACGAGATGTCTCCGCCGGATATCGACGTTTTTTCAATCACACCGCCGATTGTCCAGCGCAGCATCGTCGTCGTATCCCATTCACCGGCTGCGTTTTCCAGCGCCTTCACCTGATCGGCAATCGGCTGATTCGGGGCAGCTTTTGTGTCCCCGTCCTCGCCGGAATTGTCCTCCGTCTGCTGGGCGGGCGCGGGCACCAGGTATTGCAGATGGTCGCCCACCTGCTTTGCCTGAACCGCCCCAAACACCAGCGCGGCAGCAAAGGCGGCCAGCAGCGCCCATTGCCACCATTTCCCCAGCTTTTTCACTGCACATACTCCATGACCGTCGCGCCGTCCTCCAGCGCGCGGTCTTCACGGTCGGCGATGGAGCGATAGCTCAAATCCTCCTGAATGGAGACCGTGCTGTCGCTGCGCTCGATGACGGTCACGCTGGTCTTTTTGACCTTCATCGTGTTCTGGGAGAGGAAGCCGCCGCCGGAATACTCGACGACGTACACATAGTTCGATTCGCCGTCAGAGCGGACGCAGCTGGGCGCAAGCAGGGTTGTGGCGCTCTTGGCGCGGTAGGTGATTTTCACGTCCACGCCACCGTCCTGCATGAAGCGGCGAATCGCGGTGGAATCGCTGCTCAGGTACGTTTCCGGCATCGGCATTTGCAAATACTTCGTGCCATCTGAAGCGATGGTGGTCTTTTCCACGCTGGTGCGCTCGCTGCCGTAGTTGTCGCTGCTGATTTCGGCGCGTGTCCCGTCGGCAATCGTGCGCGTGGAATTGCTGTCCAGCGGCGCGCGCAGCACCGGCACGCAGTCCTCCTTGTTCATCACATACGCAACCTTCGTGCCATCGTAGGTGTCGCCTTCCGCCACTTTCAGCTCGATGATGTAGCCGTCGCGCGGCGCAGTAACTGCCTTCAGGCTCGTTTCCAGCACCGTCAGCGTCACCATCTTCTGGTTCAAATCCTCGATTTCCTCCATCAGCCCGTTGCGCTTGGTGATGTACTGGAACACATCGTCTGACACCTTCAGCTTCTTGTTGTCCAGCACCGCGAAGTACGCTGCGCGCGCTTCTTCGTAGGCAGCCTGTGCCGTCCGCGCCTTGTTGACGGCGGCTTTGAGGTCGTCGGACACCTCACCGGACAATGCAAGCTGGCTCTGCCACGTTGAAACATCCCCCGTCAGCACAACAGATTCCTTCGCCGCGGCATAGCGCGCCTCATACGTCGCTTCACTGAGCGTATCCTGCGCGTCAAGCAGCTGCTGGTACATGGTGTTCTGGTAGCTTTCCTTGCTCAGTTTGCGGTTCTGCACGTCCAGCTCCAGCAGTTCCTTGTTCTTCGCGTCGTAATCTTCGCGAACCTTCTTGATTTCCTCCTCGTAGGAGGGCGTTTTCGCCGTGAAGATGATGTCGCCCTTCTTGACGTAGTTGCCCGCGCGAACATAGAGCTTATCCACGGTGATGTTCATGTCCTTGGCTTCCTCGACGGTGAACTCTTCCGTCTCCGCGAAATAGACCTGCGCACGGAAGGTCATTTTGTCCTCGAAGCGCCCGGAGGTGCTTTGCACGAGCTGTACCTTCGGTGTCGTGATGGTCTGCACCGTCCGCGCGAAGAACATGCACAGCGCCACCGCCACGAACAGCACAATCAGCCCGCGCAGGGCAAATCGTTTAAGCTTCATACGTTCCTTTTCCTCCGTCACTTGAGTTCGCTAAGCTGAATGCCCGCGACGATGTCCTCTTGGAAATACAGATAAATCAGCAGCGTCGGCAGAATGTACAGCGCGCTGCCCGCAAAGGCGACGTCCGCCCGGTCGGTGCTGATCTGGTTGAACATAACCGACAGCGGCTGCAAGTTGGTGTGGTTCGCCAGATAAATCAGCGGCTGTTCGACCATGTTCCAGCAGTCCGCAAAGGACAGCGCCGCCGCCGCGCCCAGAATCGGCTTGCACACTGGCAGAATCACATGCACAAACCCGCGTACCGGGCCTACGCCGTCCACCATGCCCGCCTCCAGCAGCTCATTCGGGATGCCTACCATGAACTGGCGCAGGAGGAAGATGTAGAAGGGCGAAAAGCACATCGGCAGAATGACCGCCCACGGCGTTTCCATGATGCCCAGCCATCGCAGGACGGTGACGCTTGGCGCCATCGTGACCTGAAACGGCAGGATCATCAAAACCAGAATGCAGAAGAAGAGCAAATCGCGCCCGTGGAACTGGAAGCGGCTCAGGCAATACGCCGTCAGCGGCACAATGAGCGCCTGCCCGACCAGAATCGCGCCGGTGTACATCATGCTGTTGCAGAACAGCTTCAAATACGACGGTTCTTCAATGAAAATCTTGTAGTACTGCCGGAGCGAGAACATCGCGGGTGAATACAGCACGTCAAGCCACTTCGTCGTGTCGTAGCTGCCGCGCCCTTTCAGGTACGCCGTGATTTCCGACTGCGGGAAGAACGAATACAAGAACGTAAATACAATCGGGATAAGGATGACTGCCGACAGAATGGTCAGCAGCACAAACGCCAGCTTTCCGCCGAAGGACAGGCGGTTGTGGCGATGATGAATTTTCTTCTTGCGCGCCATCATACTGCCTCCTGTCCTCAGTTATTGGGCGAGCGAACCGCTTTGCTCAGGTACATCAGCGCGAACAGCACCATCACGCCCACGGCGAAGATGTACGCTGCCGTCGTCACATCCTGATATTCCAGGCGTGCGAACTTGTTGTTCATGAAGTGCTGCAAGGTATAAATCGCGTTGGACGGGTACGCGCCGCCGATGAAGTAGACTTCCTTGAAGATTTTGAACGCATTCACCCACGCCAGCACGAACACAAGGAACGCCGTCGGCATAATCTGCGGGAGGGTGATGCGGAACGACTGCGTCCACCAGCCCGCGCCTTCCAATGCCGCGTATTCATACAGCGAGGGATGCACCGCCGACAGCGCCGACGCGAACAACACAACCGAGAACCCGACGTTCTTCCAGATATACAGCAGCACAATCGGCACGCGGAGTGCGTCACCCTCCAGCCACAGCACGCGCTCCATCCCCAGCGCCGTCACCATGCGGTTGATGACGCCGCCATAGTCGAACATCAGCGTCCAAATCAGCAGCATGGCAGAGGACGGCATCAGGTATGGCAGCAGCAGAATGTTTCGGAATGCCGTTGAGCGGTCTTTGAGCGTTTTGAGCATTGCCGCCAGCAGGAACGCCAGCAGCCAAATCACCGGCGCGCACAGCAGTGACAATTCCCATGTGTTCTTCAGTCCCAGCTGGAACATGCTGTTCTGCAGCGTCCGCTCGTAATTCGCCAGCCCGACGAACTGGTTCTCGAACGACCCGTCCATCAGCGACGAATAAATGCCCCCGAAAAACGGGACGACATAAAACAGCATCAGTCCCGCCAGCCCCGGCAGCAGCAGCAGCCACACGACCTTTTTCTTCCGAAACATGTTTCCTCCTGAACCACGCACAGGCAGGCGGTCTTTTCCGCCTGCCCTGAAGCGCTATAAGATACCCCAGAGGCTCTGCCTCTGGACTCCGCAAGGGGCCTTGCCCCTTGACCCCACAAGGGAGTTCCTCCCTTGACCCTTTCGCGCGATTGAGCTGCGCGCACTTGCATACAGGTTCCGCGTGTTTATCCGTCAAAAGTTACGGAACAAACCCAGAAACATGGGAGGCGACCGAAGGAGTCCAGAGGGCGACCGGAAAGCCCTCTGGAACTCGCTCAATCGACAACTTCCTTAAGAACAGACCACAATCTGCCCTGCTGGAAAATCCTTTTACTGATTTTCCAGCTGAATCATCCGCAGCTTTCCATCCGCCTCGCGAATGAACTGGTCAAGCGTAATCTGCCCATCAATATACCGCTGCACCAGCGTTTTCAGCCCCGATGTGTTGTCCGTGCTGTCCAAAACCGTCGGTTTGCCGATGTACAGCGCCGGCAGAATCACATCCTGATACCGCTGAATGTACGCCGGCGATACCGTATAACGATCGCTTTCCGCGCTTTGTTCCATGTACAGCTTAAATTCGTCCAGCTGTTCCTTGTAAGCGTTCTTTTCTTCCGCCGACGCTTCGTCGTACGCCTTCTGATACATCACGAGGTCTGCTTCGTTCTGCTTCCGCTGCTCCTCGTACCACGGGTTTTCAATCGGCGTCGTCCAGCCTGCCACCAGCTCCGCCTTCTGTTCGTCGCGGATGTTCTTGATGACGTATTCCAGCAGCGTGCCGATTTCGTCGCTGTCCGTCGTGCGCGGATTGACGAACATCAATTCCAACTCAACGCCTTGGCCGAGGTAGAAGGCCGTGTCCTTTGTCAGCGTCATCTGAATGAGCTTGGGCGTCTTGTCCTTGCCGAAGGTCACGTCGCCGTCGTAGTAGGAATTCAGCATCCAAGTGCCAGTGAAAATGAGCGGCTGCTTGTAGTCGCTTTCTTCGTCACTCGTTTTCTTGTTGCTTTCCTCAATGCGGTCGCAGCGCATGGCGTCAATCGCCGCCACCATCTCGCGGAAAATCGGGTCGTCGAAGTGCAAGTCCTGCTTCGTCGCCTGACAGTATCCCTTCCACTCGCGCAGTGCCAAGCGGAACATGCGGTCTTTGTACTTTTCGGTCGAGTCCAGCGGCGCAAAGTTCGGATAATCCTCCACAAACTCGTCGTTCCAGCGCGTCACAAAAGCGCACAGGTCGATGAAGTTCGTCGGAATGTCGTCCATCGTCAGTCCCATTTCCTCAAACACCTTCGGGTTGATGGTGAACGCGTACGCGCCGCCGACGCTGATGGGCAGGGCGAAAATCTTGCCGTTTGCGTCGGTCACGAAATCGCGGAAAACGGGATTCAGGCTCTCAACATACGCCTTCACCGCCGGGTACACGGACAAGTCCTTGCAGTAGCCCTTCTGGTTCAGCCGCTCAATCGCCAGGCCGCCCGCCGCGTCGCGCGACGTGTACGAATTGACATACGCACTCACAATATCCGGCGCATCGTCGCCCGAAGCGAATGCGCGCGCGACCTCTTCCGCGCTGGCGCTGTCAATGTCCGAATCCGAGACAACTGCCACTTCCGGGTAGTCCACCGCGTAATCGCGGATGCCGCCCCAGACGCTCGTGCCGGACAGGTGGATGACGTGGTTCGGCTGATAGTTTTCCGTCAGCGTGCGCGCGAAGATGCCGGAGCTGTAATCCGCCGAAACGATTGTATCACCCACGATTGCAACGCGATAGCCCTCCACCGGGAGGTACGCATACAGCGTCGCCTTCTGGAAATTCGTCGTGCCCATGATCTGCGTGCTGTCACAGTACAGCACTGCATCCAGTGGTTCGCTGTACACCAGCTGCTGATAAGAGAAATCATCTCTCACGCCAATGCTGCTGGACAGCATCGTCGTCGTATCCGTCGCCGGGTCATAGACCATTGCCATCTGCGGGATGCGGTTGCCGTTTTCGTCCCAATCTTCCCTCTTCTGCAAGGCAATCACGAGAAATTTGCCGTCCTTGTAGGCGCAGAAGTTGCGCACGTTCTCCACATTCGCCTTGCGGACGCTGCCATCCGTCAAGCTAAGCGCGTAAAGGTTTGTCACTCGGCCCTTGTCGTCCCATGTGTTCATCAGCATCAGCACAGTATTGCCCGATGCCGCCACCGTGTCCGGAAGAAGGGCATAGCTGTAATCTTCCTCCTCTTGGATGAAGATTTTCGTGTCCTGCACCGTTGCAACATCAGTGTACACGGCCTTGCCGTTTTCGCCGCTGATGGTGAAGATGCCGCCGGTCAAGTGGTTGATGCCGTACACCTTTTCGCCGTCCGTGACGAGCATGGAGAAGCAATGCGCCGCGTCCGGCAGTTCCGTGCCCGCGAGAGCGTCCTCTTTCAGGTTTTCCAGCCGTTCTTGCAGGTCTTTCAGCTGCGCATAGTCTCCCGCCCGGTACATATTCGACGCAACGAGCGTCATTTCCTGCTGACCGGGCTGCCAAGTGTAGAGCGAATACAGGCGCGAGGTTTGCTCCTGCATGAGAATCGCCACGCTGCTGTTCAGCGACAGCAGTCCCTCCGTGGAATAGCTTTCCTTGCGTTCTTCCTTCGGCAGCGCTTCATTCGCGATACTTTCGTCTTCGCCCATTGACTTGAAAATCGTCCGATTCTCCGCCGCCGCGCAGCCAATCAGCAGACTTGCCGCCAGCAGCACACTCGCCATTTTTCTGAACTTCATGCTCCTTGAAACCTCCTTCACGTTCCACCCTTTGCAGGGGCATATCATTATTTCCATCTGTGCGAACCATCCGGCAGCGCTTTTCCGTTCAGCCCACACATATTAGACGTTTGAAAATCCCTTTTCGTTTCCTATTTTACAAATTTTCTTCAAGGGGCATTGCCCCTTGACCCTTTCGCGCGATTGAGTTGACTGCTCTTTCATACTTTTTCCGCGTGTTTATGCAGGGAGAAAAAGCCTTATTGCTCCAATCCTTCTATCAGCTTATCCGCTTCCTCCACAAACTCCTCCAGCGAAATTTCCCCCTGATGCACCTGCGACACCAGCGCGTTGAACGCATCCGAATCCGCCAAAATCCCCGGACGGCGCAGGTAGCTCATCGGCAGAATCGTCTGCTGATAGAGTTCAATCGTCTTGGGCGCAATCGTCCACCTCTCCCGCACGGTGTATCGCTGCAAACTCGCCTCTTCCTCGTTGATGCGCTCCTGAATCCCCGGTTTCTTCCAAGCAGGTGCATTTTCCTGCTGCCTGCGCAGTTCCGTCAGCGTTTTCTCGTAGTCGCTCACCATTGTCAAGTAGTAGGAATCCTCTATCGGCTCGTCGTAATCCGCCAGCAGCACGCACTTTGCCGTTGCCTCCTGGTCAGCGATTACCTGCGCAAGCATCTTGCCGACTAAATCCGCATTCGTCGTCCGCGGATTCACCACCAGCACGGTCATGTAGCCGATGCCGTAATGCGTGGTCACGTCCGGCGTCAGCGCCATCGGCAGGAAAATCCGGCTGCCGAAAGCATCCGCATAGTTTGCGAAATTCCCAACCGCCTGCGCATCCGTCCAGATCAGGCATTCGCGGTAGTCGCTGATTTCTTCGTTGACCTGCTGATTCGCCTGCTCGATTTTGTCCGTGCGCATGGCATCCAGCGCCGCCATCATCTCCCGGAAAACGGGATGGTCAAAGCGCAGGGGAATGTTCTCCGCCTGACAGTAGCCAATCCAGTCGCGCACCATCAGGTCAAAGACGCGCTCGCGGTATGATTCCGTCTCCTCCAGCGGCGTGTAGGCGGCATACGCGCCCGTGAGGTTGTCGTTCCATTTCGTGATGAACGCACAAAGGTCAATGAGATTCGTCGGAATGTCGCTTTCCTGCAAGCCGAGCTTTTCCATCACGTTTCGGCTGATGAAGTACCCGTAACTCCATGCGTAGATGGGCAGGGCGTAGATTTTGCCGTCGCGCGTCACTGCGTCGCGGTAAATCCCGTTCAGCCGGGACACATAGTCCGATACCTCCGGGTAGACTGACAAGTCCATGCACCAGCCCTTGTCCATCAGCACGTCCAGCGGCCAGCTGCCGTCCGCCTCAGGCGTATCCGGCGTCAGCCCCAGGCGCAGGATGTCCGGCGCATCGGCAGAGGCACTCATGCGCGCCGCCAAGCTCGCCGCATTCATAGCGCTCTTCGTCAGCGTCTCCTGCGCCAGAATCACCTCCGGATTTTCCTCCGCGAAGTGCTGCAGGGCGGTGTTGCTTGCGCCGTTGCTGCTTTGGATGCGCAGCACGGTCATATCGCCGTTTTCCTTCGAGCGGACGTAAACGCTGCTCAGGTTCACACCGACGATGCTGTCTTTTGTGACCGCAATATTCACGTTCGCTGCCGGGAAGGTTACCACAGGTTCTTCCTGCACGAAATCCGTCGTCCGCACAATTTGGCGTGTCCTCACGTCATAGTAGCTGCCGCTGTACGGGTCATACGCGCCGCATTCGCTGCGTTTTTTATACGGCACACCCGTGCTGAGCAGGGTTTCCTCCCCCGTCGCCACGCTATAACGCGACAGTGTATACGTTCCGCTGCTGCGGCTGATTTCGTTGGGCGATCCCTCCAGCCGCCACAGCAGCAATTCGCCATCTGCCCACTCATACATAGCTTCCAGCGATTCACCCGCAATTTCGCGAATGGCGCCGTCTGCCAAGTCCACCAGCACAACCTTGATGCCGTTTTCCTGCATCACGCTGATTGCCAGCACCGAACCGCAGACATGCATCCGCGTCAGCGACGCCGGATAGGTGTATACTTTGTCTGTCTCCAAGTCCCGATAGCTGATGTTCAGGCAGGACAGATTCGCCATCGTGCAGACGTCTTCTGTCTGCAAACCGTCCTTCGTCTCCGAAATTTTGAAAATCAGCCCATTTATGCGGTTGAGGGCATAGAGCGTTTCGCCGTCGGAGGTCAGGTTGCTGATAGCGTGGGTCAAATCGGGCATCCGGTAATTCGGCACACGGCTCATGGAGTATTCGCAGGATTCCTGCGCCGTCTCCATCGTATCGCCGCTCATCACCCAGTAGAACCCGCCGCCGAGCTTGCGCATTTCCGTCATGCCGTCCTGCCAGAAGTACAGCGACAAGCTGTCATAATTATAATCATTTGCCAGCACCACCACGCCGCCCATGGCGCGGGTCACGCTGCAAATGGACAGCTCCGTCGGGCGCAGCTGGAATGGCGTGGCTTCATCCACCTGACCCGGACGGGTGTAGAGGGTCAGCCGCTCCGCCTGTGCCTGCGGGAGCAGCAGGAGCATCATCAAGAGGATAAGCAGGCGTCGGGCACGCATGGCAATTCGCTTCCTTTCCGTTCTTCATGGGTTCGTCATTCAATTAGACGGCGCATTTCGCGCTTTTTTTCGGGAATTTTCAGAATTTTTCGCTGCAAAAAAGGCACTGCCGCGCGTGCAGTGCCTTTCGCGTTTTATAGTCCTGACAGTGCCGCCGAAAGTTCCTGCAGTGCCGCAGAAAGGTTCGTCTGCTCCTCCATCGTGCTCATACCGGTGATGAGCTGGTTGGAATAGGCATCGAGGATGGTGTAAATCCTTGAAATCAGTTCCGTGCTGACGTAGGCGTGGTTCGTGCCGTCCTGCAGCATCTTCATTTGGTTGATAACGTCAATCGCGTGCACATCGGCGCGGATTTTGCCCACTGTGGCTGCTGAGGACGAGCTGGCTGTCCGGCTAAGCGTTGTCGACAGCGCCACAGCGTCCCGGCACTGTTCCTGCATCATGGCGATATTGCGGCTGTTGACGCTGGAAAGCTTCGCAACGGTCGTCACACTGACAGCCGCCAGCGCCACAACCAGCACCAGCAGAATCAGCATCACAATGCCCCGTCCGCGCGGCGCAGGAACACCCGTCCCGACGCTCAATCGCTTCTGGTTGGCCATATAGCGGCCCTTCATCCATTTTTCCATATGTGTTTCCTGTTCCTCCATTCTGCGCGGAAGTTCCGTCAAAATCATCAAGGGACAGCGGCGCAGCACTGTCCGTATGGTTTATCTTATCACACTTTCGCCTTTCCGTAAAGCGAACATCCAAAAGATTTACATTCCCGTATACTTTCTGACGCTTTCGGGGATATTGACGGTATCATCAGCGGAGGTGAACCCATTATGAAACGAACACTTCCTGCCCTGCTGCTCTGCTGGGTGCTGCTGTTTTCCGTCCCCGCGCTGACGGAGGACGCCCTGCTTCGTTCGCTCTTCGGCTGGACGGCGTATTTCGCGCGCATCCCGGCGGATGCCGCCGATACGCCCGATACCCTCGAATGGGACTGGACGTGGTGCGGCTTCTGGCGCGCACTGTTCGGATATTCCGCATAAGAAGGAGGAGAAATCCGCATGATTTATGTGCAGCTGCGCGCCCGCGTGAAGCTCGCGCAGGGCGAAACCCTCCATGTCGCGGATGCTGCCAAAGTGCTGGGCAGCGAAAAAGCCGGGCATTGCTCCCTCTTCTGCCCAACCTCCCCCGGCGTCTACACGCTGGATGCCATCGCCGTTGCCAAGGCGCTCAAAAAAGTTTTCCCGCAGGAGGACATTTCCCTCATCGGTGCGGAGGTCTGCTACGTCCACCGCATCAAGGCGCGCGGCAAGGATTTTCTGCGACCCGTGCGGACGGCGGCGGCGCTGCTGATTCTGCTGCTCGGCAGCGCTTTGGGGCTGACGTGGTTTCACGCCGACGTGAACATGCCGCAGGCGCAGGCGGATGTTTACGCTGCCATCACCGGCGCGCCGCCGGACGACGTGCGTCTCATCACCATTCCCTACTGCGTCGGCGTTGCGCTGGGCGTATGCGTGTTCTACGCGATTCCCTTCCCGCATCAAACAACGCCCTTGGAGGTCAAGCTGACCGAGTATCAGGAAGACATGGAGAAAGCAGAGGGGAAGCCGATTGAATAGCGTGCTTGCCATCCTCATCGGGTTGATGAGCGGCGCGGCGATGTCGGTGGCGGTCAGCAGCGTATGGTGCGTGCTGCATCTTCCCGCGCGGATTCAGCACCTGCTGCACGCCGCGTCGCCGCGGATGATGGGGCTGGCGCTGCTTAGCGGATTGATGCTGGCGGCGCTGCATAATGCGCTGCGGTGGACGCTGGGTCTGCCGGGGGTGTTCGGGGTGGTGGCGATGGTTGTCGGCGGGATGTTTGTGGGAATGGTCGCGTCAGCGCTGGGGGAGATTTTGGAGGTTGCGCCGGTGCTGATGAGAAGGTTTCGATTGGGGGATGTGTCGGGGGCGGTACGGGTGACGATTCTGCTCGCAAAGACATTGGGTGCGATTATCGCCTCGATAGCGATTACGCTGTGAAGCGCGCTCAAGCCGGGACGCAAAAAAAGGGTCAAGGGGCAATGCCCCTTGCAGGGTCAAGGGACAGCGTCCCTTG
>CDYS01053467.1_pt1 | contig 20068 bp, 20 predicted proteins | sample 557491 | NCBI WGS metagenome assembly CDYS01 (sample SAMEA3182057, study PRJEB8094) | gut metagenome | biome: human; feature: gut; material: Stool; isolation source: human stools | place: Canada | collected 2012-11-26
CAAATTCGATGGACCTGTACCTTTACCCAAGGCATTTTGAGCCGCTTTTTCGAGGATTTTTCGGGAAAGCGGCTCGCTTTTGCTCTCGGCAAAATGTAGGATTTTGACTGGCGTTTTTGTTGGTCCTGCCGAATGTGCACTCCAAGCACAGATGCCAGCGCGTTAGCCAGCTGTGCGACGTTTCAGACGTTAAAACCGCAGGCAAGCCCCATCCCACTCCAGGACGAAAACACGGCGTATACAAAAGATACCCAGCGGGGCCCATGGGAGAATACTGCAAGTACACAGCCGGAAGCAATCGTCACAAGCCATACCAGCGCAAGGACATTATAAAGCGCGCCGTCCGCACTCGTGATCAAATAAGCAACCGCTGAGATTAGAGAAATCGCGCTGCATACGGTAAACAGCAAGGCGACGATGCCGCATTTTTTATTTATTTCCGTTTTCATATCGTTTCCTCCTGCGAAGGCAAAGTGATTGAATTCTAAATTCCTTTGAGCCATGATAATGCAAAATCAAGGGCTGAATACCGGTCCGGAAAGAGCAGGGGATCTCCATGGCGTCCCAGGTTTTGGATGGTTTTGTCGAAGCAATCGCTTCATCAAGACCTGTTTGTACGCTTAATTTTCCACTGCCGCCTGATTTGCAGCGCATGGTGAGAATGTACTCACCGTCTGCCAAATCAAAGTATTTATACACAATCCGGGTTTTATTGGTTGCCACAACGATTTGCCGACCATCCTCTTCGGCGATAAAAGGAATGCTTTTCTTTATGACACCGTTGCCGATGTGGGGCATCAATCCGCTGTACAGATTGCAGCAAATGGACGCAGGATAGGATCGATCTGCTTCCAGAGAGCGTCCAATGCCCTGTGAGGTCATTTCTACATGAGGAATGCTTCCATCAGACCATATCTCGATGGATTCTGCACAAGCCTGTCTGGAATATGCAGATTTATGTGTATTGCGGTGATAAAACACATACCACTGCCCATTGATACGCTCAATGCTGCCGTGATTGGTGCCTGTGGCATTCAGCCTGTCCCTTTCCCGTCGACCTTGATAACCTACATCGCCATTGGAAACAATGGTTCCGCCATAAACAAACGCCCGGTCCGGGTAAGGACTTGTGGCATAACAAAGCTCATGGCCCTTACTGGAGGAATAAATAAAATAATAGGTACTGCCAATCTTCCGGATGGAGCTTCCCTCAAAGAAAGGATGTTTCTCAAAGGAGGTCCCCTTTACCCGGCTGGGCAATATGTGGCATGGCTCAGATACAATCGTCAGCATATCGTCAGCCAAAATCACATGGTTTGCGCCCATAATCCCGTCAGGACAGGCTCGAATCTCTGCGACGGTTTTACCGAACAGCTTGCTTTCAACCTTGCGGAAAATGGGCTCCAGCAGTTTCCCGTACTCATGAAAGGGATACCATGTTCCGTAGTAGAGCCGAATCACGCCGGCATCATTGATCACGGCCGGATCGAAGGTGACATATTTCAACATGGGGCTGCCGTCCGGGTTGCGGACAAAGCCATAGTATTCATAGTGCCCGTCCGGGGTATCGCAGACGGCTACGCTGATCGGTCCGCCATAGCCGCCTGCGCCCTTTTCACCGGACATACAATAGTAGAGATAGAACCTGCCGTCATTCCCTTGCACCACGTCAGGCGCATACATATATTTCAGCTTTTCCCCATACAGCGGATCCTGATCTGCCCGGTAAGACACACCCTTGCAGCTCCAGGTTTCCAAATCCTCCACAGGGGCGGACCAGAATTCATAGTTGCGCATACAGTAGGTGTCGCCGCCGGCTTTATCATGGGAGCCAAACAGATATACCCGGTTGCCAAACACATGGGGTTCTCCATCGGCAATATAGGTATTTAAGGGTAAAAACGGATTTGCCATATATCTTCACAACGCTTTCTTTTAGTAGGTAACCTTGTCAAGATCCACGCCCTTGGTTTCTTTGACCTTGAAGATCAGCAGCAGGACGCCGATGAAAGCAAAGGGCATAACAGCGGTCATATAGCCGAAGCCAATCCGCTCGAACAGCAGTACCGCGAAAATAGGAACCACGCTGCCAATGCCGCTGCCTACCATGGTGATCAGATTCACGGCACCCAGTACGGAGCCACGGTTATAGGTGGGAGCAGATTCTGCAACCATCATGCCAACATAGTCCAGGGTAATCCACCAGCAGCCCAGATACAGGCCGTAGAAAATACCCACCAGATAGGGAGACGCTCCCTGCCATGCGGAAATATTGAAGCCGATGAAGCCGCCCACAGCCAGAGCACCGCAAACGCTGACGATGGTCTTTCTGCCCAGCTTGTCGCCTACGAAGCCTGCGCCAACGATCAATGCGGCATACAGGAAGGGATAGATCAACAGTGCTTCGTTGACGGCTTCGGAGGTCATGCCAAAGTCCGTCATAATGGATTCGGAGAAGCCGGAGATGGTGGTGCTGCCCAGCGCGAATGTGGAACTGACCATGGCAAGCCAAAACAGTTGCTTGTTCTTGAACAGATGACCCAGCGCATGGAACACGCCGGTTTTGTGCTGCTTAACCTCTGCCTTCTGCGCTTTCTTCTCTTCCCTGGACAGTTTTTTCACTTCGGGGTGACGCAATTCATAGGGGGACTCCAGATAAGAGATCCGCTGATCCAGGAAGGTTTTGGACTCCCGGGTAACCACCAGAGAGAAGACGGAAACAGCGATGGCGATCAGAGCAGGCAGGAAATACACACCTCGCCACAACGTTGTGTCGGTGCCCATGACGGAACTTCTCAGCATGGGGATCAGAACGACACCTAGGGTGCTGATGCCTTTGATCAGACCGTAGATGGTAGCTCTTCTTTCCTTCGGAACAATCTCGTACAGATAAACGATCTGCATGTCATGCTGAACGAAGAACACGGTCATACCGTAGCCAATGAAATAGAGAACCATATTGGGAGACCACCATGCCAGAGCCATGCCGACACCCATCCCCAGAGTGTTGAGAACCAGGAACGGCTTTCTGCCGAACTTGTCAGCCAGCGCCTTGTAGAAAGGAACCAGCGCCATTAAGGCATAGGAAAATGTGGTGGCAGTGCTGAACATTGCCATGGCTTCGTTGTAGGGAACATTCAGAGGTCTGACAAAGAATTCCGTAACGACGCTGGACTGAACCTGAACACCAATGGCAGAACTGATCTCGTCCGTTACGCTGGCAAGGAACAGGGCAAGCAGTGTCAGGAGCAAGCCATATTTCAGTGCTTTTTTGTTTTTCTGTTTTTTTCTTTGCGCTAATTCTTTTCGGTCTCTTGCATCGATTTGCTCTTGTGTTTTCATAACCATATCTCCTCTTTATTCATTTATGCTCCATACATTGCTGGAGAAAATCACATTTAGAACATTTGCCGCGGCAACTTCCAGCTCAGAACGTTTGATCTGACCGCTTTTCAGGGCTGCGGTCAATTCCTTTTTTGCGCCGGGGTGGCCGGGCATGATCAAGTCGTTGCCCGCAAGGATGCAAGATGTATGTTCGCCGGGGTTTTTCTCACTGGCGGTCCAGTCGGTCATAACAAGCCCCTGATATTCCCACTCATTGCGCAGCGCTTTGGTGCACAGATCATTGCTTGCAAATGTGTGCACACCATTGACAAGATTGTAGGACGTCATTACTGCCCAGGGCTTGGACTTCCGAACTGCGATTTCAAATCCCCGGAGGTAGATTTCCCGAAGAGCGCGCTCCGGCACATTCTCGGAAACGGTCTCCCGCTTGTCTTCCTGATTGTTACAGCAGAAGTGCTTGATGGTAACACCCAAACCGGGATGACTCTGGACGCCTCTCGTGACGGATGCTGCCATAATGCCGGACACATAAGGATCTTCAGAATAATACTCAAAGTTTCTGCCGCAGAGGGGATTGCGGTGGATGTTCAGACCGGGGGCAAGCCAGAGGGTCACGCCGGCCTCAATCATTTCTGTGCCGATGGCATGACCGACTTCTTCAATCAGGGAGGGATTCCAGGTCTGTGCCTGTAAGGTCGCTGCCGGGAAGCAGGTCATATATTGATAGACCCGATAGCCTTTGCCGGGCTTTGCCAAGATAAAGGGTTCTATCTTCCGGATCCATCCCCATTGCCAGTCCTGAGGAAGTTCATCAACGTAGTTCGGCACGCCAAACTTCGTATAGGCGTTTTTGGGGCAAAGATTCAGTCCGGCTGGCCCATCGGAGAAGTTCACATTCGGAATCCCCTTCTTCAAAAGGTTGATGCTGGTCCGCCCTACTGTGGTGGGTGGCACATTATAGCCCAGTCCGTTAAAGCCGGCACCGACACACAGTTCAATCAATTCCTTATCAGAAAGGGTTTTCAGGTATTCGCCCGTCTGCTTTGTTTTAATGACCGGTATGGGTGCATCATAGTGGATTCCTTTTTTGGCGAATGCACCCATTTGGATTGTTAGATGCTGCACCTCTGCAGGGTAAACAAGCGCTTTCGTTTGAGGAACAAACAGCTCAAATTCCTTCGAAATCGGGAGAATGTTGGTCAGCTTTTCGGTAACTACAGTTTTTTTCAGCGTCAGCACGGCACACAGAGCGTTCTTACGGGAATCGCTTCCAATAAAAACACCGTATTCGCCCTGCTCCAGTAATTTGCAGGCAGTTTCCTCGTCATAAGAAGCGCACTCCTGCAGGTCAACCTGCAGTGTGCAGATTTCCACCTGTCCGGGTGCCAATAAACCGGTCTTGCGGAATGCAGCAAGCGCCTTATGTTCTTTATGGAGCTTACCCTCCGGCTTTGCGAGGTAAAGCTGCACCACATCTTTACCCGAGTAGCAACTGCTTATGTTGCGCACACAAGCGGTTACGGTTACCATGGTGCCGACGATTTGTGTATTCTGGACCGTGATTTCAAAATCAGCATAGCTCAGCCCAAATCCAAAGGGCCAGCGGGGTTCAATCTTATTGGCATCAAACCAACGGTAACCGACATAGATACCCTCCCGGTAATTCTGCTGCAGAACGTCGCCGAGAATGCCAAATTCCTCGGCGCAAGGATAATCGTAATAGTCTATTGCCCAAGTATCGGTCAGTTTACCGGAGGGCGTGACCTTGCCACTGACGATGTCCGCAAAGGCATTGCCGCCCTCCTCACCTCCCTGCACAAAGTGAAGGACAGCTCCGATTCCCGGAACTTCATCCAGAATGGACAGATCCAAAATTCCGCCGCAGTTGATTACCAGCAGAACCTTTTCGTAGTGCTCAGCAAGGGTGCGGATATTTGCTTCCTCCACATCCGCCAGATAATAATCGCCTTTTTCTAAGCGGCGGTCGGTGCTTTCGCCTGCCTGCCGGGCAATCACATAGATGGCCGTATCCGTATCTTCCGGCAAGTCTTCCTGCTGAATTTCGTCGCCAATGGGAAAGCGCAGTGGCGTCACATGAATGACTTCGTCGAACATCCGCTGCACTTCCCAGGGCTTATAGCCCTTAATGCGAGCTTCAATACTCAGCCGCCATGCCTCTTTTTCCGCTGCGAAGGCTGCGTCAAAACGATCCATCCACCGGGTGGAAGCAAGCGTAAACCCTGCATTCTTCAAGCCTTCTTCAATGCTGACGCTGTACCGCTCCTGCATATTACCGCTACCGGTACCGCCCTTAACGGTCATTCGGGCACCTGCGCCGAATAATGCAATTTTCTTATTTTGCAGGGGTAGGACACCCTCATTTTTCAAAAGTACCATGCCCTCTGCTGCCACCTCACGGGCAAGCTGCCTGTGGCTCAATTCTCTTTCGGACACTTCATCTGTCTGACGGCCAAATAAGCGAAATTTCGCCATTTACTGTACCTCCACTTCGATTGTTACAGGCTCCATGCCTGCTGATGTTACAGTTACTTTTGCCTTTCCAGGAGTACTACCTGCCCGAAGCACCGCAAGGCAGCGGCCCCGGTAGGAATGATGATATGGTTTGTCAAAGACCTCGTTGGTCTTGCACAGGGCGCTGCCAAAACCAGCCAGGGTGGCCGCTCCCGCAACCGCGACCTCCACCCGCTGCTCCATGTAAGGTTTCAGATTGCCCGCCTTGTCCGTGAATTCAATGGGCAGATAGCAAAGAGCCTGGTTGTTGGCACACAGCACCATTTTGTCAGGCGTTACTCTCAGCACGGTTTCCTCGCCTGCGGTGGTCAGGCTGTGACTGGAGATCACATTGCCCCGCTCATCCAATGCTTCCGCAGTCAATGTTCCGGGTTGATAGGGCAATTTGAAAAGTGTTTTGTACTTCTTGACCGGCTTGTTTGCTATCTCTTTGCCATTCAGGAGCAAGCGAACGGATGCGGAATTCGCATAAACTTCTACAACAGCTTTTTCTCCCTCATAGCCCTGCCAGCTCCAGCTGTCGATGGCATTTGTAAACTGCCATGCACCGGTGGTTGGCGCTTCCTTTGCGTGATTCAGAGGACGTACTCCAATGAACGGTTCTTTTCGCAGGCCCCAGACGATCTGCATGAAATACATCGACGCCAGGGGCTTTCCGGTAATATCGATCATTCCCTGTCCGGCAAGCAGGGGCAACCCGTTGTAGGAATGGTAAGTCCAGTCGCCAATACAGGCTTCCCCCAGGTAATCCCAGGCAGACCAGACAAAATCCCCTAGAAGCTGGGGATATTTCTGCACCCGTTCCCAGTTGTAGGGCAGATCGGCTACCATGGTTTCAGAGCCAACCATCAGTCGGTCCGGATATTTCTTGACATCCTCATCATACCGGGAAGAAGCATAGTTTAGTCCCAGAACATCCAGGCTATTTGCGGCACCCAGGCAGGCTTTGTCACCTTTTCTTCCTCTGCTCATGAAGAACATAAGCGGCCCCAGCTTTTGGGCCATGGCGTTGAAAAAGGCCGACCCGGTCTTTTTCTCCTTGTAGCCGCCCTTCCTGGGGAGGGGTTTGGGCTGATAATCGCCTTTGTCTTTGTAGACCCCCAGGCCCATATTGGCATAGACATTCAGCAGTACATTGATTCCGGCGGTTACAGGCCGTGTCGGATCAAGGCTATGGATAAAGTCCGTCAATTCCCGGCAGACCTCCGTGCCCCGCTCGGTTGCAGTTTCGGATACTTCGTTGCCGTGGGAATACAGAATGACGCTGGGGTGATTTCGTGCAGATTCCACCATGGCGGTAACATCCTGCTTCCAATCCTCCGAAAACCAGCGGGCGTAATCGTGGTAGGTCTTGGGGATATACCAGCCATCGAAGGTCTCGTTCAGCACATACATACCCAGTTTATCACAGGTTTCCAATGTGATCTGAGAGGCGGGGTTGTGGGCAATCCGCACCGCATTGAAGCCGTTTTCCTTCAAAATTCGGATACGCCGTTCTTCCGCATCCCGGAATTCGCAAGCGCCAAGCACGCCGTGATCGTGATGAATGCACCCACCACGAAGTAGGACACGCTGACCGTTGACGGTCAAGCCCTTTTCAGCGTTCCATTCCAGCTTGCGGATGCCAAAGGCAATCACCCGCTCGTCCGTATCCGTTCTGACCAGGATCGTGTAGAGAAAGGGTTTTTCTGCACTCCACAGCTTGGCCTCCGGCACCTCCAAAATGCCAGGCTTTCCGCTGGCTACTCGTTTCTCCCCCTCGTAAATATCCACCGTTATGTCGCTGTCCTGAGTCGTCTTTACGTCCACCCGCACTTTTGCGGGCTGGATCTGAACCGTTTCCATATGTACTTGCGAAATGTGATTTTGCTCCCGGATGAGCAAATGCACCGGCCGATAAATCCCGGAGCCGGAATACCAGCGGCAATTAGGCTCCAGGGAATTGTCCACCTCTACCCGGATGTTGTTTTCTCCTGATTCCACAAAATCAGAAATATTTACATCAAAGGCGGTATATCCATACCGATGGGAACCGGCGAGCTTTCCGTTTACATAGACCTTACAGTTCTGATAGACGCCCTCAAAGTGCAGCGCCACGGATTTTCCAAGCATGGCAGCGTCCAGTTCAAAGGTCTTTCCATATGCATACTTGCCGCCGGGGAAATAGCCGGAATTGACACCGTTCCGGCATCCGCCGTCCCGCTTTTCCAGCAGCATGGCATCGTGGGGAAGGTCAACGGTCACAGGTGTTTCGCCCTCCTTGCAAAATGTCCAGTTTCCACAAAAATCCAAGGTCATTTTATCGCCCCACTATCCTTTTTGCCCATATTTTAGCAGATTGTTCTTGAAATGTATTGCATAAACGTCTATAATATTATATATTCATATTCAAGGTGAAAAAATATGGACGATCAAGCCTATTGTGAGATGTTCTATGCCGCACACTATCTGCCCGTTGCTGTGTACGCGGGTGGGAGCTTTCTTTGTTCCGCCGGCTTTTATGTGGAGGGAGACCCCTATCCCTTTGTTTTGCCCAAGCTGATGGAGCTGGGAAGCCCCGCCGTTTATGTTTCCTCGGATACGGGCTACTATGGTTATGTACAATGCAAGGATGGTGTACACAGCCTCGTTTTGGGGCCTGCCTATTCCACCCCTGTTACAGACGAATTTATCCGATCCTATATGAGCAAAAACGCGATCCCTCCGACCCGCTACGGAGAAATCGCGTCATTTCTGGGAGGCATTTCCCAATACACCTACAATCAGTTTCTGAATCTATTGTTGTACCTGCATTTCACTTTGACCGGAGAAAAGCTGGAGCTGGAGCGGGCTTTTAGCCTAACCAATACCGAATATCAAGCTGTCATTGGCCAGCGTCATTCCCAGAGTTTTTATGAAGCACGGGAAGAAGGAGTGAATCACGGCACCTATTTTTTGGAACAGCAAATGCTGGAATTGATCCGAAATGGGGAACCCGACAAGCTGAACACATTCCTTTTGGCGGCCGCCAACACTGCCAACACCCGGGAGGGGAAGCTGGCGGAAACACCGCTCCGGCAGGCTAAGAATCTATTCATCGGTTTGATCACAATGATTGGGAAATTTGCCGCCATCCCAGGCGGTATGGATATTGAGGAGACCTACCATCTTATCGACACCTACATTCAGGAGTGCGAAAAGCTGCAGACAGAGGAAGCGGTGAAAAATCTGCAGTACAATATGACCATAGACTTTGCCCGGAGAGTAGCCCAGCAGAAGCTGCCGGATGGGATATCCAAGGAGGTGTTCTCGTGTATGCAGTTCATCGCAACCCATATCAATGAGCCGATTTGTGCCGCAGATGTGGTATCTTTTTCTGGAAAAAGCAGGGCCTATCTGTTCAAAAAATTTCGGAATGAGCTTGGCATGAGCATCGGCGCGTATATGATGGACTGCCGTCTCAGGAGAGCCAAGTCATTGCTGAAACACACCGATAAGTCTTTGGGCGAAATCAGCAGCTTTCTTTGCTTTTCCAGTCAATCACATTTTCAAAATGCGTTTAAGAAACACTTCTATATGACGCCTTTCGCATATCGGAAGAAATATGATATCACATAGGAAATGGTCGGTTCAACACGATCTCGCTAATGATGTAACCACTGTAGTGTTGAAGAATATACAGCGTGCGCTCGAAACTATGGGCGAAGATGGATTAAACGCATTTCAGCTTAGACCGATTGCCCCGTATAAGGTGAATCTAACGCCTAAGCTGATCCGCTTTAATCACTTAAATAATATAGAAAAGCAGGACAATATATGTTATAATTAAATCAACGAAAGGCGAGCATCTATTTTGGTTTAGCTCAAGCTTTTGAGATTAAACAGCTTTGACTTGCAGGAAGCGCGGAAACCCTTGAGATTTCAAGAGATTTTAAGTCGTGGGATCTAAAAGGGTGCTGCTTGCCAAAACCTCACTTCTTCGGAAGTGAGGTTTTTTCTTGTTTTCGGCAAAAGAGAAGACCTCATTCCTTCCTATCAAAAAACGAAGGGACGCAGGAGGTCTTGTGATGGTGAAGAAAAGCGAAGTGATCGTCAAAGGGGCATATTTTCACGCAAGCAGCTGAAAGCCCATCAGGGCAAGGCCCAGCACCACGAGCACCACGCCCGTTGCGCGGTTGAGGGTCTTGGGCTGCGCACGGTTGGCAAAGACTGCGGCGATACGCGCCCAGAGGAGCGTGAAGACGACGCACAGCACCCATGTGAGCATATCCGGCAATCCCCCGATGGCAAAGTGGGAAACGGCGCCGGTCAGGGCGGTGAAGGTCATGATGAAAACGCTCGTGCCGACGGCCGTTTTCAGCTCGTAGCCCATGACGCTCGTGAGGATGAGCAGCATCATCATGCCGCCGCCCGCGCCGATGAAGCCGCAGATCATGCCGATTATCGCGCCGCAGACGAGCGACTGCACCGCGCGCTTTTTCGTGTCCACCTGCGCCATCGTTTCCTTCGTGGTCATCACGGGGCGCAGGATGAATTTGACGCCCAACAGGAACGTCATGAAGACGGAGAAGCCGCCCATCGTCGCCGAGGGGACGAGGCTTGCCGCGTAGCTGCCGATAACGGTGAAGAGCAGCACACTCGCCATCATGATGAGGCCGTTTTTAATGTCGAGATTCTTGTTTTTGTGGTAGGTGTAGGCCGAGACGGCGCTCGCGAGCACATCGGACGAGAGCGCGATGCCCACGGCCATGTAGGGCTCAACGCCCAGAAAGGTGATCAGCATGGGGCTGATGACTGCGGCGGCGCTCATCCCGGCAAAGCCGGTGCCAAGCCCCGCGCCCATGCCCGCAAAAAATGTGACCAGAACGGTCGCCAGGATACTCATGGTTCGTTTGCCTCCAGAATTGCATCAAGATTGGTTTCGATCTCCGCGAGCGCCGCGGCGAAGGCTTCCCGCCGCGCTTCGTCCATGCCGGCAAAGAGGCTCTCGGAAAAATCCTTCTGGAGCTGCCGCCCGCGCGCGAGGATGGGCGCTGCCTTTTCGGTGCAGAGAAGTTCCGTCTTCCGCCGGTCGCCCGCCACCGCGCAGCGCGTGAGATAGCCCTCCTGCACGAGCTTTTCCACATTGACCGATACGAGATTCGCCTTGAGGCGGCGGATCTCCACGATCTCGCTGGCCGTTTTATAGGCCGGGTTGTTCCCCAGGAACATCAGGATGTCGAAGGCCGTCTGCGGCAGGCCCAGCTCCTTGCAGAGCGGCTTGCACACTTCGCTGTAGGCCAGAGCGATCTTTCGGGAGATCGATATGCTTCGGTTCATGCCCTTCCTCCGTTCTTTTTTGAACTGTTCGTTTTTGAAGTATTATAGTCTGTGATGTTCCCCCTGTCAACAGGCGGGACGGAAAAATTTTCGCTCCTTTTCCACAGGAACTGATCGCCCTGTGGAAGCTGCGGAACAAAAGCACCTCCCGTCTCCCCGCGGAAACGGATAGAGAAAGGGCCCGACTCAGTCGGCCCTTTCTCTTCTTTCTTCCATCTTATCGCTTTTTCAGTGCTCCAGCCGCGTCCAGTCGCGGTTGTCGCGCAGCTCCTTCCAGCGCCCGTCGCCGCTTCGCTCATTGGCCGCGCGCTCATAGACATGGCTGTTCGCTGCCTCCTGCACGGCAAAGCTCAACCGCCCTTTCTCAATTTCAAAGGTCAGCCCGCCTTGCTCATCATCGTCGGTCTGGCGGCAGCATTGCGGGTGCTTTGCCGCAAATGCTGCCAGCCGCTTTTTGAGATCGGTGTTGTGGGTCTGCACCTCAATGATGCGGCTATACTCGTCAAAATAGATCACGGTTGTCTTTTGCTTTTTGGTAAGCCCTGTTCTCATAAAACCTCCTGATTTTCGTGGATTTTTCCCAGCTCTTGAAATGAAAAAGTGCCATGATTTTTTGATGGAAACTCCCTAAACGATGCGGGGTACATTTCGCCTTGTCTTATCGACTGATTTGCCACTTTTCCAGCTCTTGACTGCATTCGTAATGCAGCATGCAGGAACAGAGATGTCCACATCAATTACTATCAGATACTCCTCGGTGAGATGTTCGTAGCGCCAGCTTGCGTGTAAAAAATGTTGTAACAGCGCACGGGAAAACTCCATGCTGAATGAGCGCGTCTGGTCGGAATCCTCTGGGATCAGATCCGGAAAGTCTGTCGTGGCTGCGGAAACCGCATCCAGCAGAACATGAAGCTCCGGGATGGAGAATCTTCCGGTTTTTAACGCGATGCACCAGTAGTCGTAGTCTTCTACCATGTGGCACAGCTGAATCGGACGCTGCAGCAGCGTTGTCAAGTGCTTCGAAAGAATGGATGTGCAATCGTCCCAGCGCAGGAGAATTGCGCCGGTGATTCTGGATCGATTCATGTATAACCTCCATTTTGACCCAACTGCTCCCACAGAAATGCAAGCAGCTGGCGTTGATTGTGTTCAAACTGCTCCTGAAAGGGCTTGCTCAGGTCATAATTCCAGTAGCGGTAAAACAGAAACTGGAACAGCAAATGCTCAATCTGCGCAGGTGTCATTTGCCGGAGCAGCTTGCCATACTGCCGAATCGCTGCGTAATCGGCTTTCACAAAACGTCGGGCGTCCTTGGAAAAGTTCTCATAAAACCAGTCGCTGACCCGGATGCGGCCTTTGCCGAAGTGACCGGGGTAATCCGTGCAGAGAAAATACTCGAAGTCCTTAGTCTGCCTTTGCCTCCTGCTGGCGCAGGATCTCGCGGCTCACATCCTGAATACTGCGTCCGCTTTTCATTCGTGTTTTCGCTCCCTTCTAAAAAATTACCATGATACGGCGATCTCACTGTCATGAACGCTTGCGGTCAGGCCCTCGCTTTCCAGTACCTGTCCCAGACGCAGCCAGTAGACCTTCGGCGGGAAGGCAGTCAGATGCTCCTGCGGAACATCCCGCGTGTCGTCGTCTTCGTGGATGCACACGCTGCCGTCTTCTTTCAGCGTCAGGCTGCTGTGGCCGCGGGAATCCAGATCGGCGATTACACGCTCCAATACTTCACGTCCCTCCACGTCATACCAGACCTGCGGATCGACCGGCTGCTGGTTCGGCGGCGTCGGCGCATCCATACGCGGCTGCACCGGCACGACCTTCAGGAGATTGCAGGAGAGATTGCCATTGCGGTCGATCTGAACGTCCGCATAGTCGTATTCCTCAATGCCATACACGCGAATCCGGCCGGTGCCGCCCTGCATAACGAGCGCGGTCGGGTTTCCGGTCGTCCACTCCCAGCGGGCGCTCGGATAGACCGACTTGAGATACGCAGAGATCCGATGGTTGACGTGCCGCAGCAAAAGCTGCATGGCGTCGCTATTTGCCTGCGCCGTACTGTAAAGCGATGCTTCCCGCTGCTTTCTGGCGTCGTGTTCCTTCTTCCGGTATCCGCGGATGGAATCCCACGCGGGCTGAAGCTGGAACATGACCACCCACAGACCCCACGCCGTAAAGGTCAGGAGCAAAAGCGGGACGAGCCATGCGCCGCGCACCAGCGCCAGGATCGCAATGACCACACCGATCAGGACGGAGACACTTCCCCATAGAGGACTGGATCGTTTCATAAAATTAAGCCACCTTTCAAAATTCTTTCTGGATGGGCAGCACCGCACAATTGCGGCTTCGGCCTTCGACGGATCTTTTGACCCAATTCTTCCGTTTGGGAAACTTGAAATACATACAGTATTCCTGCGTTTCCAAACGTCGACTTGTGCCAAAATCTCTCGTCGAATGCTCTTGCCGAATTGTGCGGAGCTGCCCCAAAATAAAAAAAGAGGAACCGCACCGACGAATCATTTCTGAATCATCTGGTGCGGTTCCTCTTCCGCTGCGCCGGATTTATTCCGGCAGTTCCTCCCGGTCACCGTCGATCTGTTCGGCAGAGACGGGAAAAAACTCTGTTTCATTCTGCGCTGGACAGCCTGTTTCCCGTTTCTTCGGAACAGGCGCCCAATCGTCTAATCTGAGCTTCAAGCGTTTATCCTTTGTGATGCCGTCTTTTTTTGTGAACTCTTCCAACTCCAACGTGCCGCTCAAAAAGATAAAATCGCCGTTACTCAATGTACACTTTGCAAGCCGCTGCGCCATGTAGCCCCATGCCCACACGTCAACAAACTGTGTGTGCCGCTGTGAACCGAAGCCGACATACTCGGCTACGGAAAAACGGACATAGGGTTCACCCTTGGCGCTGTGCTGCAATTCCGGGCCTTGCGTGATCAGCCCGATGAGACTTGCTTTTGCCATAACACTCCTTTCTGCCACCGGCATGAATATCTATATAAAAAATGCCGGCAGCGACATCTACCCCTTGCGGGCAAATACCATGCTACCAGCACTCAAATACAAACCTGACCAACGTGTGCAATGTGAGAAGCCCCACGCACAGACCATACGGTCTGCGTTCCGATGAACTGCACAAATATCAATTACATGAATATAGTAGCACAATATATTGGGATTGTCAATTATGTTAAAACTATATATAGATTTTGCGATGGACGAAGAATACTCTCTACTTATAAAATAGGGCGGCAATACGATTTTTCTGCAAAATGCAGAAAAAAGCGGTCGCAAGTCTGCGACCGCTTCGGTTATGCAACTGTGATTTTTGCTTTATCGCAAAGCAGATGCTGTCTAATTTAGAATCTGCTCTGCAAATGCGATTGCCTGCTTTGCATGATGCTCCTCGACAGTCAGTTCGTTCGGATATCGTGTCATGGTACCAAATGGCGTTAGGGCATCTGCAGCATCGCCGATTGCATCCGGGATGGAGATATAGTTGTGAATCTGATTCAGCAGAAAAGAAAGATCGTGGCTTTTGGGAATCCCGGTGGGCCAGTGCAGAGAAACAATTACGGCTTTGATTGCTTTCTCTGCGGATTGCTGGCAGTGGTAGCAGACGATTTCGAGCGGCTTGGGATGATAGTTTTCAAAAAGATGCCGGGCAACGCCTAAATCCTGCGCGGCATAGTCAAGCCACTGTTTAACTTGCTGATCCATAGAGCAGAACTCCTTTGTGGAATACCTCGTTTTCTACGGTGAACTGATTCTTACGTTCGTCAAAGCAACTCTTTGTGCCGACCAGAATATCCACAGGGCGCTGCTTCACGCCGCGAATCGCTTTGTATGCAGAAGTGGCTACGGCGTGAAGATCTTTCTCGTTGTCATCTACAATGATGTAGAAATCAAAATCGCTGTCGGCGTGCGCGGTACCGTTGGCAAAAGAGCCAAACAGATAAACGCCAATCGGCTTGATCTGATCAACAAGCTTTTGCTTTATGACTTCAATCTCATCAATGGGCATAGAACGCACCTCCTCATTGTTTTCTATCTATAGTATAGCAAACTACGGAAAAATAATCAACGAAAACAGGTAGACAACAATTTCAAGAAACCAAGAGGTTCAGTCTGCCAATTCCACGCAATCGAAAGACACGGGTTCAATTTTCTCGACTGCCAATGCACATGGCTGCGGCAAGTGTGCGGTCTTGACTTCACTTGGAATTGCGGAAAGCGGCAAATAGGCCCGATAGGCTTGCCCCACAGACAGCTGCTTGTTCTTTTCGACGCAGAAGATGACCTGTTCTCCGTCTGCTTTTTGCAGAATGACCCTGCGCTGGCGCTGAAACGGAATGCTGGAAACCGAAAGACAAATGCCTTCCTCTGCGCAATAGCGTTCGTTCGCGAGCATTACATAAAGCTCCGCACAGCGAACGCCGCAAAAAAGCAAGAGCAATGCGCTGAGGATCAGAAACGTCCGATCGCCGGAGAACGCAGAAACGATGGCTGCGGCCAGGAACGGCAGGCAGAGCAGCAACGACAGCAGCCACTTCTGCAGCAGCGGCGCAGGCCACGCAAGAATCTTTTTCATGGTCAGCACCGTTCAAAGACGATCTGCTTGTGCAGATACAGGTTTGCGATTGCCGCCGAGACAGGGCGGGCTTGCCGGGACGCGGCCATCAGGATAGGCAGATTCTCGCAGGTGGTCAGTTCGTCATCATACAGGCAATCCATGAGCTGCGCATCAGAGCGAAGCGTCCGCACGCCACGCTCCGCGCATTTGATCAATTCCGCACTGCTGAGAAGCGCCTGATCCGCCAGCCGCACGATCTGCCGTTCCGCTGCATCCTGTTTTGGGCGTGAGAACAGGCGAATTGCTTTAGAGAACGGTGCACCGTCCCAAATCCAGAGCTTCAGAAACGCGCCGAGCCGCAGAAACGGATTTGCAGATACCGGTGCGATATACAGACACGAAAGCAGATCATAAAGCGCCTCATACTCGCTGCTGCCGCGCCCCTCCGCGACCAGCCCGCGGGTGACGAGCCTGTCAATACAGTCATCCAACGTCCGGCGGGACGTAAACGACAGCCCGCGCGTCAGCTTCAGATATAGCGCATAAATATCCTCAAAGGCGCTGCGGGAGATGTTGCCGCGGCATTCGCTTGGGTCGATCCGCTGCGCAGTGAGACGTTCATATTCGGCAGCAGGAATCAAAACAGGCTTGCCGTCGGCATCTGCGCTCATCAAATAACCAGAACAGGGCGAATGACATTTGCACTCGTTGCAGGAGATGAAGCAGGCATTTCGCCAGTTCCCGCGGCAGACGGTCAGAAATTCTGCAAGCTGTTGAATGGTTGTCCTCATAGGTTTGCCCTCCAAATCCTTCCATAACAATACGCACCGCAAAACGACAAAAAGACCACTTGAACCTGTGAATTTTCTGTAAATTATGAAAATGGGAGCGTCTTAATTGAAAGCCGGGCAGATCGTGCATATAAAAATCGGCCAGCAGCGGAATTGGCTGCTGGCCGAAAGTATGTCTATTTGATTTTTACAGAAGCAATATTTTCTAAAATCATCAGTGCCGAGAGAAGATTGCCTCAAGCGTCTGCAAGACAGCCGCCTTTCGTACATCCTCGTATTTACAGTCAAATAACTGAAGCTCCAATTCTCCGGTGCTTGTCAGGATGTGAAATTTCTCCGCGAGTATGCTGCGCAGCAGCTCCGCGAACGGCTCACCCAGAAGATACGGAAAGCCGCCCAACCGGACGGCGCGCACGTCCAACAGGTTGACCAGCGACACGATTGCGCAGCATAGATCCATGCCATAGCGTTGCAGGCAGGCTGTGACTGCTTCGTCGCCAGATGTAAAGGCCACCGCAAGCTCCGCGATCGCCGCCTCATTCGGGTCAGAGCCATAGATATCCTGATAGCTGACGGGAATTCCAGCCGCCCGCAGGCGGGCAAACAGAGCGGTCGTGGAGCAGAGCGTTTCCAGACACCCGCGGTTTCCGCAGTTACAGGCCGGCCCATTGCGGTCGATCGAGATATGCCCGGCCTCCAGCGGCATACTGCGTCCGCCCGGCAGGACTGTGCCCGCGTCAATGCCCTCCTGTACGGTCATGACCAGAAGCGGCAGAGGAGGCGGCTCCGTATCCCGGAGAAACGCAGAATATGCCACAGCTGCAGCATTGTTCGACAACATGACATATGCGTCCGGAAACGCCGCCCGGGAATCGGGCAGGATCGTCGGACAACACTGCTGCCAGCTGCGGATCACGGCGGAAAAACTCAACCGCTCGGTCATGGCGTCGATCAGGCCCGGATACAGGATGTGGATTCCGAGCAGCTGCTCCTCCGCAAGCCCCAGCGCGGCAAGCTGTGCGCGCAGCTGTGCGATGATCGGCGCGCTTGTGCTTGCCGGAAGCCTGCTTCGTGTCTGCGTCAGCTTGTGCAGGCAGATATCGTAGACGCTCAGAATCGAGCCGTCAGAGAGAATTTCAAGCGTTGCGACCGCGCCCCGCGCAGCATTGACCGCAAGGTTGATCGGTCTCCGGCCACGCGCGGTACTTCCAACTGCGCCCAGTTCCACCAGCCAGCCGCCCTGCAGCAGTTCATCGACCAGCACCGTCACGGTCGCCGCCGACAGGCCGGAGGCTTTTGTCAGCTCCGCGCGTGAGATCGGTGCGCGGCGGCGCACAAGGTCAAACAGCAGCGTCGCATTCTGATCTTTCAGATGCTGCTGATAGGAAGCTGACGGCATGCCCGTCCGAATCTGAATCATGGTGCGCCCTCCTTCGCTCCGATATGGATTTAATCTAGCATATCAAAACGCAAAAAACAAGCATGCGCCTTGCATTCTCCATTGCGCACAAATTTATAAACTTTCCCGATTTATTTTAGTGGACAAAATAATTTATACGCGGTATGGTGAAGCTGTAAGAGCCGCAGCCGGAGCGCTGCGAAACAATCTGATTTTTATGAGGTGCATGAACATGGATAAAAAAGAAATTGCAATGAACGGCGCGGGCGTCGCCGAGCTCGGCTTCCCGATGTGGCCGCAGTTTGACCCGAAGACCAAGCAGGATATGGCCGACGCGCTGGACTCCGGCCTTGTCAGCTACTGGACCGGCAAAAAGGGCATGGAATTTGAAGAAAAGTTCCGTCAGTGGTCTGGCGCGACCATGGCAGTCTCCTGCTCCTGCGGCACGGCAGCCCTGCATATCGGCATTTCCTGCCTCGGCATCGGCCCCGGCGACGAAGTGCTCGTTCCGTCGTATTCCTTCATCGCGTCCTCCTATGCCATCGTGCAGGCCGGTGCGATCCCCGTTTTCTGCGACGTGACCCCCGACCACACCATTGACCCGGACGATATTGAGCGCAAGATTACCGACCGCACCAAAGGCATCGTCGTTGTGCATCTGTACGGTGTCGTCTGTGACATGGGCCGTATCATGGACATCGCCAAGAAGCACAATCTGTATGTCATCGAAGACTGCGCGCAGGCCATCGGCGGCAAGTATAACGGCCGCTCTGTCGGCACTATCGGCAATGTTGGCTGCTTCAGCTTCTGCCAGTCCAAGCATTTTACCACCGCTGGTGAGGGCGGCATGGTTCTGACCATGGACGAAGACCTCGGCTGGGAATGCCGCTCGTTCCGCGATCATGGCTACGACGTCAAAGCCAGAATGAATATGCTGGCCCTGGAAGAAGCCCTGCCCTACATCCACACCCGCGTCGGCTTCAACTACCGCATGACCGAGGTGCAGTCCATCTGCGGCATCAACGAGCTGGCCCGCTTCGACAGCTGGAATATACCCCGCCGCAAGGCCTATGCCAAGATGTATGACGAAGCGCTGGGTGGCCTGAAGGGTGTCAAGGCGCTGCCGGTCAACACGGCGGAACGCGAGAATGCCTACTGGTGGTATCCCGTGACGCTGAATCTCGACGCGCTTAAGATCGACGCGCCCACGTTTGTCAACGAGATGAAAAAGCGCAAGATCCCGTGCTACGGCATCCAGTGGCCGGAGGCCTATGAGGAGCGTTCCTATAAAGAACTCAACGGCTTCGGCACGGCAAAATTCCCCTTCTGCTCCAAGGAGTATAACCCCAAGGGCATCAACTACGAAGGTGTCGTCTGCCCCGTAGCCAAGAGCTTGCGCGCCTGCACCGTCAACCTTTTCCTGCATCCGACCTGGGAGAAGGAGCACATCCAGCGCGTCATCGACGCTTTTGTTGAAATTCATAACGAGAATCTGAAATAAGCCGCTGATTCAAAAGGCCCCCGTTCACACCTGTGAACGGGGGCTGTGCTATCCAACAATCCAGAAAGGACCGCCGGAACCGGCGGCTTTGCTGGCTTCATTCAGAATGATGGACAGCTCCCAACTCTGTTCGCTGCGTGTTCGACTGGCAGGATCGGCAACAAGAATTTTTTCGTTCTTGACGTCGCACAGCACAATGAAATGCCCGGATGAGGTAAAATGCCCGGCGGACATGATGGCAACGATCAGCTTGCCGCTGGAAAGCGCGTCCGTGATCCGCTGCGGCTCCGATGCGGTGCAGCCGGAAACCGGCAGGCCCCACGCTTCGGCGGCTGCCGGGATGAGCGCGTGATACGAACCGCTTCCGCTGCACCAGTAATACTAAAATCTAGTAAAACACTTTAACCGTCTTACCAGATATGCTATACTGTATCTGGGTGATGAATAATGGCATCGAACTATAAATTCAGCAATGAGGAAATGGCCGCAATAAAGGCAGCACGCAGAGAGACAAAGGACAAACGTGCGGATGCAAGATTGAAAGCACTTGAACTGCGAGCAGAGGGTATGGAACTCAGTGAGGTTTCGCAGGCAACGGGCTTCCATGCAGCCTATGTGAGCCA
>CDYS01011910.1_pt1 | contig 19519 bp, 18 predicted proteins | sample 557491 | NCBI WGS metagenome assembly CDYS01 (sample SAMEA3182057, study PRJEB8094) | gut metagenome | biome: human; feature: gut; material: Stool; isolation source: human stools | place: Canada | collected 2012-11-26
GCCACCACAACGGTCGCATGGCGGACGATCTTGTCGCCCAGCTTGTAGCCTTTCTGGTAAACGGTGACCACCGTGCCGCTCTCTTGGCCCTCTTCTGCGGGGACCTGCTGCACGGCGTTCATGATGTTGGGATCAAAGGCCTTGCCCAGTGCTTCGATCTCCTCCACATGGAGGGTATCCAGCGCCTTGGCGGCTTTGTCCAGCGTCATGGTCACGCCCTTTTTGTAATTCTCGTCGGTGGTGGGGGCGTTGGCCGCCATCTCCAGCGTATCGAGGATCGGGATGATCTGGTTGACCGCGAAGGAAATGCCGTCGTTGAACTTCTGGTCAGCCTCGCGGGCCGTGCGCTTGCGGTAGTTGTCGTACTCGGCAGCCATCCGCAGCAGCTTGTCTTTCGTCTGGCCCGCCTCCTGCTGGGCGGCTTCGAGCTTCGCCTTCACGGCCTCTAGCTCATGGGTCTTTTTGCTGAACCAGCCGTCCTTCTTGCCGTCCTTTTCCTCGGCGGCGGGAGCAGCCTGTTCCGCAGCCGCTTCCGGTGCGGCCTGTTCTGCGGTCTTGGGCTCCGCAGCGGGCTGTTCCTGCTGCGGGGTCTTCTTGGTTTCTTCGCTCATTCGAGATCCTCCTTATAGATCACAGTCCGCCGGGGTGCGGCTGCCTGCGGGGTATCTTTTTGTCGGCCGCTCATTCCCTCGCCCAGATGATCGGCAAAGGCGTGGAGCAGCAGCATCAGCTTCTGGAACGGCATCCGGGTGGGTCCGATCAATGCCACCGAACCCCACAGCCCACCGCCGACCAGATACCGGTCGCTGACGATGCACAGGCCGGGGATCTGCGGCTCAATATCCTCACCCAGCAGCACGCTTTCCTTGCGTTCTGCAGGCGGTGCGATGAGCCGGGCGGCCTCTTCCTCGTCGTTCAGCAGCGAGAGGATGGAGCCGACCTTGCCTTCCAGCTGGGGCCAGTCGAGCAGGTACTGCTCACCGCCCAGATAGACATGGGGCGTGGTGGAATCCTGCAAGATTGCCGCCGCCGCCGAGACCACCGGCACCAGCTCCGGGCCGATCTGGCTGCACAGCTCCGCAAGGAGCCGGGGCGAAAGATCTACGGGAGCCACGAAGGTCAGGTTCCGGTTGAGCAGAGCGGCCAGCGCCGCCGCATTCTCGCGGGAGAGGCCGGTGCGGACCCGCGCCACACGGGTGCGGACGTAACCGGCTGTGGTGACGGCCAGAACCGCCGCCGCGCTGCGGCCCACCTGCACGACTTCGTAATGCGCGATGCACAGATCCTCGGCACAGGGGGTGCTGATGGCGGCCGTGCAACCGCTGATGGCGGCCAGCGCCTTTGCCGCGCCCTGCGCGAGCTTTTCAGGCTCATGGTCAAGGCTGGCGAACACGGCATCCACTCGTGCACCGGTCACACGGTCCAGCGGCTGATCGTCGGTCAGCAGATTATCCAGATAATAACGGTAGCCCTTGGCGCTGGGCACGCGGCCCGCGCTGGTGTGGGGCTGCTCCAGCAGACCCAGCTTTGTCAGCGCCGCCATCTCGTTGCGCAGCGTCGCGCTGGAAACCGCCATGTCAAAGTAGTTTGCCAGCACACTGCTGCCCACGGGCTCACCTTCGAGACCATACAGCGCCACGATCGCCTGCAAGACTCGCTGCTTGCGTGCATCCATCGTCATAGCGCCTGCCTCCTTTGTTTGCTTTTCGTTCTTTAGCACTCCATCTTCCTGAGTGCTAAGACCATTATATTCAATTTTCCGTCGCTGTCAATAGGTTCGCAGAAAAGTTTTGAAAGATTCACAAATTATACATCTCTCTCAAATCAAAATCGGCCAAGCTGGAAAATCGGATCAGCGTTTGCGCCCACTGGCGCACCGCCCGATTTTCCGGCTTGGCCTTCTTCCTTTATAATGTTATTCTTCCATTTGTTTGGCCAGAAACGCCGCCGCAACGGCTATCGCCTTTTGCTGGGCAGCGTCCGGCTGAGCGCTCTTGTCCTCGGTCAAAAGCCCCACCGCGCCGGTCACATCCCCCGCCGCGATGATGGGACTGACGCAGAGCAGCACCCGCTGGGCCCCCTCGCAGGGCAGCAGGGTCTTCTCCGCCTCGCCCTCGCTGGCGTAGGGCTTGCGGCCGTCCATCAGCCTTTCCAGCGGCTGACTGACGCTGCGGTCGATGAGGTCCCGCCGCCCGGCACCGGACGCCGTGAGGATGCGGTCCCGGTCGCAGACGAAGGCCGTCAGTGCGAAACTCTTGCTCAGCGCATCGACGTACTGGGTCGTCACGCCGCTCAGCTCCCCCACCGGCGAATACTTTTTGAAGATGACCTCTCCCTCGCCGGTCGTGAAAATTTCCAGCGGGTCGCCCCGGCGGATGCGCTGGGTGCGGCGGATCTCCTTCGGGATGACCACCCGCCCCAGCTCGTCGATGCGGCGCACGATGCCTGTCGCTTTCATAGCACATTCTCCCTTTCTCTGTTCGGTGTTTCCTTTGCTCCCAGATTTCGTTTTCTGTGGTTATTTTGTGGTAAGAGAAGGAGAATTATTCAATCTCAGATTTTCTGCTTGATGCTCCGGCTGCTCCCGGTTTTTTGTTTGTCTTCATACATCCGCTGATCGGCAAGGATGCGCAGCTCCCGCACGTCGGCGCTGTCCGCCGGGTAACAGACCACGCCGCAGCTGGTGCTGATGTCGATGGTCTGCCCCTCCAGCACATAGGTCTGGCGGATAATCGATTTGATGGTTTCCATCCGCTGCGCACACCGTTCTGCGTCCACTTCGCCGTTGACGATAAGGGCGAACTCGTCGCCGCCGATTCGGAAGGCGTAGTCCGTGTTCCGCACACAGCTCCGCAGCCGGCCCGCCACCGCTTTGAGCAGTTGGTCGCCGACGTCATGGCCGTAAGTATCATTCACCGGCTTGAACCGGTCAAGGTCGAGGTAGAACAGCACAAAAGGCTCGCCCTGCTGTTCCTTTTCTTTCAGGGTCTTGTTGAAGCACCGCTCGTTGAACAGGCCGGTCAGGCCGTCGCTGTTGGCAAGGCCCTCCATCTTTTTGCGCTCGCTGGCCTCCGCACGCAGGGCGTGTTCCTTTTCCTCCACTTCCTGCCGGGCGTTGATCCGGACAAACCGCACCAACGTGAACACAATGCCCGCCATCAATGCGATCAGCAGCAGGATGGTCGCCGTCTGGATCTTCCGCATCCCGGCGTCCACCACGCTCCGGTCCACGATGCCGACGATGCTCAGGCTCTGAAAACCCACCGGCTGATAGACCAGATAATAGCTCTTGCCCCCATAACGGTACGCCACACTGCCCCGGCCGCTGTTCTGCACGTCTTCGCGCATCTTGGCCAAGGCATTGGTGTTGACCTGTGCGTTCTGCTCCAGAAAATCAAACAGGTTTTCCATCCGGGGCTCGATCTCACTCTTCGGCTCTTCGGAGAGCATGATATCACCCGACGGATAGATGATGTAGCAATCGCTCTGGCCGTTGTAGGCGTGCCCGCCGATCATCTCTTCCAGCGTCTCGTTGTCGTAGCTGACAGCGATGCAGGTGTAGGTCTCGCCGTCCACTTCCACCGGCTCAATGGGTACCGTGAACACGACTCGGCGCTCCCCGTCTTTCATGGTATAACTGCCCACACAGGGATGTCCGGTGGTGTACATTTCGAAAAATGCGCCCCAGATGTGCTTAGCTGAGCCATAGCCGCCCTCGGCATCCAGATAGGTGCAGTCTTCGTTGAACAAGTACAGGCCGCTGTATTTCCATGTAGGCTTCTGTTGGTTGAACAGGCACAGACTGGCCCGGACCGCCTCCCCGTCGGCGTCATCCTGCAGGTTGCTGCCCCAGTCACTCAGCACGTTCCAGTTCCGCTGGGCGAACATGGTGAAGGTCTTGTCCACCTGCTCATAGGTCTCCAGCAGGTTTTTGGTGCTCTCGGTGTAAAACTGGTGCTGGACATAGATCATATACCCCACGATGCCCACCACAAGCACGGCAGCCAGCAGGATCGACAGCGTGATCTTCTCTTTGCTCCTCTTCATATTCCACGCCTTCTTTTGCGATGCTTCGTTTATTTTTTACTGCCCCAACTTTTTCTCGAAGGATGGCTAAGATTTCTTTACCGTTTTTTCAATAAAAATTTACCAAAACCAGTGATTTTTGTCAATGGCATTTTTCCTGTTTTCCCGAAGGGACTGGTCGTTTTTTTCGGTTTATGCTATACTGGGATCGAATCCGGGACATCCCCGAACCAAGGAGCGTTTCATGCAACAGATCGTAATTTTAGGCGGCGGTGCTGCGGGTATGGCGGCCGCGCTGGCGGCGGCACAGGCGGCGGGCAGCGCGGCCCGCATCACCCTGCTGGACCGCAACCCCCGCTGCGGCAAAAAGCTGCTGGCAACCGGCAACGGCCGCTGCAACCTCGACAACACCGGCATCGCGCCGGAGTGCTATTTCACCGCCGACCCCAAGGCGCTGGCCCCGCTGCTGGCGGCAGTGGAGCGGAGCGCCCCGCTGGAGTGGTTCCGGGCGCTGGGCCTTTACACCCGCACCGACGAGGCCGGGCGGGTCTACCCTTACTCGAATCAAGCCGCCGATGTGCTGGCCCTGCTGGAAGGGCAGATGGCCCGCCTCGGCGTAGAGGTGTGGACCGGCTGCACCGTAAATACCATCAGCCAGAACCGGAACGGTTACACCGTTCTCTTCGACAGCGCCGAGCACAGTAACGAGACCCTCCACGCCGATGCCGTCATCTGTGCGCTGGGCGGCAACGCAGGCCCTCAGTTCGGCACCGACGGCTTCGGCACCAAGTTCGCCGCCCAGTGCGGCGGGAAGCTGGAGCCGCTCTACCCCTGCCTGACCGCCTTGCAGGTGGCAAAACCGAACCGATCCCTTGCGGGCATCCGGGCCAAGGCCGCAGCCTCCCTGCTGGATCTCGACCGGCACACCACCCTCGCCGCCGAGACGGGCGAAGTACAGTTCACCGAATACGGCTTGTCCGGCATCTGCATCATGCAGCTTTCCGGTCTGCTGGCCCCCAAGCGCGGGCCCAAGCGCCCGGCCGTGGAGCTGGACCTTTTCCCCGCGCTGGACGAAGCGGCCCTGACGGCCCTGTTCGCGGGGCGGGTGTCCCTGCTGCCCGGCAAGGCCCCTTCCGATCTCTGGACGGGGCTGCTGAACCCGAAGCTGGGCAAGGCGCTCTGGGCCGCAGCCCATCTGCCGGACAAGCCCCTGAACACCCTGCCCGATGCCGCGTGGCAGGTGCTGGCCAACACCGCAAAGCACTGGCTCTTCGAGGGGCTGACCCCCTGCGGATGGAAACAGGCCCAGACCACCGGCGGCGGTCTGAGCCTGACAGAGCTGGAACCCAGTTTTCAATTCAAGGGCTGCCCCGGCCTCTACTTTGTGGGCGAAACGCTGGACTGCGCCGGAATGTGCGGCGGCTTCAACCTCCACTGGGCCTTCGGCAGCGGCATCACCGCCGGGCGGGACGCGGTGCGCTGGCTGTCAGCGGCGCGACAGCCCGCCCATAAAAAACGCGGGCAGCGTAATTCCGGGTGATCCGTGCCACCGTGCCGGAAAGCCCCGCCACGCCCACGAGGTTGGGCAGCATCATCAGCCCATTGAACGTGTCGGACAGGTCCCACGCGAGGTCGAGCTTCATCACCGCGCCCACCACGATGATCCCCACGAACACGGCCTGATACGCCCCGCCGGCCCGCGGCCCCAACAGGTAGCTGACCGCCTTGGTGCCGTACTGGCTCCATCCCAACACTGTGGAGTAGGCGAACAGTAAGATCGACCCCGCGATGAACTTGGGCCCGAAGCTGCCGAAGACGGTAGAAAAGGCTTTGCCCACCAGCGCGGAACCCACGACCCCGGCGGCTGCGCGGCCTGTTTCCAGATCCACCAGACCCGACGTCAGGATGACAAGGGCTGTCAGGGTGCAGACCACAAGGGTGTCCGCAAAGACCTCGAACAGCCCCCACATCCCCTGCTGCACCGGCTCGGTGACGTTGGAGGACGAATGCACCATGACCGACGCGCCGAGACCCGCTTCGTTGGAAAAGGCCCCCCGCTTGAACCCCCACGTCACGGCGCGGGCCACGCCGCAGCCCAGCACCCCGCCGCCCGCCGGGGCCAGCCCGAAGGCCCCCCGGAAGATGGCCGCGAAGGCCGCCGGGACGGCAGAAGCGTGGACCAGCACCACCACCAGCGCCCCGCCGAGGTAGAACAGGGCCATCAGCGGCACGACCCGCTCCGCCACCGCTGCCACCCGCTTGAGCCCGCCGAAGATCACCGCCGCCGAACATCCGGCCAGCACCACCCCGGTGGCCAGTTCCGGCACCCCGAAGGCGGCGCGCAGGTTCCCCGCGATGGAATTGATCTGGCTCATGTTCCCCATGCCGAAGGACGCCAGCACACAGGAGGCTGCAAACAGCACGGCCAGCACCCGGCCCAGCTGCTTGCAGCCTTTTTTGCGCCCCAGCCCGTCGGCGAGGTAGTACATCGCGCCACCCTGCCACGCGCCCTCCTCATTCTTGTGCCGGTAAAAGATGCCCAGCACGTTTTCGGAAAAGCTGGTCATCATGCCGAGGAGGGCCATGACCCACATCCAGAACACCGCCCCCGGCCCGCCGCTGAGGATGGCCGTTGCCACCCCCACGATGTTGCCGGTGCCGATGGTGGCCGCCAGCGCGGTGCACAGGCTCTGGAACTGGCTGATAGCTTGATCGTCGGTGCCCGTGTGGGCAGTCACGCTCCGGTCGGTGAAGATGGCCCCGATGGTCTGCCGCATCCAGTACCGGAAGTGCACGAGCTGGAAAAAGCCCGTCCGCACCGAGAGCATCACCCCCGCCCCGAAGAGCAGTGCCAGCCCCAGCGGCCCCCACACGACCCCATTGACCGCGCCGTTGACGGCAATAATGGTCTCCAACATCGCAAGATCCCCCCTGCCACACTGTATGGCAGAGGGGATCGTTGTATGCGCCGGGATCGTTTTTTGTATAATCCGCCCTTTGCCGGGCCATCCTTTCGGTATCATTTGCAAAAAGGAGGGCGCAGGATGCACAAGGGAGGTTGGAGGCCGTTCTGGGCTGCGCTGGGGGCGGCGTTGCTGGTGCTGCTGCCCCTTGTGGGCGGCACGGTGCTGCTCACCCGCCGGATGCTGCACACCCAGCTCCTTGCCCAGACCGCCGAACCTCAGCAGGGCGTGCCCATCACGCTGCCCAAGGAGGACGACCGGATGACGGTGCTGCTCTGCACTGCCGGGGAGCAGCCGGGCTTTCTGCTCCTCTACCTGAACGCCCCGCAGAACGTCTGCGGCCTCTTGGCCGTGCCGGGGGAGCTGACCGTGCCCTTCGGGGATGGGGAAGCGTCCCTCACCCGCTGCTACGCGGCGGCGGGCCCGGCGCGGTGCCGCCAAGCCCTGCTGGAAACGCTGGCCCTGCCGGAGGATACCTTTTATCTGGCTCTTTCCCCCGCCGTGCTGGAAAAGCTGGCGTCCCGCTACGGGGCCGTGCGGGTGGGGTTTTCCGGGGCATTCACCACCGAAGAGCTGGCCGCCCTCGGCCAGACCGGCAATGTCCAGACCCTCAGCGCGGGGGAAGCCTCCGCCTTTCTGACCGGCCTCGACGAAGCCGGGCGCATCCCGCCTGCCCACCGGGCCGCGGCACGGGCCGCCGTGTGGGACGCCTTTTTCCGGCAGGATCTCGAACTGCTCCCCACCTCCCTGCCGGACGCCCTCCGGGCCCAAAGTTCCGCCCTGCTGACGGACTTCACCGCGCAGGACTACGCCCGCCTCGGCGAGATTCTGGAGTTCCTCGCCAACCGCGCAGCTCCCATCCGGGCCGACGCCCTGCCCGGCGCATGGGACCGGGCCAGCGGCACTTATTCGGTCACGGAAGCCTCCCGCGCGGCGGTGCAGACTTTCCTCAACGTTTCGCCCACCGACGAACAGGCATCGTCCGCCAGCGAGCCGTAGCCCAGCACGAACGTTCCCGCAAGGTCGGGCGTTTCGCCGGTCAGGTCAAAATCGCTCAACAGACTCAGCCGCACCCCCTGCTGTGCCGCCGCCACCCGAAGGGCCGGGTCCGGCGGGGCCTGTTTCACCTCAGCCAGCAGGTGCAGCCCCGTGTGCAGCCCGGCTAAGGTCAGCTCACCGGGGGCAAAAGCCCTGTTCAGCGCCTTGGTCAGCGCGTCCCGCCGGGCCTTGTAGGCCACCCGCTCCCGCGCCAGATGCCGGGTAAAGTACCCCTCGGTGATGAACCGGGCCAGCGTCTGCTGCTCGAACCGGCTGACCGTGCTGGAATAAAGCCGGTAAGCCGCCCGCCACGCCGGGAAGAGCTGCACCGGCAGCACCATATAGGCGATGCGGATGCTGGGGGCAAGGCTCCGGGAGCAGGTGGAGAGATAGATCACCGGGCCGTCGGCCCCAGCCATCCCCTGCAAGCTGGGCAGTGGGCGGGTGTCGAACCGGAACTCGGAGTCGTAGTCGTCCTCGATGATGTACCGCTCCCCCGGCTTGCGGGACGCCCAATGGAGCAGCTCCGCCCGCCGCCCGGCGGGCATGGTGACCCCCGTGGGGAACTGGTGGCTTGGGGTGACGTAGCAGACCGCCGCGCCCGACCGGGTCAGTGCCTCAATGGACAGGCCGTCCTCGTCCACAGGCAGGCAGCAGCAGGGCACGCCGTTGTTTTCCAGCACCCGCTTGGCGCGGGGGTAGCCGGGGTTTTCCACCGCCGCCGCACCGGGCAGCAGCGGGGCCAGCAGCCCCAGCAGGTATTCCAATCCGGCTCCCACCACGATCTGTTCCGCGCTGCACCGCACGCCCCGGTACTCTTCGAGGTAGCCGGCCAGCGCCCGCCGCAGTTCGAGATCGCCCTGCGCGTCGCCGTGGGTCAGCAGCTCCGGCGAGGAATAGAGCAGCTCCTTTTGGAGCCGCGCCCATGTCCGGAACGGGAAGAGCGCCGGGTCCACCCCCCGCGTGGAGAGATCATAGCGGACGGGCCGCTCCGGCTGGGCCGCCGGGGGCAGCGGGGCCGGGGCGGCGGGCCGGGTCTCCGGCCGGACGGGCAGGGCCAGATACTCCTGTACATAAAAACCGCTGCGCTCCCGCGATTCCAGATACCCTTCCGCCGCCAGAAGCTGATACGCGGCGTCCACCGTGTTGACCGACACCGACAATTCCGCCGCCAGCCGCCGCTTGCCGGGCATCCGAGTGCCCGCCGGGATGGCCCCGGTGCGCATTTCCTCCGCAAGGCTATCGTAGAGCTGTTCGTACAGCGGCACCGCCGAGGCCGCATCCAGCGCTGTTGTCAAGTGGAACACAAAACCCCTCCTCTTTTTGGGCAGTCTTCCAAACTGACCCCATAAAAAAACTCTATTCTGGGTATTTTCACGGGTTCAGTTCTGGGTATAATAAGAGCATACCCGCCGAGACCGAAAAAGTCAATCGGTTTTATGGGTTTTGTGAAAATGGAGGGAATACATCATGTCAACAACCGCAATGTGGCTGCTGCTGGCAGTCGTCGTCATCGTTATCCTCTTTGCCAGTGTGCTGTATAAGCGCACCTTTACCGTGCACGAGCTGGCGCTCACCGGCGTCATGGCCGCGCTGAGCCTTGTGGCCTACCTGTTCTTCCGGGTGCCGTTCTACGGCGGCTCCTCGTTCCATCTGGGCAACACCTTCACGGCCCTGACTGCCCTGCTGCTGGACGGCGTGTCCGGCGGTCTGGCCGGTGCCATCGGTCTGGCGCTGGCCGACATTCTGGCCGGTGATCCGGGTTACGCCGTCACCACCTTTGTGCTGAAGTTCATCATCGGCATCACCTGCGGTGCCGTGGCACACAAGGCCTTCAAGCTCCGCGACCTCGACCGCCACAGCGCCGGTTACCTCGTCAAGGTCATCGTGGCTGCCGGTTCCGGTCTGCTGCTGAACGTGGTCACCGACCCGTTCCTCGGCTACTTCCGCAACGTTTACATCTTCGGTCAGGAGTACACCGTCGCACAGGCTCTTTCCAAGATCGCCGGCGGCGTCACCTTCGTCAACAGCGTGGCCTCCACGGTCTGCGCTGTCATCCTCTACCTCGCCCTGCGCCCGGCGCTGGAACGCGCCAATCTCCTGCCCAAGGGTGAGAAGAAACACTGAGCATTTCTCGAACCTCTCCACAGGTCTCTGACAAAACCGCCCCCGGTGTTGCACGCTCATGCAGCACCGGGGGCGGTTGCGTTTTAATTGATACTGTTTTGTTCCAGCTGCTCCAAAAAGACGTCCGGCGTATAGACCGGCACCGACGACTTCGCGTAGTCTTTCGTGTTGCGGGTCACGATGCAGTCCACCTGAGAACGCAGTGCCGTTTCGATCATCACGGCATCCTCAAAGTCCGCAGTCGGGGATGCGATCGCGTGGAACACATCCTCTGCCGAAGTATCCAGCAGCCCTACGATCGTCAATAGCTGACTGAGTTTCTGACGGCTTTCCTTATCACTGTGGGTGCAGCGGTGGGTCAGGTAATAGATATCCGTCGCCGCCTTTGCGGTAATGCAGCCGGTAAACCATTCCGCTGCGGCCGCGCGGAAGATGCTTCGTGCCGGAATGGAGAACGGCTCCCGATTTTGCAGAAAATCCATTACGACGCAGGTATCCAGCAGCACCTTCATAACTTTCCTAGCCTTTCCTCCCGTGCCTGTTCCAGCGTCATCGTCGCCGGGACGCTGCCAAACAGCGACTCCACTGTGTTCAGCTTATTCTGGTAGGGCGAGGTCAATTTTGCAATGGTCTTGCCGTTGCGGGTGATGTAGACTTCCTCCGTTGCAGCCAGCAGAAGATATTTGCCCAAGTTATTCTTGAGCTCCGTTGCAGTGATCGACATCTTGACAGCCTCCTTTTCCTCATCGTACTATTATTATATCAAATTCGTTCGATGAATTCAAACGAATCGGACGAATTTATCAAATAAAATATCCCGGTCTGGCATTCATTCGATGCAAACCGGGACATTCTTTTATTCTTTCTCAAACACCAAGAACCGGAAGGCGATGTCCGTCGTCAATTCCGGGAGGGCGGCGAGGCGGGCCGCGCCGTCGCGGGGCGTCTTCCAGTAGTAGGGCGTCATGGCGAAAAGCGCTTCGAGCTGGGCAGCAGGCACCGTGATGGTGCCGGAGACTTCCCGCTCTCCAATGGGGCGGAAGCCCTCATAGGCCACCTGCTGCACCGGATTTTTGTAGGGCGTATCGTAGAGGATCGCCTTCATCTGGTACAGATGCTCCGCGCCGGGCACCACATAGATCATCCGCCCGCCGGGGCGCAGGACGCGGAGGAACTCCTCCCGCGCAAAGGGCGAGAAGCAGTTCAGCAGCAGGTCGGCCCAGCCGGTGCGGACGGGCTGGGCAAAGCTGGACGCCACGGCGTACCGAGCCGCGGGCAGAGCTTTGGCGGCCCAGCGGACCGCCGGTTTTGCGATGTCGAACCCGGCCAGCGCCAGCGGCTGTTCCGCCGCTTCGAACTGCCCGGCGATGCACCGGTCATACCAGCCCTCGCCGCAGCCCGCATCCAGCAGGTGCAGCGGCGCATCCGGCGCGGCGGGCTGGCCGTATTCGAGGCAAAGCTTGCCCAGCGCCTGACCAAAGATGCCGTAGTACCCCGCGTTGAGAAAGGCGCGGCGGGCGGCGACCATCTCCTTGCTGTCGCCGGGGGCCTTGGTGCGCATACTCTGCACCGGCAGCAGATGCCAGTAGCCCTCCTTGGCGCGGTCAAAGCAGTGGCCGGAGGGACACTTCAGGTCCCGCTCACCGGTCAGCGGCCCGCCGCACAGCGGGCACTGCCACGGCTCACATTTCATCGCTGTGATCCTCGATGGGGGCCGTTGCACCGCCGTGGGCGTTCATATACTCCTCGAAGTTGGTGAACTTCTGCTGCGGCGGGCGGCGGCTGATGAGCACAAGGCCCGGATCTTCGTCCCGGCTGGGGGCAGCGGCACGGCCGCGCCCGCGGGAGGTCTCCTGCTTGGGGGCGCGGGGCGCACGGGCGGGCTGGCTGCTGCGCTCACTGCGGGGTTTGCCGCTCTGGGCACTGTTCTGGGCCGGGCGGGCAGCGCGGTCGCCGTTACGCTCCGTGCGCTCATTGCGGCTGCCGCGGGCCGGGCGGCTCTGGCCGTTCTGGCCGTTCGGCTGGGCATTGCGGCGGTTCTGGCCGCTGCCCTGTTCGCTCTTGGCGTTGTTCGCTGCCGGAGCGGCCTTGGCGGCGGGCTGAGCCGGGGCGGCCTTCTTCGCAGGGCGGAGCGGCGTTGCCTCCGGTGCGCTCACGAAGTGGGGGTCAAACTTGGGCTGCGCATTGCTGCCCCGGTTGGGGGCGGCGGCACTGTCCTCGCGGCGGGGGCGGTTATTATTGGAACGGCGGTTTTCATTGCGCCCGCCGGAAGTTCGCTTCTGATTTTCTTCCATGGATGGTTCCTCTTTCGGTTGAGATTTCAACGGCTGCTTTTCTGCGGCCGGTTTTTCTTTTTTGGGTCTGGCCGGTTTCACGGCCTTGGCGGGCTGTTCCGGCTTGGCAGCCGGGGCTTCGGCTTCCGCCTTGGGCTTTTTGCCCCGCACCGGCGGCTCCTTCTTGGCGGGGGCGGGCACGCCGTCCCACGGGTGGCCGGACACCACCGGGATCTTCTGGCGGTTCAGCTTTTCGATGCCGGCCAGATACTCCTGCTCCTCCGGGGCGCAGAAGCTGACGGCGGTGCCGTCTGCGCCCGCGCGGGCCGTGCGGCCGATGCGGTGGACGTAAGTTTCCGGCACTTCGGGCAGGTCGTAGTTGAAGACATGGGACAGCTCGCTGATGTCGATGCCGCGGGCGGCGATGTCGGTGGCGACCAGCACCTTGGTCTGCCCGGCCTTGAAGCCTTCCAGCGCGGCCACACGGGCGGACTGGCTCTTGTTGCCGTGGATGGCGGCGGCAGGGATGCCCTGCTTGTTCAGGTCTTTTGCGATCTTATCCGCGCCGTGCTTGGTGCGGCTGAAGACCAGCGCGTTCTGCACCGGCGGATTCAGGTTCTGGATGAGCCACGGCAGCAGGAATTTCTTGTTGCCCTTCTCGACGAAGTACAGACTCTGGTCGATGCGGTCCACCGTGCTGGACACGGGGTCCACCTTGACGAAGGCGGGGTCGTGCAGGATGCCCGCCGCCAGCTGCTCGATCTCCTTGGGCATGGTGGCGCTGAACATCAGGTTCTGGCGCACTTTGGGCAGCTTTGCGATGACCTTCTTCACGTCATGCACAAAGCCCATGTCCAGCATCCGGTCGGCCTCGTCCAGCACGAAGATCTCGATGCTGCCGAGGTCGATGAGTCCCTGCCCCACAAGGTCGTTCAGGCGGCCGGGGCAGGCGATGAGGATATCGACGCCCTTTTTAATGGCTGCCACCTGCGGGGCCTGACCCACACCGCCGAAAATGACGGTGCTGCGCAGGGAGAGGTACTTGCCGTACATTTCAAAGCTCTCGCCGATCTGCAGAGCCAGCTCACGGGTGGGGGTGAGGATCAGGGCGCGGACGGCCCCTTTCTTCTTCGCAGGGTTCGCGGTCAGGCGGTCCAGCATGGGCAGCGCAAAGGCTGCGGTCTTGCCGGTGCCCGTTTGGGCGCAGCCCATCAAGTCCCTCCCGGCCAGCACCGGCGGGATGGCCGATGCCTGAATGGGCGAGGGGGATTCGTAACCCGCCTCCGCAACGGCACGCAGCAGCGGGGCGGACAGATTCAGTTCGTTAAAAGTCATGGTTCTCCTGTATCAATAAAATGTTTCCCTCTTTGCCAGAGGCTCCCCCCTGCTGGGGGAGCTGGCATTTCGTAACGTTTATTCTTTGATCTTACGGCACTCGATGTAGTACCGCTTTTCCTCCGCATGGCCCATGCTGAAGGTCTTGCGGGGCAGCACGCCGCCCATCACGATGCCCTTGAACAGGTCGCTCTTTTCAAAAGGCGGCAGCAGGAAGGCCACGCCGCCCTGCTGTTTGCACAGGGCACGGACGGCGGGCTCGTCGTGGACGTAATCCACGCGGGCCTCGATGTGGCGGGCCATAAAGTATTCGATGAAGGTGTCGATGGTGCCGACGGTCAGGGGCGCGATGGGGCGCTCGAAGCTGAGTACGTTGGCAATGTGGGGGCCCGCCAGCGTAAAGGACTGCTGCTTGGCATCGCCGAAGCAGATGCCCGCGTTGTTGGAGTCGCTCCACGCGATGAGGGCCAGCAGCACCGCGCCGCAGTCCACATTGAACAGCACGCGGTGGATGGGCTCGATCTCAATGGCCGGGGAGTGGATGTTGCACACCTCGGCAAGGCACCACCGGGCCGGGTGGTGTTCCCGCTGCTCCGGGGTCAGGGTGGGCTTCAGCTCCTCCCAGCAGGCCTTGGCGGAAGCCAGCGAGTGATTGCCGTCGCCGACGGCCAGCGTCAGCGGCGCGGCCCCCTTGGCCTCCGGATATTTGGCGTCAAAGGCTTCCTGACTGCCCAGTTGCTGCAAGGCGGCGTCGATCTGGGCCAGCAGCGCCGGGTCCTCCACGGCCCAGCCCGCAATGTGGCCGCCGCCCAGCATCAGTTCGCCCTCGTAGACTTTGCGCAGCTGCGCCTTTTTCTCACCGATGGGCTCGATGAGGGTGCAGTCCGGGTCGTCGGCCAGCATCATGATGTGGGGCGTTTCGAGGCTGGCCCCCCGCCGGACGGCCATCCGGGGCGGGATGCGGCTCTCCACCGTGTGCTCGCTGGGGCGGATGTCCGCCTTGGCGCCCTCGGCGTAGCTGTAGGCTTCGAGGTCGATCTTACCCACGAGGCCCTGCCGCACCCGGCCGCTCTGCTCGGTGCGCTCCACGTAGATGAAGCCGTCCACGGCGCGGGTCAGCACCGACTGGGTGTATTCGTCCATGGTCGCATGGATCGTTTCGATCTTCCGGGGGACATCCTCGTCTTCCAGATACACTTCCGGCAGGATCAGGTTCAGCGCACTGGGTGAACCTGCCGCTGCCCATTCCGCCTTTTCCCAATAGGAGCGGTCGCTGGTGAACTGGTCACAGGCCACGCAGCCCCACTGCTCCAGTTTGATCTGCTCCGACGGCAGCAGGATATGTGCCGGGGAAAAGCAGGGTGTTTTATTCATATCACATTCCTCCCTCTCATGAAAGGGTTTCGCAGGTTCATTCAAAAATTCCAGCCGTCGGGTCCCACACGACGACATGTTCCGCACCCGCCTCGGTCTGGCTCTGGACAAGGGCGGTGTGCTCCTCGTCGGTCATGGTGGAAGCCGAGGGCACCCGCACCAGCAGGTTCTTCACGCCCAGCTCCACCGCCGGGACGCCCAGCGTCGGGGAGGTGCCGGTCACCTCGGCCAGTGTATAGCTGTACCAGAGGGTCACGCTGCCGCCGAAACGCTGTTCCCACGCGGTGATGTCTGCCGTCAGCTGGTCGGCGCGGCCCACACCGTTGGTGGAGCCGTAGTCCTGCTTGCTGCTGGTAGAGGAGGGGAACTGGACATTTTCCAGCACGATCTGGTCAAAGCCCGCCGTGTGCAGCTCGTCGATAAGGTCGCCGATGTACTGCACCGCCTCGGCGGCATAGGGGTTCAGCCACGGATTGCCGCCAGCGGACGCCTTGTTGTCCAGCCAGAGGTACTCCTGATTCTTGTACCGGATGGCCATGGCATGATCCACGCGGGCACCGGCGGGGTCCCGGAAGGCGGCAAGCTTCGCCACCGGGATCAGGCCCTCGTCCTTGAAGATGGAGGCCACCTTGGCCGGGTCCACCGTCACGCCGGCAGGGCTGGCCGCTGCGGCGGGCACTTGCGAAGCGTAATAGACGGCACCTGTGGCATCCTTCAGGGTGACGACCGCGTACTTCGCGCCCTGCGCAGCGAGCTGCTGGGCTGCGGCGCGGATGGCGGCATCATCGGTCAGGGTCGTGAGGTCAGCCTCCGCCCAAGCGCCCTCCACGATGGCGGTGCCGTCCACAGTAGGCGTCACCACCTCCGGCTGGGCCTCCGAAGAAGCTGCCGGTTCCTCCGCCACGGACGACGCCGTGCTCTCGGCTGCGGACGAAGCGCTCCCGCCCGCCGGGGAGGAGGCGGAAAGATCCCGGTTGCGCACGACGGTGTACCACGTATGGGTCGCCCAGTCCAGTACATGCGGCGCGGCCACCCATGCAGCGGCCAGCACCACGAGGACCAGCACCGCGATGCCAATGCCCTTTTTCACCCGCATCTCGCGGCTGTAAAAGCTGCGCCGGTAGCGCTTGACCTTCTGGCGTTTTGGATATTTTGCCATAATGAACCACCCTCCCTTGGGGTCTTTACAAGATCACGGAATGGCCGGTAAAGCCATAGATGGCCAGCGCCAGCACACCGATGTAGATCAGCGTGATGGGCAAGCCGCGAAACGCTTCCGGGATGGCCCGGCTGCGCAGACGATTCTGGGCTTCCGTCACCAGCATGACGGCCAGCAGATAGCCGAGGCCGCTGCCAAGGCCGAAGCCGATGGACTGTTCCAGCGTAAAGCTCTGGGTGCGCTCGACCAGAACGGTGCCCAGCACGCCGCTGTTCACGGCGGCGATGGGCAGGATGCGGATGAGCTGGCCGCTGCGCGGGCCCTTGGCCAGCTTCAGGACCACCAGCTCAAACAGGCAGACCACCGCGATGCACGCAAGGTACACCACCGGGCGAAGCTGGGCGCGGTTGGGCAGCGGGGCGAGGAGACGGCCTGCATAAAAGGCCAGCGGAGCCACCAGTACCTGCGTGACGCAGAGCATCAGCGCGAACCACCAGCTGCTGGTCCGCTTGTCGCCGACCAGTTGGACAAGGCGGGAAACGCCGAGGCCGCGGGTGAAGATGGCATTCTGGGCAAAGATGGCCAGCACCGCGTAGCTGAAGAACACGCCCACAAGATGCAGCACTTCGCTCATTCTTTCTCCTCCTTCCCGCTCTCTTGGCTCTGGGGATGCACGGCCAAATAGCCGCGCGCCTCATTTTTCAGGTATTCGCGCTGTTTGCGGGCCAGCGCACGCCAGACAGCGCACACCACGCCCAGCACGATGAAGCCGCCCGCCGGCATACTGGCCATGGGCAGGATGGAGCGGCTCAGCTCCACGCCGAACACGGTGCCGACGGCCAGCCACTCGCGGACGCAGCCAAGGATCAGCAGGAGCAGCGCGTAGCCCAGCGTGATGCGCAGACCTTTCGAAACAGCCTTGTGCATGGACTCCTGCACCCGGCCAAACCGGTAGGTCAGCAGCGGCTCCACCACCAGCATGGGCAGGTAGACGCCCATCGTCAGCAAGTCGGTGCCGAACAGCATGTTCAGGATGGGGTAGGCGGCGAGATAGACCACCGCCGCACTGCCGCTGTACACAAAGGCACGGGGCAGCAGCTTCTTTTCCAGCTCCTCCGGCTCCGGGCGCTCGTCCCGCAGCGGGCACAGGCGGCTCAGAAGGCACGCCAGCATCCGGGAAGGCGTCAGCAGCAGGGCCACGGCCACCGCCAGCATCGCGGCATTTTTGCCCGAAGTGGCAAGGACCACCAGCGGAGCCAGACCCATGCCCTGCATCACGACAGGGTTGTTTTTGAAAATGCGGTCATGGTGCGCGAACTTTTCGGGGTCGCGCGCGATCGCTTCGGCAATATGACGTCTCATTCCGCATCCTCCTTCCGGTTCAGCAGCCGATAGAGGCGGGTCTCGGTGCGGTCCAGCCAGCCGGAAATGCTGTTGACCGTAAGCAGCGCAAAGCAGACGCCCGTATCATAGACGCCGAAATAGCGGAACCCCATGGTCGCGGCACCCACCAGCACGCCGTACAGGATGCGGCCGATGCGGTGGTGGGCGCAGGTGTAGGGCTCGTTGAGCAGGAACACCGCGCTGAAGAGCATCGCGCCGGTCAGCAGCTCGTCCCGCACACACTGCAAACGGGAGAGCAGACCTGCCGCGAAAGAGGCGTCCATCAAACCCACCTGACGGGGGAAGAAGAAGGCAATGAGGGCGCTCGTCACCAAGAAACTGACGGTCGCGCTCAGGCGGGTATCCTTCTGCAGCCAGAGGAAGAACCCGCACGCCAAGATCACCAGCGCAGCACCGGTGCCCATGGGGGCGGCGTACTCGCCCAGCCCCAGCGACAGGGAGCCGATGTTCAGGATGCCGCCGCTACGCAGAGTCTGGGAGACGGTGTCGGACACCGGCACGCCGGAAGCGTCCCACAGCGGGATGTTCGTGTAGGGCTGCGGGTAGCGGAACACCTGTTCCGGCCACGACACCGCCGCCACCGTGTAGCCGACAGCCGCCGGATTGAAAGGATAGCTGCCGTAGCCGCCGAAGACCTCCTTGCCGATAAGGACACCGGCCAGCACGGCGGCGATGAGAACGTACCAGTCCACCGTCACCGGCATCAGCAGCGCGATGAGGAGGGCAAAGCTCTCGTTGGAGCAGTCCTTGGGTTGGTAGACGCGGCGGCGGAGCAGCGACACCAGACGGTCGCAGAGGTTGCCGGTCAGCAGGGCCGCGCCGCAGAGCAGCAGCGGCCGCAGCCCGTACAGGAAGCAGGACACGCACAGCAGCGGCACCACCATCCAGCAGAGGTGCTTGTAGTAATGGCCGGTCTTGGCCAGCTCCCGCTCCTGCGCACGGATCAAAGTTTCATCCATGGTGCGGCTCCTCTCACAGAGCGGCCAGACGGCGCACAGCGGCCGCCGGGTCGGCTGCGCCGAAGACGGCGCTGCCCGCCACGAGGATGTCGGCTCCCGCTTCCACGCAGAGGGGCGCGGTGGTGTCGTCCACACCGCCGTCCACTTCCAGCAGGAAGTGAGCGCTGCGCTTGGCCCGCTCTTCCCGCAGCCAGCGCAGCTTTTCCAGCGCCGAGGGCATGAACTTCTGCCCGCCAAAGCCCGGCTCCACGCTCATCACCAGCACAAGATCCAGCTGGTCGAGGTAGGGGCTGAGTGCCTCCGGGGCGGTGCCCGGCTTGATGGTCAGGCCCACCTTGCAGCCCTGCGCCTTGATGGCGTCGATGGTGGCTTGGATGTCGTCCTCGCATTCGAGGTGGAAGTTCTGCAAGGTGGCACCGGCCTTGGCGAAGGGTTCCGCGTAGGCCAGCGGATGACTGATCATCAGGTGGACATCGTAGAAGGCGGCGGGCATCCCCTTGTGGAGGCTTTTCAGCACCGGCACGCCGAAGCTGATGTTCGGCACAAAGTGGCCGTCCATCACGTCGTAGTGCAGCATCTGCGCTCCGGCGTCCAGAACCATCTGGCAGTCGGCACCCAGCTTGGTAAAATCAGCCGAAAGGATCGAAGGACTTACAATCGTCATGTTCGTTTGTACTCTCCGTTATTTTTACGAAAAATTTTGCTATTTGGCCCGGTTCTGTCGCTCCTGTGCATACAGAATTCAGGGTAGACATAGCTATTTTTATTTTACATGAAAACACGCAAAAAATCAAACCCACAGCCGTGTTTTTCACGGAAAAGACGCAAAAATCCATTTCACGGCCCCGGCAATACAAAAAG
>CDYS01000486.1_pt1 | contig 18958 bp, 15 predicted proteins | sample 557491 | NCBI WGS metagenome assembly CDYS01 (sample SAMEA3182057, study PRJEB8094) | gut metagenome | biome: human; feature: gut; material: Stool; isolation source: human stools | place: Canada | collected 2012-11-26
AAAGAGGTCATGCCCCTGCTCCGCCCGGATGTCAAGGTGCTGGATACCTCCACGGCTTTCCGCACCGACCCGGCATGGGATTACGGCTTCCCGGAGCTGAAGGGCCAGAAAGAGAAGATCAAAAATTCCTATCGCGTGGCCGTGCCCGGCTGTTACGCCAGCGGCTTCATCAGCATTGCCCGGCCTCTGGTGGAGCTGGGGCTGGCCCCGGCGGACTATCCCTTCAGCTGCACCGGCATCTCCGGCTACTCCGGCGGCGGCAAGAAGATGATCGCCGAATATGAGAGCGCCGACCGCCCGGCCCATAGCAAGATCGACGCCCCCAAGAGCTACGGCCTGACGTTGGCCCACAAGCACCTGCCGGAGATGCAGAAGATCAGCGGCTTGGCCCACACGCCCGCCTTTGTGCCGGTGGTCTGCGATTACTATTCCGGGATGCAGGTGCTGGTGCCGCTGGACCTGAAGCTGGCGGGCACCACCGCCGAGGCTGTGGCCGAGGGCATCGCGGATTATTATAAGGACGGCGCAACGGTCTCCGTCCACGCGCTGAATGAGCCGCTGCCTGAAAACGGCCTGTACTCCAACGCCCTCTCCGGCTCCGACCGGATGGAGCTGTACCTGACCGTGAACGCGGCGGGCGACCAGATGATGCTGATCTCCCTGTTCGACAATTTGGGCAAGGGCTCGTCCGGTGCAGCGGTGCAGTGCATGAATCTGATGCTGGGGCTGCCGGAAACGGAAGGATTGGAGTAAAGGACTCGCCCTCTCAGTCAATGCCTGACGGCATTGCCAGCTCCCCCAAAGTGGGAGCTTTACAAGGAAGAGGATTTTGATGCTAGGGGGTAAACCTATGTCTTACAAGGAAGTAGCGGGCGGCATCTGCGCGCCCAAGGGTTTCGCGGCGGCGGGCGTCCATTGCGGCATCCGCGCCAACCACAATGAAAAATACGATCTGGCGCTGATCAAGGCGGACGTCCGCTGCGCAGCGGCCGGTGTGTATACCACAAATAAAGTCTGCGGCGCACCCATCAAGGTGGACCGCGCCCACCTGACCGACGGCTATGCACAGGCCATCCTCGTGAACAGCGGCAACGCCAACACCTGCGCCGCCAACGGCGTGGCGCTGGCCGAAGAATGCTGCGCGCTGGTCGGCAAGGCGCTGAACATTCCGGCAGAGGATGTTCTGCCCGCTTCCACCGGCGTCATCGGGCAGCCCATGGTCATTGACCCCTTTGCCCGCGGCATCCCTGCCGCCGCCGAAAAGCTGGCCGCCACCGCGCAGGGCAGCACCGACGCGGCAACGGCCATCATGACCACCGACACCCACAAAAAGGAATACGCCATCCAGTTTGAGCTGGGCGGCAAGACCTGCACCGTGGGTGCCATCGGCAAGGGCAGCGGCATGATCGCCCCCAACATGGCCACCATGCTGGCCTTCTACACCACCGATGCCGCCGTCTCCCCCGCCCTGCTGGAAAAGGCGCTCAAGACAGTGGTCCCCGGCACCTACAACCAGATGAGCGTCGATCTGGATACGTCCACCAACGATACGCTGATCATCATGGCGTCGGGTCTGGCGGGCAACCCGGAGATCGTGGAAGAAAATGCGGACTATGACGCCTTCGTGGCGGCCCTGACCGCCATTGCTGAGCACATGTGCGCCGAGCACGCCGGTGACGGCGAGGGCGCGACCCACCTCATCACCTGTGAAGTGACCCATGCGCCCGACCTGAAGACGGCGCGGGCGGTCTCCCGCAGCGTGGTCTGCTCCAACCTGTTCAAGGCGGCGGTCTTTGGCCGGGACGCCAACTGGGGCCGCATCCTCTGCGCCATCGGCTACACCCCCGGCGATTTCTCCATCGATAAGGTCTGCGTCTGGCTGTCCAGCCCGGCGGGCGAGGTGTATGTCTGCGAGAATGCCGCCTACCACCCCTACAGCGAGGAGGAAGCGGCCAAGGTTCTGGCGGAGCACGATGTCCTCGTCAAGGTGGATATGGGCACCGGCGATGCCAGTGCAAAGGCGTGGGGCTGTGATCTGACCTACGATTACGTCAAGATCAACGGCGACTACCGCACCTGAGAAACGTGTATAGAGCGGGAAGAGGAAACATATGAAAAACGAAGAAATGGCCCTCCTGTTTTCGGAGGCGACCCCTTACATCCAGAAATACCACGGCAAGACCATGGTCATCAAATACGGCGGCAACGCCATGATCAACGAGACGCTGAAGAATGCCGTCATGAACGACCTCGTCACCCTGACGCTGCTGGGCGTGCGGGTGGTGCTGGTCCACGGCGGCGGCCCGGCCATCAACGAAATGCTGAAGAAGGTCGGCGTGGAGAGCCATTTTGCAAACGGTCTGCGGGTGACGGACGACGCCACCATGGAGATCGTCCAGCAGGTGCTGGCCGGTAAGGTGAACAAGGACCTTGTGGCCAAGCTCCGGGGCCGCGGCGTCGGCCTGTGCGGCATGGACGGCCAGATGCTCCGCTGCACCGAGCTGGACCCCCAGCTGGGCCATGTGGGCGAGATCATCCATGTGGACCCTACCCTGATCCAGAACCTGTTGAACGGCGGCTACATCCCGGTCATCGCGACGGTGGGCATGGACGACCTCGGTCAGGCGTACAATGTCAACGCCGATACCGCTGCCGCCCAGATCGCCATTGCGCTCAAGGCAGAAAAGCTTGTTTCCATGACCGACATCGCGGGTCTGCTGCGGGATAAGGACGACGAGTCCACCCTCATCCCCGAAGTGGAAGTCTCCGAGATCGAGGGCTACAAGTCCGCGGGCATCATCGCGGGCGGCATGATCCCCAAGATCGGCGGCATGGCCGACGCCATCTATCAAGGCGTCCACGAGGCCGTCATCATCGATGGCCGCGTTCCCCACTCCATCCTGCTGGAGCTGTTCTCCAACCGCGGCTCCGGCACCCGTTTCTACCGGAGAAGTCATCAGGAGTAAGACTTGCTGAAAGTACAGAAGAACTGTATAATAAGAGAAAAAGCTCCCCCTTTGGGTGAGCTGGCGAGCGAAGCGAGACGGAGAGGGCGAGGACGCTCCGAAGGAGGAACAATCTATGGATTCCGAAAAAGTCATCAAGCGGGACAGCGAATACGTCCTGCACACCTATAACCGCAATCCCATCGTGCTGGAAAAGGGCCACGGCCTGTACGCCGAGGGCCCGGAGGGCCAGAAGTATCTGGATTTCACCAGCGGCATCGGCGTCAACAGCCTTGGCTACTGTGATGTGGACTGGGCCGAGGCCGTGGCCGAACAGGCCCACAAGCTCCAGCATACGTCGAACCTCTACTACACCGCCCCCTGCGGAAAGCTGGCCAAAAAGCTGTGCAAGCGCACCGGCATGAGCAAGGTCTTCTTCGGCAACTCCGGCGCCGAGGCCAACGAGGGCGCCATCAAGGCGGCCCGCAAGTACAGCTTCGACCACTACGGCAAGGGCCGCGATACCGTCATCACGCTGGTGAACAGCTTCCACGGCCGCACCATCGCCACCCTGACCGCCACCGGTCAAGAGGTGTTCCACAACTACTTCGGCCCCTTCAATGAGGGTTTCCTCTACGCCCCGGCGGGCGACTTGGAGGCGCTGACCGAGCTGGTGGACCGCCATACCTGCGCGGTGATGCTGGAGCTGGTGCAGGGCGAGGGCGGCGTTGTGGCGCTGGACCCGGAGTATGTTCAGGCGGTCCGGAAGCTCTGCGATGAAAAGGATCTCGTCCTCATCGTGGATGAAGTCCAGACCGGCGTTGGCCGCACCGGCACCTTCCTGTGCTGCGAGCACTACAACCTCAAGCCCGATGTGGTGACGCTGGCCAAGGGCCTTGGCGGCGGTCTGCCCATCGGCGCGGTCCTGATGAACGCGAAAGTGGCCGAGGGCATGGGTGCGGGCACCCACGGCTCCACCTTCGGCGGCAACCCGGTGGTCTGCGCCGGTGCCAATGTCGTGGTGGACCGGATGGACCAAAGCTTCCTTGCCAACGTGAACGAGCGCGCAGTCCAGCTGCGCACCGGTCTGGCCAAGCTCCCCATGGTCAAGAGCATCTCTGGCATCGGCCTGATGGTGGGCATCGAGTTCTTCGGCAACGTCAAGGCGGCGGATGTCCTCGCGGCGTGCCGCGAAAAGGGTCTGCTGGTGCTGACGGCCAAGACGCGTCTGCGTCTGCTGCCGCCCCTGACCCTGACGGCTCACGACGTGGAGATGGCCCTGACCATCCTGAACGAGGTGCTGTCCGAAATGGCTCAGAAATCGCCGGAGGAACAGGCATGAAACATCTGCTGAAAATGGGCGACCTCACCCCCGAAGAGCTGACCCACATCCTCGATGTGGCGGACAAGCTCAAGGCAGACCAGAAAGCCGGGGGCACCGCTCCCCTGCTGAAGGGCAAGAGCGTGGCGCTGATGTTCTCCAAAAACTCCACCCGCACCCGCACCAGCTTTGAGGTGGGTGTGTATCAGTTGGGCGGCCTTGGAAATTACATGAACGCCGCCACCGAATTGCAGTCCGGCCGGGGCGAGCCCCTCAAGGACACTGCCCGCGTGCTGGGCCGCTATTACGACTGCGTGGTGTGGCGCACCTACCGCCAGCGCGACCTCGAAGAGTTCGCCGAGCTGGCGGGCGTGCCGGTCATCAACGGCCTGACCGATTACGCCCACCCTTGTCAGGTGCTGGCCGACCTGATGACCATCCGGGAGCGCCGCGGTGCGCTGGAAGGCCAGACCCTCTGCTTCATCGGGGATGGCTGCAGCATGGCCAACAGCCTCATCGTGGGCTGTCTGCTGGCGGGCATGAAGGTCCGCTGCGTCTGCCCGCAGGGCTACCGCCCCGCCGCCGACGTGCTGATGTTCGCCCACCAGTACGGCGAAAAGTTCCAGCTCCTGACCGACCCCGCCGAGGGCGTCAAGGGCGCCGACGTTGTGGTGACGGCGGCATGGAACACCGCCCCCGGCACCCCGGAGAGCGAGCGCCGTCTGCGGGATTTCGCGGGATTTCAGGTCACGAGCCCGCTCATGAGCAAGGCAAGATCCGACGCCCTGCTGCTCCACTGTCTGCCCGCCCACCGCGGCGAGGAGATCTCCACTGCCGTCTTTGAGGAGCACGCCGACGAGATCTTCACGGAAGCGGAAAACCGCCTCCACGTCCAGAAGGCTGTTCTGGCAGTGCTGCTGGCGAACCAATAACAAAGAAAACTGCCGCATCGGGGAAACGCTCGGATGCGGCAGTTTTTTGTTGCGCTTTGGGCGGCGGGATGCTATACTGGAGTTAAACGAAACAAACCAAAGGGAGGAATGGATATGCTGGGATTGCAGCTGGTGTTGTTTTGTCTGTTGTATATCGGGATGGTAAAAATTGCGGTGAAGGACAGCGGCCTGAACTGCCTGTATTTTTACCCGGATGCGTTTCTGGACGAAGCCGAGAAGCGCGGCATTGCGGACAAAGAGGCCACCAAGAAAAAGGGCAAGCGGTTCATGATCCCCTTCTGCCTGATTCTGCTGGCCGCATTGTTGCTGATCCTCTGCGTCTGGAACCGGGTCACGGATTTCAAGACCGCGTATCTCCAGTCGGTGCTGTTTCTGGTCGTTTCGAACTGGTTTGACGGCATCGTGATCGACGAGCTGTGGGTGGGCCGCAGCAAGATCTGGAAGATCAAGGGGATGGAAGATGTCCCCTACAAAAAGCCGGTGTCCTATATGCTCAAGCGGCGGACGCTGGGCACCGTGGCCTATCTGGTCATTGCGGTGTTCGTGGCTGGGCTTGCGGTGCTCATCGGTTTGGTGCTGTAAAATAATGATGAGGGCGTCTGCTTTGGCAAAAACCAATGCGGACGCTTTCTTCTTGGTAAGAATCATCGTTTCTGTTGACAAAAATTGTGGGAAGGGGGGAAAATGGGAAAAATAGGGACTTACAAAATATAAAAGTGGGGAATCGGCTATGCGGAAAAAACTAAAACGGCGACATTGACCGGTGTCAGTTCCGGCTGGTATGACAATGTTTTGTCCGGTACTGTGATCTTGCCGCGTTATGTTAAAGGCGTAAAAATTACAGCAGTGGCGGATTCTGCGTTTGCAGGACGGAGTATCGAGGAACTGGTCATCCCGGAGGGGATCACACGCCCGAATAGGCGGAGAAGCCGCCGTCCACGGGGAGGCAGATGCCGGTGATGAACCCGGCGGCGTCGTTGTTCAGCAGGAAGAGCAGCGCGCCCACGAGGTCGCGCTTGCTGTCGCCGAAGCGGCCCATGGGGGTGGCGGCAAGGATCTTGCCGGTGCGGGCGGTGGGGGTGCCGTCCTCGTTGTAGAGGAGCTTTGCATTCTGGTCGCTGGCGAAGAAGCCCGGCGCAATGGCGTTGACCCGGATGCCCACCTTGCTGAAGTGGACGGCCAGCCACTGCGTGAAGTTGGTCACGGCGGCCTTGGAGCCGGAGTAGGCCGGGATCTTGGTCAGGGGCAGGTAGGCGTTCATGCTGGAGATGTTCAGGATGTTGCAGCCCTCGCGGCCGACCATCTGGCGGGCAAAGGCTTGGGTCGGCAGCAGGGTGCCGATGAAGTTCAGGTTGAACACCATCTCCACGCCGCTCTCGTCGAGGTCGAAGAAGGTCACGGTGTCGGTGTCGAGGTCGCCCATCTCGAAATATTCCTTGTCGGTATTGGCGCGGGAATTGTTGCCGCCCGCACCGTTCACGAGGATGTCGCAGGGGCCGAGGTCGGCCAGCACGTCCTCGGCCACCTGTAAGCAGTTGGCCTTGTTCATGACGTTGCAGGTGTAGCCCTTGGCCACACCGCCCTCGGCTTCGATCTCATCGGCCAGCGTCTTGAGCTTGTCCATATTGCGGCCCAGCAGGGCAACTTTCGCCCCCGCGCGGGCCAAGGCCTTGGCGAAGATGGAGCAGAGGGTGCCGCTGGCACCGGTGACAACGGCGACTTTGCCGGAGAGGTCGGTGTTCAGAACGTTCTTTTCCATGGTGTACCTCCGTTCAATCAGACTTTGCCCGCACCCTTGTCCAAGATCTTATTGAACCGTGTGAAAAAGGTGAAGGCGGTAACGGCTGCAGCAAGGATGTCGCTGACCGGCTCGGCGAGGAAGACGCCGAAAACGGGGTCAGAAACCAGATGCGGCAAAATGAAGATGAGGGGGATCAGCAGGATGATCTTGCGCAGACAGGCCAGCAGCAAGCTGACTTTGGCCTGCCCCAGCGCCATGAAGCTCTGCTGGCACGCGATCTGAACACCCATGGCGAAGATGCCAGCCATATAGATGCGCATGGCCCACGTGGTGTACTCGATGAGGGCGGCGTCCGAAGTGAAGATGCCCGCCACCGCGCCGGGAACCAGCATCATCAGCAGCCAGAACAGGGTCGTGTAGCCGAAACAGAGGGTCAACTGGAAGTGGAAGGCCTCCTTAACGCGGCTCTTTTTGCCCGCGCCGAAGTTGAAGCTCATCACCGGCTGGCCGCCTTGGCAGATGCCCTGAAGGGGCAGGGTCGCCAACTGGGAAGCGCTGGTGATGACCGTCATAGCGCCCACGGCCACGTCGCCGCCGTACCGGGCGAGGCTGGAGCTGAAGCTGATGGAGAGCAGACTCTCGGTGGAGAGCATGACGAAAGAGGATATGCCCAGCGCTACGACGGGCAGGATGGTCTTCTTTTCCGGCTTCAGGTACTCCTTTTTCAGCTTGAGCGTGGTCTTGGGGCCGGTGAGGAAGCGCAGAATCCAGATGGCACCCACGGCCTGACTGAGCACGGTGGCGATGGCCGCGCCCTGCACGCCCAGACCCAATGCGAAGATCAGGATGGGGTCCAGAATGATGTTGATGACCGCACCGATGACGGTGGTGAGCATACTGATCTTGGCGAAGCCCTGCGTTGTGATGAAGGGGTTCATGCCCATCACAATGAGGACGCAGACCGAGCCGAGGATGTAGATGCGGCTGTAGGCCAGCGCGTAAGGCAGGGTGGTATCGCTGGCACCGAACAGGCGCAGCAGGGTGGGTGCGCTGGCGTAGAACACGACCGTCAGGAGCACCGCGAAGATCATCAGCATGGTGAAGCTGTTGCTGATGATCTTTTCCGCCTGTTCCTTGTCGCCTTGGCCCATGGCGATGGCGGTGCGGGGGGCACCGCCCGCACCGATGAGCATGGCAAAGGCGTTCAGCAGCATCAGGATGGGGGTGAACAGGCCCACGCCCGTCAGCGCTGCCGCACCGATGCCGGAGATGTGGCCGATGTAGATGCGGTCCACGATGTTGTACAGCAGATTGACCACCTGCGCCACGACCGCCGGGATCATCAGCTGGAGCAGCAGCTTCTTGACGTCGCCGGTGCCCATATCTTGCTTTTTCTGTGTCTGAGGCATTTGATTCTCCTTGTAAAAATCGATAATCAACACCCCGGAAGGGGTGTTGATTATCGATAAAAGCTTAGTAATTCAAACCGAAATTCATCTCATAGTAGTTGCCGGCGGCGTCGCGGTAGGCGTAAGCCTTTCCGTTCTCGTCCTTCATGCTGTCGGGCATGTAGGCATCCTTGGCGTAGCCGGGCACGTCGTTGGGGCTGACGCAGACGCCGTCCGCGTTGACAGCCAGAACCTCATCGCCCTTGGGCAGAGTCAGCGGCAGCTTGCCGACCGGGGCAAAGCGGCCGAAGATGACGTCCAGCGTAGCGGAAGGATAGGTGTCGAAGCCGACGGTCAGCGCGTCGGAGACCTTCTCGATGCTGCCGACTTCCCAAGCCAGCGGGCAGTTGATGTTGGAGACGACCTTGCCGCCGTGCGCGTGGACCGCCTCGGCGATGCCGGGGATGCGGTTGGCACCCACCAGCGTGGTCTCCTTGTGGGTCTCGGCGGTGGGCTTGCCGCTCTCGTCCACGTTGCAGACGGTCTTGTCCTCGCAGATGTCCAGCTCCAGATAGCCGGGGGTAGCGTTGAAGTACGCACCGGACTGGGGGCTGACCATCAGCAGGGCGATCTCGGCTGCGGCGGGGTCATCCACCAGAACCACATCGCCCAGCATCTCCCGCAGGGCCTTGGTGGCAGCCCCGCTGGCTTCGGCGCTCTTGCCGAAGGCCTCGGCGTAGACCTTGCAGCCCTTCTGCAGGGGCAGGGTGCCGTCATTCTTCAGCAGGACGACGCTCTCGCGGTGGACGCGGGCAGCCTCTTCCCAGTCGGCCTTGGTGGCTACGACCTCGGCGGCCTTCTTGGGGTCGGCGTAGGGGTCCTCGAACATGCCCTGACGGAACAACTCGGTCAGGGTACGGCTGACGGCGCGGTTCAGGCTCTCGTCGGTCAGGACGAGGTCCTCCTTCTTGAAGCCGGCGGGCACCTCGTGGGTGTCGTAGTAGCCATTGGTGGCGCGGGCGTAGCTCTCCTCGCCCAGCTCGTTGTCCAGCAGACCGGAGATCAGGTCCACGCCGCTCTGGGTGACGGCGTAGCCGATGCGCTCCGGCTCGTCCAGCATATCGACGCCCCAGCACATGTTGTGGACGATGCCGGTGTCGGAGTTGATGTAGCCCTTGAAGCCCATCTGGCTGCGGAGCATCCCGTCGATGAACACCTTATTGTAAGCAAAGCCGTAGGGGTTCAGCGCAAGGGGGTTGCCGTTGAAGTCCTCCTGCGGGGCGCTCTTCTCGGCGCAGGGCTTGGAGTAGTAGGGCATGATGGACTCGGCGTTGTGGCGGATGGCCGCACGGAAAGCCGGGATGTGATACTTCTGCAGGGAGCCGGGGGTGGCGTAGATGTTCCACTGACCAGCGGCATAGTGGGGATCAAAGCCGTTCTCACGGGCACCGCCGCCGGGGAAGTGCTTCACGGTGACGGATACGCCCTCCGGGGTGACACCGTTGCTGCCGCCCTGAATGCCGGGGATCAGGTGGTCGAAGATCTCCTCGATCAGCTCCGGGTCCTCGCCGAAGGTGCCGAAGGTGCGCTGCCAACGGGGGTCGGTGACGCAGTCGGCCATGTACATATAGCCCTTCTTCAGGCCGCATGCGTTCCACTCGCGGCGGATGGTGTCGGCGAACTTGTCGATGATGTCGATGCGGGCAGTACCCTTGACGGCGGCTGCGATGCCCAGAGTGCCGGGATAGGTGGCGAACACGCCGGTGGCGTCGTTCATGCCGAAGACGACCTCGCCGTTCTCGTTGCGGCTGTTGGACATGACCTGCATGGGCACGAAGTGCTCACAGGTCTCGGTCAGGTACTGCAGCTGGTTGAGGTAATCGGCCAGATCTTCGGGGGAGGGGCTCTCGCGGAGAATGACGTGGCGGTTGAAGCACTTCTTGACCATGTCGGTGGTGCTGGGCAGAGCCTGATGGCCGAAGATGCTGTCGGAGACATCCACCGGGGCCTCATCCAGCAGGCCGGTCTCGTCGCCCACGGGCTTATGGCCGTTGGCGGCGAGACGAGGGGAGGGATACTTGGGGCCCATCCGCCAGTCGGAGGTGAAGAGCTGGCCGATCTTCTCGCTGGTGGTCAGGGTCTTGACGTAAGCCTGTGCGCGCTCTTCGGGGGAAAGGCGCCAGTCGTTGACGGCGCTGACGGTGCCGGTGCCGTCGATATCCTTGAAGTACAGGCCGTCCTGCGAAAGGACCTTACGCTCCACTGTGCCGATGGTGGGGCCGTTTGCATTGACGTAGCGCTGAACGCGCTCGGAAGCTTTTACTGCCATTTGTGTTTCTCCTTTTTCATTTTTTACGGGGATGCAGAGATGCGTTTTTATGATACCTATATTATAATGACGCGGCTCCAAACGGAGTAGAAATATTTTTGGATAAATCCGCAATTTCCCCACATTCTTTTCAGGACGTTTCGCACACATGGGCAATGTGCAATACTAGTATATCACTTGATTGTGCAACCTACCCAATAGCTTTTTTGAAAGTTGTGAAAATCTTTTCAAAATAGTAAAATCGTCCTGATTCACCTCAAAATTTTACTAACAGAATTTTCGAAATGTGTTCATAATAATGACATAAAGTCCCGCAGCCCGCACAGTGGCAGGTGCGGTTTTCGAAACGGGGCAAAACGGAGAACGCCTATTCACGAATTAAGGAGAGAAAACGAAATGGCAAAAACGAGAACTCTGCCGGACAAGTTCTATGACAAGAACTATGAGACCAACGGCATCCACCGCGTTCCGCTGTGGCGCATCGGCTGCTTTGCGCTGAACAACACGGCCACCAACCTGTACCTGTTCCTGATGAACTACGCCACCTACTACCTGATGGGCTGGGTCGGCGTTGGCATGATGGTCGCTTCTTCCCTGACCATGGCCATGCGTATCTGGGATGGCGTCACCGACCCGTTCGTCGGCTTCATGGTCGATAAGACCAACGGCAAGTTCGGCAAGAACCGCCCGTTCATGGTCATCGGCAACATCCTTCTGGCCGTGACCAGCTTCGTCGCCTTCCATGTCACCCACAACCTGCCGCAGGCTGCCCGTTTCCCCTTCTATGTGGTCGTGTTGATGGTTTACTACCTCGGCTACACCTGCCAGTGTGTCGTTACCAAGTCGGCTCAGTCCTGCCTGACCAACGACCCCAAGCAGCGTCCTCTGTTTGCATCCTTCGACGGTGTGTATAACACCCTCCTGTTTGCCGGTCTGGCTGTTATCACCGCCAACATCGCAAACAGCTTTAAGGATGTCGGCGGCTATGCTTCCACCCAGTTCTTCCACACCTTCTGGATGTTGGTCGCCATCGTTTCCGGCATCTTCACCCTGCTGGCTGTCATCGCCATTACCCCGAAGGACCGTCCTGAGTTCTTCGGCACCGGCAAGCCCATCAAGGTCGGCCTGAAGGATTACTGGGATACCCTGAAGAACAACCGCGCCATTCAGATGCTGGTCCTGTCCGCTTCTACCGATAAGCTGGGCTCTACCGCAAGAACCAGCGCCGTTCAGGTCGCTCTGTTCGCCTGCATCGCCGGTTCTACCCTGCTGCAGGGCAACGTCACCGCTCTGACCACCATCCCCACCTGCGTCCTGACCTTCCTGTGCATCTCCGCTCTGGCTACCAAGTTTGGCCAGCGCAAGGGCATGATCATCGGCTCTGTCGGCGCTCTGATCGGCAACGGCGCTCTGATCGCTCTGTGGCTGCTGGGCGACCCCACCACCATGACCTCCAACCCGGAGACCGGTGCTCTGAACTGGGGCTACTTCCTGATCCTCTATCTGGTGCTGACCGTTCTCACCGGCGGCTTCCAGAACCTCGCTGGCAACATCGTTATCCCCATGACCGCTGACTGCGCTGACTACGAAGTTTATCGTTCCGGCAAGTACGTCCCCGGCCTGATGGGCACCCTGTTCAGCTTCGTGGACAAGCTGGTCTCTTCCTTCGCTCCCATGATCGCCGGTGCCATGTTCACCGCTTGCGGCTTCGCTGACCACAACCCCGTCATGGGCGACCCCGTCACCATGAAGCTCCGCATCGGCACTGCACTGTGCGCTTACGGCGTCATCATGATCGGTCTGGTCTGCAACCTGATCGCGATGCACTTCTACCCCCTGACCAAGGAAAAGATGGCCGAGATTCAGGACGAAGTCGTGAAGATCAAGATGAAGGCTATGGCTGAGAACGCCTGATCCCAAGCTGCATTCTAACCCTTAACACTGCGGAAAACATTCTCATCAGAAACCAATAAGGAGGACCGCTCACCGGGCTGACTGCGCGGTGGGCGGCTTTCCTGATTTTATGAAAGAGACAGAGGTACAAAACAATGGCAAAGACCCAATGGCAGAAAGACCCCAACCACGGCTTCATCTGGAACTGCATCGATCATCTGGCCACATGGTATGATGGCCGCGAAAAGCACGCCGTCAACCGAAAGACCTACCTCCGCCTCTGCATTCTGGGAATCTTTGGCGCACACCAGTTCTACGCGAAGCGGCCCATTCTGGGGGTGCTCTATCTGGCGACCTGCTGGAGCGGTTTTTCCATCGCAATGACCCTCGTGGATGCGATCATCGCCGTCCCCATGAAGCCGGACGAGAACGGCCTCATCCTGCTGTGAGCCACCCCTTATTGAGCGGTTTCGCAAAACCGGAAAGGTACATGTTATGAGCAACTTCCTGCAAACGCTGTTCAATACGAACCACGACCAGCCCAGCTTTCTGGTCTTCGTCGTTCTGGCGTTCATCGCCATCGTGGTGCCCAATCTCTCAAAGTATCTGTATGAGTCCCGTCGGGCCCGCAATGCGCCCCGTGCGACGAGCAGTGCGGCTTCCTCCGGCCCGAAAAAGAAAAAGAAGAAAAAGCGCTGAGAATCTGGTTTAAGTATGCACAAGAGCCCCACGACATCCGCCGTGGGGCTCTTGCTGTTACTCCCTCAAGGGGGGCTGGCCCCCCTCTCCGAGGGAGCTGTCACCGAAGGTGACTGGGGGAGTTACAAAAGAAGATTGACACATGATAGCATATGTGCTATCATAAACCTGAGGAAAGCAGCTTGGTTGAGGAAAATGTGAAATGTATGAAGTTGAATTTTATGAAGACGCAAACGGCGTCTCGGAATTGTGGGACTTTCTGGAAGAATTGCGCGTAAAAAGTGCAACGAATAAAGATGCCCGGATACAGCATAAGCAAATCGCACTTTATATCCAGCTGCTGCAAGACAGCGGGACGCGGCTGCCGGAAAATATTACGAAGCATCTGGTAGAAGATATCTGGGAACTGCGACCGGGCAATAACCGGGTGTTTTACTTCTGTTGGAGGAAGAATAAATTTGTATTGCTGCATCAGTTCCGAAAGAAATCGCAGAAGACACCTCGAAGAGAGATCGAGCGCGCGAAAGCGGAACGGGATGATTGGCTTACAAGAAATAAGGAGTGATAGACGATGAGGACATGGAACGACTACAAAGAGCATGTGCGGACGGTGGACCCAGAAATCTCCAAGGATATGGAAGAAGTGGAGGCACTTTCGCAGATCGTGAAAGCAATGGTGGAACAGCGCAATGCGTTGGGCCTGAGCCAGCGGGAACTGGCTGCGCTGTGCGGCATTCCACAGTCGTCGGTGGCGCGAATCGAGTCGTTCAAGACCGTGCCAAACCTCGATACGCTGCTGAAGATCTTCCAGCAGCTCGGTCTGAAGCTGAGTGTTACAGCGGCCTGAGAATGAAAATGAAACCGCAAAATGCCCCGGCGGGCACTGCATTTGCAGCATCCGCCGGGGCATTGTTCTGCTTTTGAGGGGGAATTACTTCTTGACCTTGATGAGCTGTGCGTTCAGGCTCTCGATGAAGCCCTCCGGCATACCGGAGATCATGTTGCTCATGGCTTCGGGGGTCATCTTCTTCATCATGTCCCACATGCCGACGCCGGGCTTGATGTCGAAGTTGGTGGCCAGCTTGACGGCCTTTGCAGCCAGAGCCAGAGCCTCTTCGTTCTTAGCAAGGTCTTCCATGGTGTCCTTCACGCTGTAATAGCCTTCCGGGAACTCCATGGGCGCAGTCAGATCCATGCTGCCGACCTGCTTGAACCAGTTGGCGACACCTTCCTGACGCTCGTTGAACTCCGGCAGGGTGTAGTAGCCGGGCTCCTCAGCAACCTTCTCCAGCGTGATGGAATCCTTCACATCGCCGGCAACGGCCACGATGGTGTTGAAACCTTCGTTCAGAGCAACGTTGAACTTGAAGACGCGGTGTGCGGTCTGCTGGCCGACTTCCTTGCCGTTGACGTACAGAACGACGGTGTCCTGATTGGAGTAGACCTTGATCTCGGTGGTCTCGCCTGCGCGCTGAGCGTGGCGGCGGCCAGCGATGTGGACCATCGGGGTCTGGGTCCAGTAAGCCTGATAGACAAAATAGCTGTCCTTCTTGGTCTTGCGGTCCATGGTGACGAGGCCCTTGTTGTTGCGGCCGCTCACGCCGCCCTCGTTACGGGCAGCGCAGCCGAAGTCGAACATGTTCCAGACGTGGGAAGCCCAGACCCAAGGACGATCCTCAAAGACCTGCGCCATGTGCTCGTGGTACAGAGCCTGATACTCCTCGGTGTAGTCCTTGCACTGGGGGGTGTTGCTGTGCCAGTTGATGATGCCCTCGCAGCCATACTCGGAGATGCCGATGCAGATGTCGGGGTGCTCTGCGTGGAACTGATCCAGCCACGGGCCGTTCTGCTCCATCTTGCCGCCGTACCAGCCGAAGTAGTGGTTGTAGCTCTCCAGATCGGTGATGTGGTGCATGGGGCCGTTGACGGGGGTGGTGGAAACGTGAGCGATGGTGGTCAGGCGGGTCGGATCGAGCTCCTTGCAGAGCTTCTCCAGATCGTGATGAGTGTCCACCAGCTCCTGAGAGATGCCGCCGATGAGGATCTCGTTGGAGATGCCCCAGAACATGATGGAGGGGTGATTGTAGTTCTGGATGATGAGCTCCTTCATCTCCTCCATGACATGCTTGTGAGCGCCCTCGCCCTTCTTGAAGACGCTGATGAAGGGGATCTCAGCCCAAACGGCGAAACCGATCTCATCGCAAGCGTCGTAAAAGTCCTGACTGTGCTGGTAGTGTGCCAGACGGATGGTGTTGGCGCCCAGTTCCTTGATGAGCATGGCGTCATCATAGTGCTCCTCGGCGGTCAGAGCGTTGCCCTCGAACACGCGGTCCTGATGGCGGGAAACGCCGCGCAGCGGGGTGGGTACGCCGTTGATGGAGAAGCCCTCGTCGGGAGTGACCTTGAAGGAACGGACACCGACGTTGGCGGCGATCTCGTCCACTTCCTCGTTGTTGCGCTGCAGGGTGGCGACAACGGTGTACAGGTTGGGCTCGTTCATGCTCCACAGCTGGGCATCGGGAACGTAGATGGTGACCTCAGTGTCAGCAGAGCCGCGGACAGCAGAAGCGACCTCGCGGCCGAAGCAGTCCTCGATGCTGTACATGACGGTCAGGTCGTCAGCGGGGTTGGTGACGAAGCTCTTGATGGTGAAGTTTGCGCCGCCGTCCTCGGTGGGAACAGGGGTGACCATCATGCCGGGGCCGCCGTAGTAGTCCAGATCAAAGTGTGCATCGGGCACGCTGATCAGGTTGACACCGCGGTACAGGCCGCCGTAGAAGGTAAAGTCGGCGGAAGAGGGGTACATGGACGGGGTGTCCTCGTTGGAGACCTCGATGGTCAGCTCGTTCTCACCCTCGTGGCACAGGTCGGTGACGTCCGCACGGAAGATGGAGAAGCCGCCCTCGTGGGTGGTAGCGACCTGACCGTTGACCTTCACGGTGGAGTTCAGGGCAGCAGCCAGAACTTCCACGTAGGTGCGGCCGCCCTCGCGGGGCTGCTTGGGTGCGGTGAAGGTGCGGGTGTAAACGCCGGTGGTGCGCAGGTAGCTGCCATTGCCGTCGTTGCCATCCACAGCGTTCCAAGTGTGGGGCAGGTTGACCTGCTCGGTGGCGTGGTCGCCCTTGGGGAAGGACAGGGTCCAGTTTTCGTTCAAAGAAATGATCTCTCTCATTGATACGACTCCTTCTCAGATTTTCAGTGTGTGGGTCCGCAGCGCAGACCTCGTTGTAAAACTAGTATATCACAGCGAACCCGGCAGACGTTTGTACAAAATTACTTTAAAATAGTAATATTTTGCGAAAATTTCAACGACCGGCGGAAATTTGTGTGGGAAATCTGCCGCAACCGGTTGACCAATTCCTATAATGCGGGCGTGTTGGTGCTGAGTGCGCCCCCTCTTCTGCAATGAAAACCAGTTGACGGAAGGCGGGATTTTTGGTATAATGACAAAGCTGTAGGATTATCAGTGTGAATGTTTGCACTGCGCTCCACAGCATGATTTGAATATGGAGATGTATCGAAGTGGTCGTAACGAGAACGACTCGAAATCGTTTTGTCCTTAATCGGGCACGTGGGTTCGAATCCCACCATCTCCGCCAACAAAAGGCACCGGCTTAGGCTGGTGCCTTTTTTGCGGCCAAGATGGTGCGGATGAGAACAGGGCGGCGGTCCGCAGACCGCAAGCAATCAGCCCAGCGGGCTGTTGCTTAGCCCGCGGGAGAATGCCCACCATCTCCGCCAACAAAAGGCACCGGCTCAGGCTGGTGCCTTTTTTGCGGCCAAGATGGTGCGGATGAGAACAGGGTAGCCGTCGGCATCAATCAAAATGGTCATGTGTGTTCCTCCATCACCCACCGAAAGGCTTTCGCTGTGCGCAGGTCGGCGTCTTTGAAATGCCCGCCGCTGTTCCATTCAAGGGTGCAGTCTACTCCACGCGCTGTAAGCTGGCTGTGCAGGGCACGGATGTTATCGCCCACCACAGCCATGACAACGTTTTTCGTGTGCTCTTCCTTGTCGCCAAGGCTCAGATAAATGTGCTGCGCCTGCATCGGGTGCTGCTGTTCAAATTCCATCCAGTCCGGAAACCACACCGAGGGAGAAGCGGCGGCGATACCATAGAACAGATCAGTCTGGGTGGAGGCCCACAGAGCAAACAATCCCGCCAGTGAGTAGCCACCCAGAATGATTTTGACATTTTCCGGGAGAGGATACTGCTGCTTCAGCGCGGGAATGACCTGTTCCGTCAGAAAGCGCAGGGTCTCCCCAGCTTTGCCGCCAAACCCCTGCTTTCCCCACACGGCAGGGGCTTCCCACGGAGAAAGTGCATCGTTCCAGCTTTCCACCGGGATGGCCGCAAACAGAAAGTGGTGCGCACTCTGTGCAATAGCGGCAACCTCGCTGTCCATGCTTTGCAGCTCGTGTTCGCCGGTCATTTGGAGCAGTAGGTATTCTGCATGGGCTTCGCCGTAAATGCGGCAAGGTCTGCTCCCGATTTGCATTGTCTGTGCAGTCACTGCGGCGTCCTCCCGAAAAAACTTTGATAAGCCCAGTATAGCAGATTTTGGGAAGGAGATGCAAAAAAGTTACAATTTTCTCATGAAAAAAGGCGTTTTCCCATTGACAGCCTTGTTATAATAGGAATATAAGGATTTTTGAGCCAGCACTCTGCGGCTCGGATTGCTTGACGGCCCCTTGCGGGGGCTTTGGAAAAAGAAAGAGGCAACAGCATTATGACCAAAATTGATATTTTCTCCGGCTTCCTTGGTGCCGGTAAGACGACCCTCATCAAAAAGCTCATCAAAGAGTCCTTTGCGGGCCAGAAGGTCGTTCTGATTGAGAACGAGTTCGGTGAGATCGGCATCGACGGCGGCTTTTTGAAGGAGTCCGGCATCCAGATCAACGAGCTGAATGCGGGCTGTATCTGCTGCTCGCTGGTGGGCGACTTCCGCGCTGCCCTGCAGCAGGTGGTGGAGCAGTACCACCCGGATCGCATCGTGATCGAGCCGTCGGGCGTCGGCAAGCTGAGCGACGTGACCCGCGCCGTCGAGGGTGTGGCGGAGCATCTGGATGTTCAGTTGAACAGCTTCGTTACCGTGGCCGACGTGAACAAGGTCAAGATGTATATGAAGAACTTCGGTGAGTTCTACGATGACCAGATCAGCCACGCAAGCTGCATCATCCTCAGCCGCACCCAGACCGCCAGCGAGGAGAAGATCGCTGCCGCTGTCGCCATGCTGCGCGAGAAGAACCCCACTGCGACCATCGTCACGACCGCATGGGATGCCCTGACCGGTGAGCAGATCTTGAACGCTATGTCCACCAAGGACGACTTCAAGGCAGAGCTGATCGCCATGGCTGCTAAGGCCAACGAGGAGCACGCCCACGAGGACGAGGAAGAAGAACACGAGCATCATCACCATCACTACGATGAGAACGGCGTGTGCAGCTGCGGCCACCATCACCACGACGATGATGACGACGAGGATGACGAGGACGAACACGAGCATCACCATCATCATGACCACGAGGATGAGGATGACCACTGCTGCTGCCACCACCATCACGATCACGACGACGATGATGATGAGCATGAGCATCACCACCACGACCATGACGACGAGGACGACGAGCACGAGCATCATCATGATGAGGAAGGCCACTGCTGCTGCGGCCATCACCACCATCATCA
>CDYS01001736.1_pt1 | contig 18862 bp, 16 predicted proteins | sample 557491 | NCBI WGS metagenome assembly CDYS01 (sample SAMEA3182057, study PRJEB8094) | gut metagenome | biome: human; feature: gut; material: Stool; isolation source: human stools | place: Canada | collected 2012-11-26
CCTCAGAACGCTCGGCTATGATACCATCGAAAAACCAGTTTGTCAACCCCTTTTTTCATTATTTTTCACTCTTTTTTATATTTACTATTACTTGTGTTAATATCGGCACGACACCCCAAAATATAGCCGCTCCCACAGCCCAGCTCCAGATCGGCAGCCGGTACGCCAGAAAGCTTCCGCCAAATGCCAGCAGGCAGAACACACCTCCGGTGCTTCCCATGCCATTTTTCCGTCTGACAGCTCCCAGCATACGTTCTGCCGCACACACCAGCATCGTCAAAAGCGCAAACAGCCCCAAAAGCTGCGCGACTGACAGCAGCAGCTCGAACCGCTGCATGACCGACAGCACAGACAGGCTTTTCGTCAGCGTGAGAAACGGCAGCGGCTCCTGCCGTGCCAGCTCCGGCGACAGGCAGGCCGCCGTCAGAAATGCTGGGGCTGCCGGAAGAAGCGCAGATGCTGCCGCCGTACCGGGTGAAATGCGCGGTGTTTCCTCCTCCGCCGTGACAAATGCCATGCAGACCGGCCCCAGACACAGGCAGAACGCCAGCGCGGCATCCGCCGGAACGCCCTGCGGGCGGCTCCAATCTGCCTGCACGTGCCGCAGGGATGCTGCGGCAATGACCGCATACAGTCCCGCGAGGCACAACGCAAGCACTGCACAGACACGTCCGGCTGCCAGCCGTCCCTTTTGTCCGGCCAGCGCCGCCAGCAAAAGCGGGATCGCGGGCAGGAACGGGCCAAGGTCGTCTTCAAACGCGATCTGACTGGCCGCAGCAGCGCCCGAGGCCGCAAACAGCAGCCACAAAAGCTCCGCCGCTGCCATGATCCGTCCGCCAACAGCTCCGAACGCGCGGGCAAACGCCTGCCGCATACACAGGCCGGATTGCCGCTGCATCGTCTGCTGGCAGGCGGCAAGCGCGCAGGCGAGGATACTCCCGCCCAGCACCCACAGCCAGCCGCAGCCCGGCAGCGCCATCGCCGCCGGAACGCTCAGCGCGCACAGGCTCCACGCGCGCACCTGTCTCGGCGTCAGCTTATCCTGCAAGAATGATCCCTCCGTTTTCCCCCGGCAGCAGAATCGCCGGGTCGAGTGCTTCGCCGCGCAGAAGCGCGGCGTGCGCGTCCGCAAGCGTCACCGCACCGGGGTGCGCCTGCAAAAATTCCACGCAGCCGTCTGCATCCAATGCATCCATCCGCGCCAGATACAGCTTTGCCGCCGGGCGAAACTGCCGCTGCCGCACCGCTGCGGGCAGAAGCGATTGTGTGCTTTGCAGGAGAATAATATGCTCCGCCGTGTCCAGAAAGAGCGTGCCCTCCGCCCCTTCCCGCATGGCGGCAAGCGCGTCCGGGAGTGTCGTGCCGGAGCCGGATGCGCCGTTGTCGCTTTCCACGGTGATCCGCCCGTCCTCCTGCGCGATCACGAGCACCTGCGCAGGCAGGAGCTTCGCCGCGTCCGTCCCCGTGCGCGGCAGCATACAAAGGCTGACCACCGACGCGGCCGCCAGCAGCGCGATACTGATTTTATTGAGCATGACCGTCCCCCTGATTTTTCAGATCCTGCGGGTGCAGCGCCGTGTCGCGCCATTTCTGCCGCACCAGAAGCGGGCGCAGCACGGCGCGTCTTGCCCGCGCGTCGGAAAACGGCGCGAGATAGGACACATCCAAACTCGTCAGCCCCGACAGGTGGATCAGCAGCGCAATGCCGCCTGCCGTCAGGGCGAACAGCCCGCCCGCTCCCGCCAGAATCGCCAGTGCGAAGCGCCAGATGCGAACGGCGTCGGACAGATCCCGGCTCGGAAGCGTAAAGCCGCAGATCCCGGCGGAGGCCGTGACGATCAGCGCGGCGGGCGAGACGAGCCGCGCATCGACCGCCGTTGTGCCCACGACGAGGCCGCCGATGATGGAAACCGCCGTGCCGATGGCCTGCGGCAGATGAAGCCCCGCCTCCTGCAAAAGCTCAAACGCGGCAAGCAGGCCCACCACCTCGAAAACCGTATCGAACGGCACCTCGCGCTTGGATTCGATGATCGCCAGCAGCAGCTTTGTCGGGATCATCTCCTGATGGTACGTCGCCATGGCGACATACAGCCCCGGCAGCAGCAGCGCGGCCAGCAGCGCCAGATACCGCAGCACGCGCAGGCAGGACGCCGAGAGATAGTCGACCGCGCGGTCCTCCGTCGATTTCATAAGAACGCCGAGATTGACCGGGGCCAGATACCCCAGCGGCAGCCCGTCGACCAGCAATCCGACCTGTCCGTTCAGAAGGCCCTGGCAGAAGGTGTCCGGGCGCTCGGTGTATTGTAATAACGGAAAGGCTGTCCGGCGGGAACCGGTCACGTATTCCTCGACGCTTGCGGGCGTGAGCATCCCGTCAATGTCGATATTTTCCAGCCGCTTTTCCATGCGCCGGACAAGCTCCGGCGCGGTCAGGTCGGCGAGATAGCAGACCGTGACGGCGGTTTTCGTGCGCAGGCCGACGGTCTTCTGCGAAAAGCGCAGCTGCGCCGTGCGCAGATGGCGGCGCAGGAGGCTGGTGTTGATGCGCATCGTCTCGGTAAACGCGTCCTTCGCGCCCTTGACAGTGTTTTCCGACTCCGGCGCGGAGGGGCCGCGCCGGGCGCTCGTTTTCGTTTCGAAGCAGAGCGCCGTGTCCGTGCCCGGAAAAATGACAGCGCAATAGCCGTGCAGCAGCTTGTCCGCCGTCTGTGCGGGGTCTTGCGTGCGCTCGGCGACGGCGCAGTAGACTCTCGCCCGCTCCGCCTGCGTCAGAACCTCCTGTATGCTCCCCGGCGTGACCGTCTCCATCAGCGGCTTCAGCACCTGCTCGGCGATATCCCCGCCGGAGGTCAGCCCGTCCAGAAACAGCAGTCCCAGCCTCTGCCCGCCGACCGTGATCTGCCGGGTATTGAGATCCGCCGTACCCCCAAAGCACGCCTGCACGTCCTCCATGCCCCAATGCGCCATGGTTTCGCCTCCTGTTTGGATGATTCTTCTGTCATTTTTCCGCAAACGCAGAAAAGTATACCTGTTTTCCGCGTCACAGGTTTGCATATCCCGGCTGTTTGTGGTAGACTATAGCGAAAGCGATTTTTCAATACATATATAATATGTGTCAGGTTATCGCACATCTGCACCTGTAGGGGCGGGCAGAGCCGCCCGCCCCTACATCATGCCTGATAACGAACACACATAAATATTCTTCTGGAGATGTACCGCCATGTATGAATTGATCACCGATCAGACGCTTGCGGAATACGAAGCGTTTGTGCAGAGCCACCCGAAGGGCAATTTTGCGCAGAGCAGTCTCTGGGCCAAACAGAAGCCCATGTGGACATGGGACGCCGTCGCCGTGCGCGGCGAGGACGGGAAAATCAAAGGCTCTCTGGCCCTCATGACCCGCAAGGTTCCCGGCATCGGCCGGACGCTGATGTACGGCTGCCGCGGCCCGGTCTGCGATCTGGACGACCGCGAGACGTTTGCCCAGCTGCTGGAGGGCGCGAAGGCGCTGGCGAAAAAATATAAATCATATGTTATCAAGCTCGACCCGGACGTGCCGTCGAGCAACACGGCATTCGCCGCGCTCATGCAGTCGTTCGGCTTCCGGTGCAAGGAGGGCGGGAAGAATTTTGAGGCCATCCAGCCGCGCTATGTCTTCCGTCTGAACGTCGAGGGCAAAACGGAAGATGAGCTTATGGCGGCCTTCCACCAGAAATGGCGCTATAATATTCGCCTGGCCGAGCGCAAGGGCGTAAGCGTGAAGATCTGCGGCAAGGAAATGGTCCCGGCGTTCGCCGATCTCATGCTGACGACCGGCGTGCGCGACGGCTTTGTCACGCGCAAGCCGGAGTATTTCGCGAATATGCTCGACAATCTCGGCGAGCACGCGCGGCTCTACATGGCCTTCGACCCCGAGGGTGCGCCCATCGCGGGCACGCTTGCCATCCACTACGGCGACAAGGTCTGGTATCTCTATGGCGCGTCCAGCAACGAGCACCGCAATCTGATGCCCAACTATCTGCTGCAGTGGCGCATGATCCAGTGGGCCGTGGAAACCGGCTGCCGGGTCTACGATTTCCGCGGCGTATCCGGAAACGTCTCCGAGGATAACCCGCTCTACGGCCTGTTCCGCTTCAAGCAGGGCTTCGGCGGAGACTTCACCGAGTTCGTCGGCGAAGAGGATCTGGTGCTCTCGCCGGTCATTTACTGGGCCGTGGAGCACGGCACGTCGGTCTTCAAGGATCTTCGCAAGACCGTCTATCTCATCAAGAACCGAGACAAAAAATAACGCAGGAGGCGCAGCATGAAAGCGTATGTCGTCGACTCCGCCGCCGTGCGGAGCAATCTGCAAATTCTAAAGGACCGCGCAGGCAGCGCGGTCCTCTGGGCCGTTTTAAAGGGTGACGGCTACGGCCTCGGCCTTGTCCAGATGGCAGCGATCTGCCGGGAAGCCGGCGTCACGCACTTTGCCGTGACGGAGGTTTCCGAGGTCAGCCGCCTGCGCGCAGGCGGGTTTCAGGATTGTGACATTCTGATGCTCCGCCCGACCGCCGACGCGCAGGAGCTGACGCAGCTTCTGAACCTCGGCGCGATTCTGACCGTTTCGAGCCAGAACGACGCAGCCGTCCTGAACGGCGTGGCGGAAACGCTCGGTGTCCAGGCGCAGGTACACGTCAAGATCGATACCGGCATGGGCCGGTACGGCTTTTTGCCGGACGAGCTGGATCAGCTGCTGCCCATTTTCAAGTATATGCCCGGCCTGCATGTGACCGGCATCTATACCCATCTGCATTCCGCGTTCTGCAATCAGAAAGCGACGGTTGCGCAGGCCGAGGCGTTTCAGGGCGTTCTGGACAAGCTGCACGCCGAGGGCTGCGGCACCGGCATGGCGCATATGCTGAACTCCGCCGGGCTTCTCAAATACCCCGAATACGCGATGGACGGCGTGCGCGTGGGCTCGGCCATCCTGGGGCGTGTGTCTGTGCGCGGAAATTGGGGTCTTGCCCGCATCGGCGAGTGTCAGGCGACGATCGAAGAGCTTCGCTGGCTCCCGAAGGGCCACAGCTGCGGCTACGGCGCGGGCTGGACGGCAAAAAAGCCCACCCGCGTGGCCGTGTTCTCCGTGGGCTGGTACCACGGGTTCGGCGTGGAGATGGGGAACGATCTGTTCCGCTTCCGCGACTGTTTGCGCGGCGTTCTGCGGAATCTGAAGCAGATGGTCTTCAAGAAGCATCTTTATGTAACGGTAAACGGGAAAAAGTGCCGTGTGCTGGGCCATATCGGCATGCTGCACACGTGCGTGGATGTGACGAAGCTTCCATGCGCCATCGGCGATACGGCAGTATTTGAGATCAAGCCGCTGCTGCTTAAGGGCATCGAGGTCGTCTACCGGTGAGGAGGAGCCATGTCTGATAAAATTGCCGCCATTGCCACGGGCCGCGCCCGCACGGGCATCGGTATCCTGCGCCTGTCCGGCGACGGATGCATTGAGGCTGCCGGGCAGGTCTTCAAATTGAATTCTGGGAAACCGCTTTCCTCCCTGCCCGACCGGAAACTCGCGCTCGGCACACTCTTTGACGCGCAGGGACGGCCCGTCGACCACTGCATGGCGTTCATCTCCCGTGCGCCGCATTCGTACACCGGCGAGGATACCGCCGAAATTCAATGCCACGGCTCCCCCGCCGCACTGACCGCCGGGCTTGAGGCGCTGTTCGCCGCAGGCTTCCGGCAGGCGCGGCCCGGCGAATTCACACGCCGCGCATTTCTAAACGGCCAGATGGATCTGACGCAGGCCGAGGCCGTGATCGATCTCATCGACGCCGAAACAGCCGACGCGGCGGCGAACGCCGCCGGGCAGGTCGCGGGCGCGATCCGAAAAAGGATCGACCCGATCTACGACGGCTGGGTCGACCTGTGCGCGCATTTCCATGCCGTGCTCGATTACCCCGACGAGGATATTGACCCCTTCATGCTCTCCGGCTACGAAGCGTCGCTGACGGCAAGCAGCCGGCAGCTTACCGCGCTGCTTGCCTCCTGCCATCGGGGCCGGATGGTGCAGTCCGGCATCAGAGCCGTCATTCTGGGAAGTCCAAACGCCGGAAAATCCAGTCTTCTCAACCGCCTGTCCGGCTTTGACCGCGTCATCGTCACCGACATCCCCGGCACGACGCGCGACACGGTCGAGCAGACCGTCACACTCGGGCGGCACCTTGTCCGGCTTGTCGACACGGCAGGCATCCGCGACACGCAGGATGTGATCGAAAAAATCGGCGTTGACCGCTCGATGGAGGCCGCGAAGGACTGCGACGCGGCGCTGTTCGTCGTCGACGCGTCCAGACCGCTGACGGACGAGGACCGCCGCGCGATGGGCGCGGCGCTCGAAGCGCCGGAGGTGATCGCGATTCTGAACAAGCAGGATCTGCCCGGCGCGATCGAGCCGTCCGATCTGCCGTTTGCGTACATTGTCCCCATCTCCTGCAAGGACAGCACGGGCTTTGATCTGCTGGAGCAGGCGTTTGATATGCTCTTCCCGGACGATGCGCCGTGCGACGGCTCGCTTCTGACGAACGCGCGGCAGGCCGGCGCCATTCTGCGCGCGAAAAAGTCTGTCGACTCCGCCGTGCAGAGCCTGCGCGCGGGTATGACGCCCGACGCGGTGCTGGTCGATCTGGAAGCGGCCATGGATGCGCTCGGCGAGGTCACGGGCCGGACGATGCGCGAGGATATCACGAACCGCATTTTTGAGCGGTTCTGCGTTGGAAAATAAACCACAGAAATCAGGTTTTACTATGATCTATCTCGACAATTCCGCCACCACGCAGCCCTGCCCCGCCTGCGTGCGGGCCATGACAGAGGCGCTCACGGACTGCTGGGGCAATCCGTCGTCCGTCTACGCGCTCGGCATTGACGCCGCCCACCGTCTGCGGCAGGCGCGGCAGGCGGTCGCCGCCGCCCTCGGCGCAGAGCCCGACCGGGTGTTTTTCACCTCCGGCGGCACGGAGGCCGACAACTGGGCCATTCTTTCCGCCGCCGAGCGTCTCGGCAAGCGCGGCCGCCACATCATCACGACCGCCGTGGAGCACCACGCTGTCCTGCACCCCATGCAGAAGCTGGAAGCGAAGGGCTTCGAGGTCACATATTTGCAGCCTGACCACGACGGCAATATTACAGTCGAGGAACTGAAAAAGGCCCTCCGCCCCGATACCATTCTCGTCTCCGTCATGATGGTCAACAACGAGACAGGCGCGGTCATGCCGATTGCCGACATGGTAAAGACCGTGCGCCGCGCCGCGCCGCTGGCGCTGTTCCATACCGACGCCGTGCAGGGCTTTTTGAAGGTTCCATTCCGCGCCAAAGCGCTCGGCGCGGACATGATCTCCGTCTCCGCGCACAAGATCCATGCCGCCAAGGGCACGGGCGCGCTTTATATCCGTCCCGGCCTGCCCCTCCCCGCTTTCCTGAATGGCGGCGGGCAGGAGAGCAACTACCGCTCCGGCACGGAAAATATGCCCGGCATCTGCGGCTTCGGCGCAGCCTGCGCCGGCACGGATGCAAAGACGGACATGGAACACATGGCGCACCTGCGCGATCTGGCCCGGGAAAAGCTAGCTCAAATTGACGGACTTGTCCTCATCGGCAGTCAGGCCGCGCCGCACATCGTCAATCTGTCCCTGCCCGGCCTTCGCTCACAGGGCATTATCAACTGTCTGCAGTCAGACGGCATCTATGTCTCGGCAGGCTCCGCCTGCTCCAAGGGCCACCGCAGCCACGTGCTTGAGGCCATGCACCTGTCCCCCGCCGTCATCGACGGCTCCATTCGCGTCTCGTTCTCCCGCGACAACACGGAAGCTGACGTTGACGCGCTCTGTCAGGCGCTCCTGCACGCAAAGCAGACGCTGAAGGGCTGAAAACGACACGAATCCCCGCTTGCTTCGCTGAAAACCCCAGTGAAGCAAGCGGGGATTTATTAAGTGCTGCCCCTGTATGGGTCGATGCCCACATCGGCCCAGTGGGAAGTTCTGAATTCGCCGAAGATTACCGTAAAAACGGCACATTCTGCCGGGCGGATGCGATGCCCGCAGGCTAGTTTCGAGGCGCAGCCGCGCATAGCGCAGCTCTTAGCGCCGAAGTGGGCATCGGCCCCTACTCACAAAACAGAGCGCCTTCCGCAAAACAGCCGCCTCCGCTCAGTTTTTCAGGCTCTGCATCGGGGCCGGAATCCTCCCGCCGCGGGCGATAAAGTCCGCAGAGGACTCCGGATGCACCGGCATGATAGGCGCTGCGCCGAGCAGGCCGCCGAAGGAGACTTCATCGCCGACCGTCTTGCCCGGAGCCGGGATGAGGCGCACGGCGGTCGTCTTGGAATTGACCATACCGACGGCGGCCTCGTCCGCGATGATGGCGGAGATCGTCTCCGCGCTCGTGTCGCCGGGAACGGCGATCATATCAAGGCCCACCGAGCACACGCACGTCATGGCTTCGAGCTTATCAAGCGTCAGAACGCCGCTTCGCGCGGCGGCGATCATGCCCTCGTCCTCGGACACGGGGATAAACGCGCCGGACAGTCCGCCGACAGAGCTGGACGCCATCAGCCCGCCCTTCTTGACCGCGTCATTGAGAAGCGCCAGTGCCGCCGTCGTTCCATGCGTCCCGCAGGTTTCAAGGCCCATTTCCTCCAGAATGCGCGCCACGCTGTCGCCCACGGCGGGTGTCGGGGCGAGGGACAGGTCGACCACGCCGAACGGCACGCCCAGCCGCCGGGACGCTTCCCGCGCCACCAGCTGGCCCATACGCGTGATGCGGAAGGCCGTTTTCTTGACGCACTCGGCCACCTCGTCAAAGGGCCGGCTCTTGACGCTCTGCAGCGCGTGGTACACCACGCCCGGCCCGGATACGCCGACGCTCACGACCGCGTCGGCCTCGCCCACGCCGTGGAACGCGCCCGCCATGAACGGGTTGTCCTCGACCGCGTTGCAGAACACGACGAGCTTCGCGCAGCCAAGTCCATCGCGTTCCTTTGTCAGCTCGGCCGTCTTTTTGATCGCCTGCCCCATAAGGCGCACAGCGTCCATGTTGATGCCCGCCTTTGTCGAGGCGACGTTGACGCTGGAGCAGACCAGTTCCGTCTCGGCCAGCGCCTGCGGAATGGCGGCGATCAGCCGCCGGTCGCCGGAGGCCATGCCCTTCTGCACGAGCGCGGAAAAGCCGCCGATGAAATCCACGCCGCAGGTCTTTGCGGCGCTGTCCATCGCCTTGGCAAACGGAACAAAATCCTCCGTCTCGCACGCGCTTGCGACCAGCGCGATGGGCGTGACGGAAATGCGCTTGTTGACGATGGGAATGCCAAGCTCCCGTTCGATCTGGCAGCCTGTCGCAACCAGATGCTCGGCCTGCCGGCAGATCTTGTCGTGAACTTTCCGGGCGCAGGCCTCCGGATTCGGGTCGGCGCAGTCCAGAAGCGAAATACCCATGGTGATGGTGCGGATGTCCAGATGCTGATGGTCGATCATATCGACCGTGGACATGATATCGGAATGGTTCAGCATGATCTGTCCCCTCCGTCAGATGGTGTGCATGGCAGTGAAAATATCCTGCCGCTGGATGCGGATGGACAGGCCCATCTGATCGCCCTTTTCTGTGACGCGGGCCTGTACCGTGTCAAACTCCGGCGCGCCTGCCGTCCATTCGACCAGCATAATCATGGTAAACGTGCGCTGCATAATGGTCTGGCTGATTTCCACGACGCTGATGTGGAGTTCTGCCAGCAGCGTGCATACCTCTGCAATAATGCCGACCCGGTCAGGGCCGACGACGGTGATAATTGCTTTCATGTGTCGTTCCTCCTGTGCGCGGATATGGAAAAGGGGCCGTGCGGCCCCCTTTTTATTTTTAGAATTTCGTATGCTCGGCCAGCCAGTTCTTCAGTTCGCTGATGGGAACGCGAACCTGCTCCATAGAGTCGCGTTCGCGGATGGTAACAGCGTTGTCCGCCGGGGTCTTGTCGTCGCCGACGGTCGCAAAATCGACCGTGATGCAGTACGGCGTGCCGATCTCGTCCTCGCGGCGATAGCGCTTGCCGATGGAGCCGGTGTCGTCGTAGTCCAGCATAAAGTCTCCGCACAGGTCCTGATAGATCCTTCTTGCCGGCTCTGCCAGCTTCTTGCTCAGCGGCAGGATCGCAGCCTTGTACGGAGCCAGCGCCGGATGCAGGTGCAGAACCACGCGCACGTCGTTCTTCGCCTCGTCGATGACCTCCTCGTCATACGCCTCGCACAGGAACGCCAGCGCCACGCGGTCGCAGCCGAGCGACGGCTCGATGACGTAGGGGATATAGTGCTCGTTCGCTTCCTGATCGAAATAGGTCAGATCCTTGCCGGAAGCCTCCTGATGGCGCTTGAGGTCATAATCGGTGCGGTCGGCAATGCCCCAGAGCTCGCCCCAGTCGGTGAACGGGAACGCATACTCAATATCGGTCGTGGCTCTGGAATAGAAGGCCAGCTCCGCCGGCTCATGGTCGCGCAGGCGCAGGTTTTCCTCGCGGATGCCGAGGCTCTTGAGCCAGTTCACGCAGTAGTCCTTCCAGTATGCGAACCATTCGAGGTCCGTGCCGGGCTTGCAGAAGAATTCGCATTCCATCTGCTCAAACTCGCGGGTACGGAAGGTAAAGTTGCCCGGGGTGATCTCGTTGCGGAACGCCTTGCCGACCTGGCACACGCCGAAGGGCAGCTTGCGGCGGGTGGTGCGCTGGATGTTCACGAAGTTCACGAAGATGCCCTGCGCCGTTTCCGGCCGCAGATAGCAGGTTGAGGAGGAATCCTCGGTGACGCCGATGGCGGTCTTGAACATCAGATTAAACTTGCGGATGGGGGTAAAGTCGTGCTTGCCGCAGACGGGGCAGACAATATCCTCATGCTCGGCAATGAACTTGTCCATCTCGTCAAAGCTCATCGCGTCGACGTTGACCTCGTGATGCTCTTCGCCGATGAGCTTGTCAGCGCGGTGGCGGGCCTTGCACGCCTTGCAGTCGAGCAGCGGGTCGGAGAAGCTGGACACATGGCCGGTCGTGATCCACGTCTGCGGATTCATGATAATGGCCGCATCGAGACCGACGTTGTACGGGCTTTCCTGCACGAATTTCTTGAGCCACGCCTTTTTGACGTTGTTCTTGAACTCAACGCCGAGAGGGCCGTAGTCCCAGCTGTTGGCCAGGCCGCCGTAAATTTCGGAGCCTGCAAAGACAAAGCCGCGGTTTTTGCAAAGGGCAATGATCTTGTCCATGGACTTTTCGCTGTTTTTCATCATACTTCTCGTCCTCCTGACGTATATGATCAAGTTTATCCTATTATTATAATGAAAAAGCCCGCAAAGTCAACCGCGCGGCAAAAATTTGAAAGACCAGTTTTGTTTTTCCCGAAAATGTGGTATAATGCAGGAAGCAATTCGGAAAGGACATATCCATCTTGAAAGCAATCGGAAGAGTGATCCTATCGGCGATCCTTCTGGTCCTGACGGGCCTGATGATCGCGTTTGCAAAGGCCGCGCCCAGTGTGGTCTTTTCGTTCTACCCCGCCCTCTCCAGAAGCATCCTGTCGGCCATTTCCTCCGTGTCCGGGCTGATACCCATCGCGCTGTGGGAGGTGCTGGCAGTCCTGCTGGCGCTGTGGTTTTTCTATACGCTCTTCCGCGTGTTCACGGGACGCCGGAGCCTGCTTTGCTGGCTGTCCGGCGTTCTGCTGGGGCTCAGCACGGGCGTGTTCCTGTTCGTTGCCATCTGGGGCCTCGGGCACTTCGGCCCGTCGGTCGATCAGACGCTTGGCCTTGACGTGCGCGAATATTCCAAGCAGGAGCTGATCGCCGCAACGGCCTATTATGCCGCGCAGGCAAACGAATACGCCGAAAAGGTCGAGCGTGACGCAGAAAATCTGACCGTCTATCCGGCGTTTTCCGAGCTTGCAAAGCAGGCCCCCGGCGGCTACGCGGCGCTTGCGCAGCAGTATGATCCGTTCACGGACGGACTCGGGCCAGTAAAGCCGTTGGCTTCGTGGCGGCTGTTCAGCCAGACCGGCACGACGGGCATCTTTATCTGCTTCACGGCGGAGGCCTGCGTCAACCCGGATACGTATACCGCGTGGATCCCCTTTACCATGTGCCACGAGCTTGCCCACCGGCAGGCCGTCACAGCCGAGGACGACGCGAACTTCTGCGCCTATCTGGCCTGCATGGCCTCGGAAGACGACGATTTTCGCTACTCCGGCGCGTTCGGCGCGTATATCTACTGCCACAACGCCCTGTCGAAGATTGACAAGACCGCCGCCGGCCAGATCTGGAGCACCCTGTCAGACGGTGTCCTCGCCGACATCCGCGCGGCAAACGCACACTACGAGCAGTATGAGGGCAAGGTGCAGGACACAGCGCAGAAGGTCAACGACACCTATCTGAAGGCCTTCTCTGAGGAATCCGGCGTCCAGAGCTACGGCGAAGCCGCCGATCTGCTGATCGCGTGGTACCTGAAAAATAATGCTTGACAAACGCAGCGGGATTGAGTATAATAACCCCGCTGATGGACAGTTAGCTCAGCTGGTATGAGCACATGCTTGACGTGCATGGGGTCACAGGTTCGAGTCCTGTACTGTCCACCATAAAAAGCTCCGAAATCATCTGATTTCGGAGCTTTTTCTTGCATTTTGCAGTCAAAAAGTTCAACCATATTTTTGAAGTCACGTTTTGACCCAAACCGTGACCCAAACCGCGATGTACGTCGGTGTACGAAACGGTACGAAATAGCACGAAAAGACCATTCCGCAGCGCATAAGACGTACATAAAATCGGTATTTTTTCACGAGAAAAGGGGCGCGCTGCCGTTTTGACAGCGCGCCCGCTATGCCTTGCGTCACACCACTTCCCGGCCGATCATTTGACCGATGGTGTCCGCAGCCTGCACGCGCATGCTGGGCGTGGAGTGGACGTAGGTGCTGAGCGTGAACCCCGCGCTGTAATGTCCGAGCATTTCGGAGAGTGTCCGCACGTCCACACCATTTTTGAGTGCCAAGGTCGCGAATGTGTGTCTCATGTCATGAAATCTCACATGTTCTGCGCCGATGGCTTCCAGAATCCGGTCATGCATGGCGCGGAAGGATGCCGGGTCGAGCATTTCTCCGGTTTTCGGGGACGGGAACATATAGGGATTATCCGGGTGCTTTTCGTGTTCTTCCACCAGAATCTGCACGGTGCTCTCCGGAAGTGTCAGCAGTCGCAGGGAGTTTTTCGTTTTTGGCTGGCTGACAACAAGCTGATGGTCGATGCGGCAGACGCTTTTGGTAACGGAAAGCGTTCGGTCCTTCACGTTCAGATCTTTCCAGAGCAGGGCCAGCAGTTCTCCCCGGCGCAGGCCGCTGGTCAGTTCCAGATAGAGCGGTGCAAACACGCCGCGCTGCTTCGCTTCGTACAGATATGGCCCGATCAGTTCTTCCGGCAGCACTTTCATTTCTTTTCGCACCGTTTTCGGGGCTTTGCAGTTTGCTGCCGGATTGCTCAGAATGAGCTTTTCTGCGACGGCCTGATCGAGACTTTTCCGCAGGATTCCGAGGATACCCTGCACAATGCGTGGGCTGAGCGTCGCTTCTTTCAGCGGAATGTGGCTGTAGTAGTGATTTCTGCCGTGCTCGCTCATCTCGTTGATCGCGCGCTGAATTTGAATGGTGCTCAGCTTTTCCAGCGGGCAGTCACCCAGCGCGGGAAAGAGATGGTTTTCCATGCAGTTGCGGTAGAACTGCTTCGTATTCGGGCGGATCTGCGGCTTGATAAATACCTCGTACCACAACGTCACCCATGTCTGAACGGTGTACTGCCCCGTGCGGGTCGGGTCAAGCTTCTGGCTTTCTTCGATCGCTGTTTTCAGCTTTTCTTTGACTTCAGCCTGCGTTTTTCCGAGAACATTTTTCGTGATGACCTTTCCTTCCTTGTCATACCCGGCGGTATATCGGCCCTCCCAGCGTCCATCTTTCCGTTTGCGGATGCTGCCTTCGCCGTTGGCTCGCTTTTTGCTCATGTAAATTCCTCCTTTTCCGGTAGCTCACACAACTACCACAAGCACAGTGAAATAGCGAGTACTTTTTGCGCTCAGGCGCATTTTTGTTCTGTGGACTGCCGGTTCAGCCAGCCGAGAAAGTTTTCCCGCGAGACAACGATGCGCCTGCCGATCTGGAACGCCGGGAAATCTGCACTGTGGGCGAGCTTGTACGCTCCGGCTCTGGAAATGCCAAGGACGGCAGCAACATCTGTCATGTTCATCATCAGGGGCAATTCTTCCAGCGAGTGATATTGTTTCTGGTTCATATGGCTTCCTTTCTCCCATTCAGGGAATCAAAATTTGTTTTTGCATGGCCGAGAAGAATTGTCCAATCAGAAATCTATGTACTTGTAAAATTGCAGCAAGAGAGTTAACATCCGACAAACCGCTTGAGGAGGATTGTTCATGTTAACTGCCTGTTTGTCCATGATGCTTCACTTGCTGCTTTTACTGATTCGTATTGCGATGAAACTGAGATTGTCCATTCCGCTGGTGTACTTGGTGCTGATGCTCACAGCGTTTCGACCGTGGTATCGTGTGCACGCGACACTGGCGGATGGGATTTTTCTGGTGATGTTGGGCTGCGTGACGCTGTCATGGATCATCTCCCTCGTTCGATTTGCAAGGCGAGGGCTGGCTTGATGCCAGCCCTCGTTTTTTTGCGCCGCACGGTGGGCGGACGTGGCGTTTGCGTAGCGCAAAACTGACGGATGCGCGGTCGGCCCGTAAAACCGCACACATCGGCACAACGCGCCCCACGCCGCGGAGCAAACGGCTGCGCCGATGTGCGTTTCCGACTTGTGCCGCAGTTCAACCGTTAGTCCTCCGCCTGCAGGCGGCATTGGGGTCAGGGTTTTCCCTGCAAGCTGCGTTTTGGTACCAAAACGCGATGCTTGCGCTTTTCTTGTGCAGCAAGAAAAGCCTGAGGTGCTCCCCGTCGCTGGAATCATACAGAAAGAAATTTCAATTTTTCTTTCGTACCAGACCTGAAATTCCGCCTTTCTGAACCGTGGATTTCGTAGTCGCTACATTAGTCGCTATGTAGATTTGAAATTCGGATTTTTGCCTTTTGTAGTCGCTACAATAGTCGCTACGGCACCGATTCAGGCGGCATTGTCCGGCAGCAGGAGATTTCTCGCGGCGGTTTTCGTTTCATTCGCTTTTTCCACGCGCAGATTTTCGCCGCCAAACAGAATCGGGGCGCAGATTTCCAAGATCCTGTCATAGATGCGGGCGTGCGCAAGATCGTCTGGGTGCTTGAGCGCATCCAGCGTCAGATTTGTTGTGACGATCAACGGTTTGCGGCTTCGGTATCTGGCGTCGATCACGGCAAAGACTTGTTCCAGTGCATACTCTGTTCCTCGCTCTGCACCAAGATCATCTAAAATCAGAAGATCATAGGCATTCAGATTGGCAAGAAAGTCAGCACGATCAGGGCCGAACAGTCCCGTCATACGATTCAAAATCGTCGGGAAATTTGTCATCAGAACCGGCACGTCCTGCTCCAGCAGCGCGTTTGCAATGCACCCGGCAAGAAAGGATTTTCCGGTTCCCACATCGCCAAACAGGAGCAGTCCAATATTTTTCCGTGCCGCATCCTCCCAGTGTTCCACATAGCGCTTGGCTTTGGCAGTCAGCCCTGGCGTTTTTCCGTTATCGTTGGCAAACGTGCAATCGTAGAGGCGGCGATCCTGTAACCCATGTGCTTTTCGCCGCTGAGTGCGTTCCAGACGCTCCCGTTTTTCTTCTGCCGCTTTGCGCTGTTTTTCTGCAGCACTCTGGCAGGGGCACAGGCAGCGTGGTCGGAGAAATCCTGTTCCGCCGGGAGCAGGAATGACCGTTTGCCGCAAGCCATGACAGGTCTTGCAGTGCAGCAATCCATCAGCGGCATCGAGATACTCATCATCTCGCTGTATCTGCGCAGCTGCATTTGCCGTCAAAAACGCATGGACTTCTTCTGTAATTGGCATCATACGACATCTTCCTCCTTTACTTCGTAAGTTCGGATATTTGTCCGCGCGCACTTCTGTTCTCTAATCTCTTTATCTTTATTCTCTGGTGGACAAATGTCCGCTTTTGAGTTAGACAGGAGCTTCTGTGCTTGTAAACGCAGCCGTTCCCGGCGTTTTCGCTCCGCTTCGGTGGAGGATCGCCCGACCAGCAGCTGGATATCCGGCATATAGTACGCGCCATCGGTCAGCAGCTCGACAAAACCGAGTTTTAGGAAGATTTGCAGCGCGCGTTCTACGGTGCCGATCTGATGGCGGGTAAACGTTGCAATGGTCTGCGGCGTGTGCGGCAGATTTTCATGCAGCAGTAGAATTCCGTTGTGCTTGAGCGACATCAGGTACATTTTGAGCAGCAAATTGGAATACAGAATTCCGTCCGGCATCATTTCCAGAACAACCATCCGTTCACTGGTGAAGAAATTTTCCTTGAGCTTCATGTAGTAATATTTTTTGTTTTCTGACATAAACACTCCATTCTTTTGAAACTGTTTCCGCCGTATTTGCAGCTCGCGCCCCGGCGATGGGGAACAGCGCGGACAGAGCTTGGCAGCTCTCACAGCTCGTGGAAAGGGTCTCGACTGCTTTCAACCCCAGCCACGGCAGCCTGTCTTGCGTGCAGGCCGGACATTGTGTGTCCAAGCAGATTGGGCGGCATGATGCAGCCTGCCAGGGCTGCCCACGGTGCGTTTCCCGCTCGCCCGTCTTGGGAACCCCGCAAAGCCGGATGGCTTTGTGGGGAGAGGAGAAGCAGCGTAGTGATTGAGCTTTCGTGCTTGCACGGAAGCGAAAGATACGCAGCTTGCTTCGACGAGGTCGTCGCGCGCGCCGTGCGCGTTTCCTAACCTGCGGTGTTATCCGCGTTGCTGATATAAAATTGTCAAGGTACAAAGGGGAAAACATCTCCCTACTATCCCTCCCGAAAAAACAGCCATGTGAATACCAAATTTGGCGAAAAAAGCTGCACAAATTTTTTGAACGAAGCTATAGAACAAATCGAACGAATCCTAAATATAGGAATCAGAAATAATATAATTATTTGATATTATACGAAATAATCTTATAAAATCTAACTTTTTTCGATGTGTCGAAATGCTGACTGCCTTTTCTTAAAAGACAATATAAACAGCGCGGTGTAGCCTGTTTTTCAGGCCGCCCCGCGCTGTTTTACAATTTCATATAAGAGAACTGAGAGCATTATAATATCTGCTGGCGTTCTTTGCTTTGATCATGTTTCTGACTTTTTCGGAGCCGCAGACCGCTCCGATTTCCGGAGCACAAACTTTGCCTTTTCCGGCGGATACGGTGCATCCTGCGCGCTGCAAACAAAAACATCCGTCACGCGACCAGTTTTCTCCGCATTCCGGTTTCCAACCGGAACGACCACAAAATCACCGACTGCAAGCGGCAAGCCGCCTGTCAGATAGACGCATTGAGATTGCATATAAAATCCAAGACATTTTCGCTTGAGGTGGCAGACATGAAAATCGCTTTCTATTGCAGCGTGGACGGACAGGGCTTCGGCTTTGTCCTCCCCGATGAAGCTGACAAGCTCCGCGAGTTTTTCGCCGAGCATCAGGATAAGCCTGCGCTTGAAAAGCCATCAAGCGCAAACTAAAAATTTTTGTCGTGTGCTTGACATACGGGTGACGTAAGTCGTGAAATCTTAGATGCTCCAGCCCTGCATCCTTTAGGATCTTCTTGTGGATGTTGACCACCGAATCCGGGTGGTACATTTCGTCTGTCTTGGGTGACGGGAACATCCATGGGCTGCCGGGATGCTTTTGGTGTTCTGCGACCAGCAGATCGACGGCATCCTGTGGAATCGAGATTTTGCGGATGGAGTTTTCCGTTTTCGGGCGTGTGATGTCCGGTTCGCCTGCGTTGTTGCGTCCGGCCTGCTTGCTGACGGAAATCGTCTTGCTTTCAACGTCCAAATCCGACCATTGGAGCGCAACCAGCTCACCCTTGCGTAACCCGCTGATGAGTTCCAGATAGAACATCGGCAGGACGCTGCGCTGCTCTGCTGCGGTTAGGTAAGACTTGATTTGTTCTGGAGGCAGGATTTTCATTTCGTGCTTCGGAATTTTCGGCGGGATGCAGTCATCTGCTGGATTGCGCACGATCAGGCGCTCTTTGACCGCGCGGTCGAGTGCGTTGCGCAGCATCGTGTGGATGCCGCGAATCGTCGAGTCGCTCAGCCCCGGCTACTTTCCTTTCTGTGCTTCTCTTAGAATGAAGTCACGACACACCATTCTGAAAGGAGACAGCAAACTATGCTAGATAAAATTGTACAGCTGAATGAGGAAATTATCAAGGGGCAGCTCAAAGAATTAGTTCGAGGAAGTGTAGAAGAGACGCTGAACGAGCTGCTGGAAAAGGAGGCGGAGTCGCTGACGCAGGCGGCCCGCTACGAGCGCAGCGAGGCCCGTCAGGGCTACCGCAGCGGTCACTACGACCGCAACCTCACCACGACCTCCGGTGACGTCACGCTCCACATGCCGCGGCTCAAGGGCGTATCCTTCGAGACGGCCATCATCGAGCGGTACCGCCGCCGGGAGAGCAGCGTGGAGGAGGCCCTCATCGAGATGTACCTGGCAGGCGTTTCCGTGCGCCGGGTGGAGGACATCACGGAGGCACTGTGGGGCAGCAAGGTCTCGCCCGCCACCATCAGCGAACTGAACAAGAAAGCCTACGTTCACATCGAGGACTGGCGGAACCGCCCGTTGCAAGGCGGGCGCTATCCGTATGTTTATGTGGACGGCATCTACCTGCGCCGCAACTGGGG
>CDYS01013723.1_pt1 | contig 18632 bp, 16 predicted proteins | sample 557491 | NCBI WGS metagenome assembly CDYS01 (sample SAMEA3182057, study PRJEB8094) | gut metagenome | biome: human; feature: gut; material: Stool; isolation source: human stools | place: Canada | collected 2012-11-26
CAAATCCTCCGCATGGTCTAAGCCATACGGAGGATTAACTGTTTTACGGACACCCGTCTATCGCGCGGAATGCCTTTTATCGTTCTAGGGCTCAGGGACGTTACCGAATCAGTCTCAGAGCATTTTCATAGTCGTTTTTGTGAACATAGATATGATATTCATACGAATAGTTCGGGTCAACGCCGAAGCTGCCGCTGCTCCCGCGGCTGCGGCCGCCAAGCGCGGAAGAGCCCTGCAAATTCTCGGTTCTGACCGTGTAGGCAATGCCGTTGGCGGACAGGACGCTGCGGATATTGGCCTGGCGCTGCATGTCCATCGTGGTGATGAGTTCCTTGCGGTTGAAGATCGTCAACATAATACGGCCCCCTTTTTGAAAATGGAGTTCTCTGCATTCATTTTACCACAGGTTTTTCCCGCGCGCAACGGCGGCGCAAATTGACAAGGCTCCGCGTGAATACTATAATGCTCTGCATGGAAAAGCGCTGAAAAGAGCGCATCGCGCGGGAGTCGTTTCCGCGCGCAGAAGGGAATTATCAAAGACATGAGACAGGATCTATCGCTCCGACTGGAGCAATTCAAAAAGGAATACGTCGCGGACGAGGCGGTGCGCAGCCGCATCGCCGAGCCGCCCGTCAAATTCATCGGCGATGAGATCATGGAGCTGGCCGCCGCCGCGCTTCTGCAGGGGGAGAACGTTCTGCTCTCCGGCGGCAAGGCCACGGGCAAAAATATCTTGGCGGACAACCTTGCGTGGTTGTTCCGCCGTCCGGTCTACACTGTGTCGTTCCATGTGAATACCGACAGCAGCACGCTCATCGGCACCGACACCTTCACCGGCGGCGAGGTGCGGCTGCGCCGCGGCCCTGTCGCGCTCGCCGCGCAGTACGGCGGCTTCTGCATCTTAGATGAGATCAACATGGCGAAAAACGACGCCGTGGCCGTGCTGCACTCTGCGCTCGACTATCGCCGCCTCATCGACGTGCCGGGCTATGAGTGTATCCCTATCCACCCCGCCGCGCGCTTCATCGCCACGATGAACTACGGTTACGCCGGTACGCGCGAGCTGAACGAAGCGCTTGTCTCGCGCTTTACGGTCATCCGCATGCCGACGCTCGAGGAGGCGCAGCTCTGCGAGCTGCTGCGCGCCAACGTGTCCAAGGCATCGGACGAGAACATCAAGCGCTGCACGGGGCTGTTCCTCGATCTGAACGCCAAGGCTGTGAACGGCGAGATCTCGACGAACTCCGTCGATATGCGCGGCATGATCGCGGCCCTGCACCTGATGACCGACGGCATGGCACCCAAGGACGCCATTGCCGTGAGCATCACGAATAAATGCTTCGATGAGTACGAGTATGCGCTCGTGCGCGACGTAGCGCTGACGCGCTTTGCCTGAAGAGATGAGCATCGGCAGAGAAGAGAGCCTATTTTTGACCGTTTCCGAAGATCACCGCAAGCGGGCCTATCCCGAGTATGTGCAGAAGATGAGCGAACCCTTTGAGCGCGCGGGCGGCATGGTGGAGGTGTACGAGGGCGTCGTCCTCGGCGGGGCGGACAAGTTTTTCGGGCTCGATGACTTGAATCTGTGGCTGCGGCGGCACCGCTACGCGGCCTACAATATGGACGTGCTGCTGCCCATTGCGCACCTGTGCGTCGAGCGCGCCGTGCGGGCGAGGCTGATGGGCGAGCGCCCGGGCGTCGCCGTGATGGCGGAGCAGGCGGCGGGCGAGATTTTGCGTGGCGACCTCCTGCGCTACCGGCGCAGCTCGCGCGGCTGGATGTACATTTACGATTTGACGAAGCACTTTCCCGCCGCGGCGACGGAGGGCGACCGCCGCATTTTAAAAAATTTCAGCGGTTTTGAAGACATGCTGGCCGAGTTTGACGACCTTGCCGCGCGCAGCGAGAGCTGCGCGGATGCAAAGTCGCTCGTCGAACTCGCAGCGCTTTTGTACCGCAAAATTTTCATCCGCTATTTTGCGCCCGACCACAATCAGGACATCTTACCCGAGCGCGAGACGGAAGAGTGGGAGCCCGCAGCCGAACCGGGGGACATCGAGTGGACGCAGACCGAGGAGATGGAACTCCAATACGACAAGGCGGGCGAGGCATCGGCCGATGGCCTCGTCCTGCCGGACGACGCGCTCGCCGGCATTCCGGAGTATCTGATGCGCAACTTTGGCCCCAGCTTTCAGACCGAGCAGGCGATGGAGGAGATCGAAAGCGCTGTCTGCACCGGCATCCACGAGGAGCGAAAGCTCCTCTTCACCGACGGCCTGAGCGCGGACGCCTACGAGGGCAGTGAGCCGCGCGCCCAATCGCTGCGCGCCAGTCGGGACGGCAACCTCAAAATGCTCCAAGAGCACGAGGACGCCGCGCGTCAGGGCATCCGCAGCATCGAGCAGGCCTTTCGCAATGCGCTGAGCCTGCGCAGCGAGCCGGACGTTTACCGCGCCGACCACGGCGTGCTGCAAAACGATCTGCTCTGGAAGGTCAGCCGCTGCGAAAATCCGCAGCTTTTTGAAAAGATCGTCCGGCAGGAACCGTCCGCCGTCGTCGTGGAGCTTTTGATCGACGCAAGCGGCTCGCAGAGCGTGCGGCAGAGCATGGTGGCGCTGCAAAGCTACCTCTTCAGCGCGGCGCTCAGCCGCATCCGCATTCCGCACCGCGTGATGAGCTACTGCACTTACGGCAACTACACGGTGCTGCGGCGCTTCCGCGACTACGACGACAAGAGCGAGGCCGACCGCCGCATTTTGGAGTACCGCGCGACGTCGAATAACCGCGACGGCCTTGCGCTGGCCGCGGCGGGACTCGACCTCAAGAAGCGGCGCGAGGAGCACAAAATTATCATCGTGTTCAGCGACGGCTTACCGAACGACATGGTCAGCGGCCGCAAGCGCGAGGGCGCGCCGGAAGTCTACGTCGGCGATGCCGCCATCCGCGACACCTGCTTTCAGGTGCGAAAGCTCCGGCGCGAGGGCGCGCACGTCATCGGAATTTTCCTCGGCGAGGACGGAGAGCTTGAAAACGAGCGCATGATCTACGGCGCGTCGTTCCTGCGCATCCGCCGGGCGGAGGACTTTGCCGGAAGCGCCGGCAAGCGCCTGAGCGAAACGCTGCTGAATCTGTAAAAAAGTGAAGAGAAAAGCCCTGCTGTGAAAACGGCGGGGCTTTGTCTGATTATTTTCCACTCTCCTGCGGCGCGTCTTCGAGCAGCATCTGCCGCAGCTTTTTGGCGGCGATGCTCAGCGGCTGCGTCTTGCGCTGGAAGAGGAAGACGCTGCGCGCGGGAATGGGCTCTTCGAGCATGATGGGGTAGATACCGCTTGCCTCCGGCGTGCCGTAAAGCATCTCGCGCGGCACGAAGCCGACGCCAAGGTCGCTCTGCACCACGGGCGGCACCTGTGCCGTGGTCTCGACCTCCACATCGGGGCTGAACGAAAGACCGTGGCGCAGGAAGAGCTCGGCATAAAAGTCGTGCGACGATGTCCCCTCCGTCAAGCTGATGATCGGGTAGTCGGCAAGCCTTTTGAGCGAAACGGGCTCCTCGGTGAGCTCCAAAAACGCCGGGCCGCAGATGGGGATCTCCTGAATTTCGTCGATCTTCTGCGCCGTGAGCGAATCCGGCACGGACGCGCCCTCTGCCAGAATGGCGAAGTCGGCAAGGCCGTTCTGCACGGCGGCGAGGCCGTGGGAGGCAGAGTGGTTCGTCAGGCAGATGCGCACGTGCGGGTATGCGCACCGGTAGCGCGCGAGCACCTGCAAAAGCCGCGTGCGCAGGGCAAGGCTGCTCGCTGCGATGTGGACGATACCGCTTTGCAAGCTCTGGTCGGAGAGAATCTCCTCTTCGCCTGCCTCGATGCTCTCAAACGCGACGGCGATGTGCGTGTAGAGCTTCTCCCCCTCGGGCGTGAGGCGCACGCCCTGCGGCGAGCGGAAAAACAGCGCGCAGCCGAGCTCGGATTCGAGCTTTCGGATCATGCGTGTCACGTTGGGCTGGTTGCTGTAGAGCGCCGCGGCGGCCTGCGAAAAGCTGCGGTATTTGGCGGCGTAATAAAAGACGCGATAGCTGTCGTAGCTGATGTTCATAGGCAAGCTCCTCTGAAAAAGAAATGATTGGGGTTCTGCGCGGCGGCGAGGAACCTGACTGCGTAAAATTTGACGGAAGAGAAAAGCATTCGTCCGCACTTTGCGGACGGCAAGACTGATTGTAACAGAAGCGAAGCGGCGGCGCAAGCGTATTCGGGAAAAAAAGAACAGAACCTTGACGAAAAGTAAACACCGTCGAAAAGCCGCATGAAATCAGGAAAATTCGGACGGCATAGAAAAATGACATATCCTCCATGTCAAGAAAGCATTTCGTTTCCGCGCAAAGGGTCGATATAATGACTCGCGTTGGAAATTCCATAGCACAGGGAGGAATAACATGTTTGCTCAGATCATTGCCATCTGCATTTTTGTCACTATGTTCCTGCTTATTATCCTCGATAAGTTTGAACGGCATTACATTACGCTCGGGAGCGGCGCGCTCGTGCTCGTGCTGGTGTTCGGCGTCTGCATGCGCTCGATGAGCGCCATTTGGGAGACGCTCAACCTCGGCACGTTTTTCCAGAGCACATTCTGGTACGGCGCAAGTGAGGAGAGCACCGCTGGCATCAACTGGTCGACGATCCTGTTTATCGCCGGCATGATGATCATGGTCGAGGGCCTCGGCAAGGCGGGCTTTTTCCGCTGGCTGTGCCTGACGCTTGCCAAGCTCGTACACTACCGCACGGTGCCGCTGCTCATCTGCTTTATGTCGCTCTCGGCGTTTTTGTCGATGTTCATCGACAGCATCACGGTCGTGCTGTTTCTCGCCACCGTCACGCTCGAACTGGCGCAGACGATGAAATTCGACCCCGTGCCGATGATCCTGTCTGAAATTTTCTGCGCGAACCTCGGCGGCGCGGCCACGATGTGCGGCGACCCGCCGAACATCATCATCGGCACCTCGCTCGGCTACACATTCTTCGACTTCATCGAAAATACCGGCGCGGTCGTGGCGATCTGCTTTGTGTTCATGCTCATTTACTTCACGCTCTGCTTCCGCAAGGAACTTGAGCGCGCCGAGCATGCCAACGGCGGCCCCGTCACCTGTCCCGAGCCTTCGACGGCCATCACGAACAAGAAGGCATTTCTTGCGAGCGCAGGCGTTTTCCTGCTGGCGGTCGTGCTGCTCATCACGCACGCGCAGACGGAGCTTTCCGTCGCGTGCATCGGCGTGATTGTCGCGATTTTGACGCTGATCGTTTTGGGCTTGACCAGCGGCAAAAAATCTGTTATAGAAATCATTAAGGGCGTGGACTATAAGACGCTGCTCTTTTTCATCGGCTTGTTCGTTTCCGTGGCGGGCCTTGAAAAGACAGGCGTGCTCAACATGATCGCGAACTTCATCACCTCGGTCAGTGAGGGCAATATCGCGGTTATTGTGATCGTCATTCTGTGGCTCTCGGCCATCACGAGCGCCTTTGTCGACAATATCCCCTTTGCCGCGACCATGATCCCTGTCATCCGCGCCATCGCCGCGACAGAGGGCATGGATATCGACGTGCTTGCCTGGGCGCTTTCGCTCGGCACGGACCTCGGCGGCAACGCGACGCCCATCGGCGCGAGCGCCAACGTTGTCGGCACTTCGGCTTCGGCCAAGGGCGGCTATCCTATTGGCTGGGGCCGCTACTGCAAGTACTGCGTGCCCGCGACGATCATTGTCATGGCGGTGTCCACGGCCTACTTATTCCTGCGCTATCTGTAAACGGAAAAAGGAAAGGAGTGCGATCCCATGAAAAACCAGATCATCATCACCCTTGGCCGCGAGCACGGCAGCGGCGGCCATTACATTGCCGACATGATCGCGCAAGAGCTCGGTATCAAGCTCTATGACAAGGACTCCATCGAAAAGGAAATCGTTTCCGAAGGCTACAGCGAGGAAATGATCCGCAAGATGGACGAAAAGCCCGTCAACTTCTTTGCCTCGCGCCGCATCGGCAAGTATTCGAATTCTCTTGAGGTCAACGTGGCGGAAAAGACGTTTGCCATGCTGCGCGACAAGGCGGCAAATGGCGAGAGCTTCCTCATCATCGGCCGCTGCGGCGACCAGGTGCTCAAGGGCAACCCCAATATGCTGAGCATTTTCATCTGCGGCAACCAGCAGGCCAAGGTCGGCCGCGTGATGGAGAAGAAGGGCCTGTCTGCCGAGGACGCGATCGAGGAGATCAAAGAGGTCGACCGCTCCAGAAAGTCCTACCACAACTACTACTGCGAGACGAAGTGGGGCGACGCCCGCGGCTACGACATGACCGTCAAGAGCGATGTGCTCGGCTTCGAGGGCACGGCGAAAATGCTGATCGCCTATATCCGCAGCTTCATGGAGCAGGACTAAATAAAAATTTGCGGCCCGTGCCGCAAAAAACATTTGAAATGCTCGAAACAATTTGATAAAATCAATTCACAGCGTGTGGCGTTTCTGCGTAAATCCAGTTGCAGAAACGCCGCACGTTTTTTGCGGAAAAAGGAGGGAGAAGACAACTTCATAGTCAAATCGTGCAGCAGAGATGCGTAAGTCCGGATTGATCCGGCGGAACGCATCTCTTATTTTTTATGTTCAGGGGGAAGACCACCATGGAAAACACAAACCAGTTTTTGGGGACGGAGCGCGTGGGAAAGCTCATGCGGCGCTACGCCGTCCCGTGCATCATCTCGCTGCTCGTCGGCGCGCTCTATAACATCGTCGACCAGATCTTCATCGCCAACGCAAGCTACCTCGGTTCCTACGGCAACGCGGCAAACACAGTCGTCTTTCCGCTCACGGTCGTGGCGCTCGCCATCGCCGTGATGATCGGCGACGGCTGCTGCGCGTTCGTCAGCATTTCGCTCGGCAAGGGCGAAGTGGGAGAGGCAAGAAAGAGCGTCGGCAGCGCGGTCGTGCTGTCGATTGCGAGCAGCCTTGTCCTGACGGCGCTGTACCTTGGTTTTGCCGATCCCATCATTTCAATGTTCGGCGGCACGGTGAACGAGGAGACCTTTCATTACGCGCAGGAGTATTTCTTCTATATCTCGCTCGGCATCCCGTTTTATATGTTCGGTCAGGCGATGAACCCTGTCATCCGTGCCGACGGCAACCCGCGGTTCGCCATGATCTCCACGCTCGCGGGCGCGGAGCTCAACATCATTTTAGACCCCATCTTCATCTTTGAATGTAAGTGGGGCATGATGGGCGCGGCGGTCGCCACCGTGTTGGGCCAGATCGTCACGGCGGCGCTTGCGGTGTGGTACCTCTGCCGCATGAAGACCGTCAAGCCGGAAAAGGGAGACTTCCGCCTGCACGCAAGCCTCTGTACCCGGATGCTGACGCTCGGCATCACGAGCTTTTTGTCACAAATTAGCCTTGTCGCGGCGATGGCGGCCATCAACAACATGCTGCGCAAGTACGGCGCGCTGGATGAGATATTCTCGCAGGAGCAGTACGCGCAGATCCCGATGGCCGTCGTCGGCATTGTGATGAAGTTCTTCCAGATCGTCATTTCCATCGTCGTCGGCATGGCGGCGGGCTGCATTCCCGTCGTAGGTTACAACATGGGCGCGGGGAAAAAGACGCGCGTGCGTGAGCTCTTTACAAAGCTCCTGCTCTGCGAGGCGATCGTCGGCGCCGTCGCGCTCGTTCTGGCCGAGGGCTTCCCGCGTCAGCTCATCGCCGTCTTCGGCGCGGCGAACGAGAGCGGCTACTACACGGACTTTGCGATCAAGGCATTCCGCACGTATCTTTGCATGATGGTGCTCGCCTGCGTGAACAAGGCCTGCTTCATCTTTTTGCAGGCCGTGGGCAAGGCGTTCTCATCCACGATGCTCTCCATGGTGCGCGAGGTCGTGTTCGGCGTGGGCTTTGCACTGCTGCTGCCGCGCTTTTTCGGCCTTGACGGCGTGCTGTACTCCATGCCGGTGTCGGATGTGTTGACTTTCGTGATCGCGGCGGGTATGATTGTAAAAACGTATCGGGAACTCAATACGGAAGGAGCAACTGTATTATGAATCATATTATCACCATCAGCCGTGAATTCGGCAGCGGCGGCCGCACGGTCGGCAAAAAGGTTGCAGAGCAGCTCGGCATCCCCTGCTATGACTCAGAGCTCATCCAGAAGATCGCCGAGGAGAGCGGCTTTGCAGAAAATTATGTCAAGGAGGCGGGCGAGTACACACCCGGCGGCTTCCTGTCCTCAGCGCTCTCGAACCGCGCGTTCGGCCCGACGAACGAGGACATCCTATGGGAAATTCAGTGCCGCGTTATCAGCGAGCTTGCCGAAAAGGGCCCCTGTGTCATCGTCGGCCGCTGCGCGGACTACATTTTGCAGGACAAGGCCAAGTGCCTCAAGGTCTTTATCCACGCGGATATGGCGTTCCGCGCCAAGCGCATCGTCGAGGTCTACGGCGAGCGCGAGCAGTCGCCCGAGCAGCGCCTGCGCGACAAGGACAAGCGCCGCGCGGCCTATCACCGCTTCTACACGAACATGAAGTGGGGCTACGCGCAGAATTACCACATCACGCTCGACAGCGGCGAGCTCGGCATCGACAAGTGCGCCGGCATCATCGCTGACCTCTACAAGAGCAAGGCGTAAATGGTCAAAAAGAGAGGGAGAGAAGCCGCGGCTTCTCTCCTTTTTTTATTCCTCTTTTGCAAGACCCGGGATGTTCACGCCGATGCCGTTGACCTCCACGCCGTCGTCGGCGGGGATGAGGAGGTATTTGCGGCCATTGATGACGCGCGCTTCGATCATATAGCTGTTCTCCGGTGCAATGGAAATTTTGACCTCGGGGGTCGTGATCTCAAACTTCTTGCTCTCGATGATGTTGTTCGGGTTCAGCGCGGCGTTCTCGCCGTACTGCTCATCGCACTCGCGCTGGAACGCTGCGATCTGCTCGTCGTTCACGCCGCTGTTGGCGAGGATGCCGCCGACGTCGCCTGCCGTCATTTCAAGCGGCTCGGGGTCTTTGCTCTCCTTGTGATCTTCGATGCGCGCTCTGATCTGCTCGTGCACGGACTGGACGACATCGTAGCTGCAATCCTTGTCGAGCGCGTCGGCAAGCGCCGAGCCAAAGGCGTTTTTCTGCTCCTCGGCAGACATCGGCGGGTCGACGTGGAACAGCGCGTCGATGACCTCCTGATGGAGCTCCGCGGCGTTTTTCGAGTAGAACAGCACATTGTAAATGTTCGCCGTGCGGTTGTCGAACGCGGGGTAGAGGAAGCCGAGCTCGGGCGAGGTCGCGATGTAGCCGGTGGAGCTTGAGTGAAACTCGCTCTGGTCAAGGTCGTAGCGCAGTTCGAGCGTCGGGGCCTTGACGGGGCAGATGGAGCAGACAAAGTACTTGAAGACCTCACTCGACGCGTCGGCCTGAATCTCGTCATCCTTGCTGCGGTGCGGCACGTCGTAGGCGTCGGCGGCGAGGAGGATGAGATAGTTTGTCTCGCCCATGTCGATGCAGTCGATGATTTGGCGGCAGAGCGTTTCGCGCGAGGCGGGGTCCTTGAGCTCTGTCTGGCGAAGAGTCTGCAAGAGGCGGTGCTCATCGCTGTCGGCGACCTGCTGCGTGGAGAACACCACGTCGATGAGGTTCTTGCCAAGCGTGCCGGAGAGGGACTTTTTGAGAAGGCCCAGGTACATCTCCTGCTCCTCCTGCCGCATGAGGCCCATCGAGGTATCGACCCACGCAATGATCTCACGGTTGGAGTTCACATAGCAGCCGTACACGCGGCTGAAATTATTCTTATCGAGCCGGAAGCGCCGGCGCAGTTCATTGAGTTCTTTCTGATTCATGGCTCGTCCTTTCCTTTGTTCATGTCACAAGGCCGATTTTACCACGCCCGCGCCGCCGCGGCAAGGGGAGAAACGGCGCATTGTGGGACGAAAATGCGCAAAATGCAGGAAAAGATGCAAAATGGGCGTGAGCGACAAAATGTGCACGATGTGTGGACGATATAGACGATATCCCTGTAAATCATAGAGAAATTCAATGAACCGTTCATATTTCATGGCTTCTTAACGCCGCGTTTGACGCTGCTTTTTGTGAAAACGGCTATGGAAACGGAATCAAAGCAAACATTTCACGTTAAAAATGAAAGATATATTGCATTTTGCCTGAGCTGTGCAGGAATTCTTCCGTTTCCTTGGTGATTCTGACTGTTGAAAAAAGAAAAAAAGAAGTTAGAATAGAGCCTCGCGAAATGAAACGGAAGAATTTGGATAGAGATCAGAGAGTTTGGGAGGAGATCAATATGTCGTATCACTTTTTGCTGGATCTTGCGCTGATCCTGCTGAGCACGAAGATTCTGGGCCTCATTGCGCAGAAGTTTCAGATGCCGCAGGTCGTGGGTGCGCTGATCGCGGGCCTTTTGCTCAGCCCCGCGGGCCTTGGCCTGCTTTCGGAAACGGAATTCACCGCGCAGCTCAGCGAGCTTGGTGTCATCGTGCTGATGTTCTCCGCCGGTATGGGCACGGATATCAACGAGCTCAAGCACAGCGGCAAGGCGGGCTTCATGGTCGCGGTTCTCGGCGTGGTCGTGCCGTTTCTCATGGGCACGGCGCTTGCCTGGGGCGCGGATGAGCTCGGACTCATCGAGAGCACCGGCTTTATTGAAAATATCTTCATCGGCACCATCCTGACGGCCACGTCCGTGAGCATTACAGTCGAAACGCTCAAGGAGATGAAAAAGCTCGAGACCAAGGTCGGCAACACGATTTTGGCCGCCGCGCTCATCGACGATGTGCTCGGCCTGATCGCCCTGACGCTCGTTTGCAGCCTTGCCGGCGGTGACGAGAGCATCGGCATGGTGCTCCTCAAGATCGTGGGCTTTTTCGTCTTTGCCTTCGTGGTCGGCTTTGGCGCGAACCGCATCTTCTGCTGGATGCTCAAGCGTCAGCACGGTTGGGCCAGCCACAGAAACTCCGTGTTCGCCTTTGTCCTGTGCCTTGTGATGGCCTACTGCGCCGAGAAGTTCTTCGGCGTCGCTGATATCACGGGCGCTTACGCCGCGGGCCTTGCTGTCGCGTGCACGCCCAAGGGCACCTACATCCAGACGAAGTACAACCCCCTCGGGTATCTTCTGCTCACGCCGGTGTTCTTCGCGAGCATCGGTATCAATGTGCAGATCACGGGTCTGACGGGCGGCATGGTCGTCTTCTCGATTTTGCTGCTGCTTGTTTCGATCATCTCGAAGCTGCTTGGCTGCGGCCTTGGCGCCAAGGCGTGCCAGTTCACCACGCGCGAGAGCATCCAGGTCGGCGTGGGCATGGCCTGCCGCGGCGAAGTCGCGCTGATCGTCGCCAACCGCGGCCTTTCGATGGGTGTGCTGTCGCCCGCGATGATGACGCCGGTCGTCATCACGGTCGTATGCGGCACGATCCTGACGCCGATTCTGCTCAAGCTGTCCTTCCGCGGCCATCAGGAGACGGAGCTGGTGCAGAACAACATCGCCGACCGCATGGCCAAGCACCGGCAGCTCGATATCATCACGCAGCAGCTTTTGCAGCAGGATGAACAGCTGATGAAAAAGAACTGAGCGCAGCGCAATGAAATAAAAAGAGCTTTCTCCTGAAAATCGGAGAAAGCTCTTTTTTGATTTTAGGACGCTGCCTTTTCCTGCGCGCTGCACTCGCGCAGGATGCGACAGAGCGCGTTCACATCCTCTTCCCGCGTCGCCCAGCTTGTGGCAAAGCGGATGATGCTGTGCGTCTCGTCATATTGCTCCCAGACGGAGAAGTCCACGCGCTCGGCGAGCTCTTTGCGCTGCTGCTCACTGACGATGCAGAAGCTCTGGTTCGTCGGGGAGGGGAAACAGGGCAAATAGCCGTTTTCCGCCATCGCGCGCCGGATAGCGTCGGCGTAGCGAACGGCGTCTGCGCCGATGCGCTCGTAGAGCCCATCGGTAAAGAGCGTGTCGAACTGGATACCGAGCAGCCGTCCCTTGGCGAGCAGCGCGCCGTGCTGCTTGATGATGGTGAAAAAGTGTGGAATGAGCCCCGGCTGGGGAATGACGACCGCCTCGCCGAGCAGCGCGCCGCATTTCGTGCCGCCAATGTAGAAAATGTCGCACAGCGCGGCAAGGTCGCGCAGTGTCACGTCGTTTTCAGGACAGGCGAGCGCGTAGGCAAGGCGCGCGCCGTCGATATAGAGCGGCAGGTGTTTTTCGCGGCAGAGCGCGCTGATGGCCGCGAGCTCCTTTTTGGAATAGAGCGTGCCGTACTCCGTCGGCTGGGAGAGGTAGACCATCCCGGGCATGACCGTGTGGTCGCGGTTCGCGTCGTCCTCGTACTGATCAAGCAGTGCGCGGATTTGGGATGCGGTGATCTTGCCGTTCTCCTGCGGCAGCGTGAGCACCTTGTGCCCGCCGAACTCGATGGCGCCGGCCTCGTGCACGCTGATGTGCCCCGTGTCCGCGGCGATCACACCCTCGTAAGAGCGCAGCAGCGCGTCGATGACGGTCGCGTTCGTCTGTGTGCCGCCGACAAGGAAGTGAATCTCCGCGTTCGGCGCGCCGCAAGCGGCGCGGATCTTCTCGCGCGCGGATTCGCAGTATTCATCCGTGCCGTAACCGGCGGTCTGCGCAAAATTCGTTTCGCACAGGCGCTGCAGGATGGCGGGATGCGCGCCCTCAAGATAGTCGCAGGAAAAAGAAAGACGATGCTCCATGAAAAAAGACCTCGTTTCAAAAACAGGATTGACGGTTTCTGACTGCTATTGTAGAATAAGAGAAAACATGACGCAAACGGTTATTTGAAATGAAAAACATGATATAAAATCATGGATAGGAGGGCGTATGGAAGCAGTCAAATGCGAGGCGTTCCTTGCCGCGGCAGAGCTCGGCAGCCTGACGGCCACGGCGGAGCTTTTGGGCTACACGCAGTCGGGCGTGACGCGCATGATCGGCACGCTGGAAGAAGAACTCGGCTTTCCGCTGTTTCTTCGCAGCAAAAAGGGCGTGCAACTCACGGAAAACGGAAAGCTCATGCTGCCGCTGCTGCGCGAGGTCGTGCGCGCGCACCACAACGCCGAGCAGCTCAGCGCGGAGATCGGCGGCGTGTCAAAGGGCTCGCTGACGATCGGCTGCTATTACAGCATTTCGGCCCTGTGGATGCCAGAGATCCTGACGGCGTTCCGCGCCCGCTATCCGGGCGTGACCGTGCGCATGCAGGAGGGCGGCAACCTCGAGATGGCGCGCTGGCTGAACGAGCGCTCGGTCGACTGCTGTTTCGGCGCGCAGATGCACGGCGACAAGTACGACTGGCTGCCTGTCTTTCGTGACGAGCTCGTCGCGTGGCTGCCGCGCGGGCACGAGTTGGCAGCGGCGGATGCCTTTCCGCTTATGCGCTTGCAGGACGAGCCGTTCATCCATACCTCGCCCAATCACGACACCGACCAGGACCGCCTGCTCGAGCAGCACGACCTGCACCCGCAGACCTGCTTTACGACGCGCGACGGCTTCACGACCTACAACATGGTCGAGGCGGGGCTCGGCGTCAGCTTCAACCAGCGGCTGATTTCGCGCAAGTGGAGCGGCACGGTGGCGGAGGTCCCGTTCGACCCGCCGCAGTTCGTGACGCTCGGCATCTCGGTCCCGTCGCTCAAAGAGGCCTCGCCCGCAGCGAAAAAGTTTATCGCCTGCGCCATCGAGACCGTCACGGGCGGGGAGAAGAGCCTTTGATAAGGAAAACGCTTCGCAGAAGTTCTGCGAAGCGTTTTTTTGCCTAAAAGCCGTTTGTTTGAGCTCGGCGGTGAAGGCAATCCTCCCGTCCTCCACTCTGGCGCGGATGGAGCCGTGGTGCCCCTCGGCGATCGAGCGCGCGATGGAAAGGCCGATGCCAAAGCCGCTGCCTTTCCTGTGCGCGTCGGCGCTGGCGCTGTCGCTCACGGCCTGCGCCGGTACGATAAATAATAGTACGGCGGACACGGCAAGCAATGTGACCTTTACCTTTACAGACAGCGGCGTGACCGCTGCGGGCGAGACGGACACGGGCTACGAGATCGACGGCACAGCGCTCACGATCACGTCGAGTGGTACCTACACCGTCTCCGGCAGCTGCGCGGACGGCTCCATCAAGGTGAAAAAGAGCACGACCGGCGTGACGCTGGTGCTGGACGGCCTGACACTTACGAGTGAGAACACCGCCGCCATCACCTGCGGCAAGTCGAGCGAGGTGACCATCCTTGTTTCCAACGGTACGGAAAATTCCCTGAGCGATACCGAGCAGAACAATGACGACAACTACCCCGAAAACGAAAATGCCGAAAACGCCGTCATTAAGTGTAAGGATGGCTCGCTTGTTACCCTCTGCGGCGATGGAGAGTTGACCATCACGGCCAACGGCAAAAACGGCATCAAATCCGGCGCGACGACGGATGAGGACGGCGAAGCGTCGCTGACCATCCGCGATTTGACGCTGAATATCGATGCACCCGTCAACGACGCCATCAACGCCGAGCAGCTTTTGAACGTCGAGAGCGGCACGCTGACCATCGACGCCGCGGATGACACCATTCACTGCGATTTGGTGCTGAACATCGGTGCGGACGGCACGGACGGCCCCACGATCGACATCACGAATTGCTGTGAGGGCCTTGAGGGCGCGGAACTGAACGTCTGCTCCGGTGATATTATGATCAACGCCTCGGACGACTGCCTGAATGCGGCAAATTCTGATTTGTCGGACTACGACTTCATGATGACGATCTCCGGCGGCACGATCGACGCCTGTTCCTCCGCGGGCGACGGCTTCGACTCCAACGGTGACCTGACCATCACGGGCGACACAGTGATCGTCTGGACGGCCAACACGGCGGACAACGAGCCGCTGGATGCCGACGGCACCATCACCGTCTCGGGCGGCACGGTGCTCGCCGCGGGCGGCAGCAGCGGCATGGGCATGGGCGGCGGCTTCCCCGGCGGCGGACAGAAGCCAGACGGTGAACCGCCCGAGAGCTTTGACGGTCAGATGCCAAACGGCGAGAAGTCAGAGCTTCCCGACGGGGAAGTGCCCGAAATGCCCAGCGGCGAGCGCCCCACACCGCCCAGTGGGCAGGGAAGCCCCGCTGACGGCAACGCCCCAGCGGGCGACAGTACCTCCGATACCACTCCAACTGCCTAATGGCAGAGATAAAGAAAAGCAGACGGCTCGCGCAGGCCGTCTGCTTTTTGCTGTCTGTTCGGTTTTACATCGTCTCAAAACCGACGATCACGCCGCCGCGCTCGGCATAGTAGCTGCAAAGACCACGGCAGGGACGGATCTCAATGTCTGCTTCGGGAAAGTGCCCGCGCAGCGAAGCGGCGAGCGCCCCAGCCGCCTCTGGATTTTCGGCGTGGTGGATGCGCACCTTGCCGCCGTGGTAGCCAGCTTCCAGAAGCTTCTGTACCATCGCCGCGCATGTCTTTTTTTCGCCGCGGCATTTTTCAACGGGCTGGATCGTGCCCTCAAGACTTGCGGTGGCGAGGATCTGAATGCCGAGAATGCCGATGGCACCCGCGGCGATTTTGCTGACGCGGCCGTTTTGCGCCAGATTGTGCAGGGACTTAAGACTGAAGAAGAGGTGCGTGGTGGCAAGATATTCCTGCGCCTTTTCGCAGACCACATCGAAGGGGAGGCCCTTGGCGTGCAGCTCTGCGAGCTTCTCTGCGAGCAACTGCATCTCCGGTCCCGTGCTCAGCGTGTCAAAGATGTGAATTTTGACCTCGGGATGCGACTGGAGATACACGTCGCGCGCGGCCATGGCCGAGGCACAGGTGCCGGACAGGCTGCTTGTGATGGTAATGACGAAAATCTCATCCGAGCCCTCGAACGCCTTGAGCCAGCCGTCGAGGCTGGGGCAGGCCGTGCCGGATTTGCCGTTGTGGGCCGCGAGATAGTCGAGCAGCTCGTGTGTGTCGAGCGTTTCATCGTCCACGAAGTCGCGCTCGCCGGCGCGGATGGTCATGGGCACGCTCTGATAGGTTACGCCCTCCAGCATCGTGAGGTTGGCAGAGGAGTCGGCAATCAGTTTCATCATGGGGAAGCCTCCAAAAAAATAATCGGTTATTCAAAAACCTGTTGTCAGGTGAAATCATCTTTGACTACAATACAACGATTTTCAATAACTGTCAATCGGTTTTTGGAAAACTTATTGACATTTTTTTCACCAAAGTTTAAGATGATGAAAACGCAGTTTGAACGGAGGAGCAGCTATGGACGAAAATATGCGCAGCCGTCTGGCGGAGTCTGTCCGAAGCTTTCATATCCCGCGGCTCGGGGAGATCCCCGACGTGGGGCTGTATCTCGAACAGGTGACGCGTTATGTCAATCAATCCATCACGGGATGCGGGCTCAGTCCCATCACGGCCTCGATGGTCAGCAATTATGTTAAGCAGAAGATCATCCCCGGGCCAGAGAAAAAGGCCTACGGCGCGGAGAGCATTGCGTACCTCATCTTTGTCTCGTGCATCAAGAGCGTCGTCGCGATGGACGACATCCGCGCGCTGATCGGCATTCAGCACGAGACCTACGATCTGCCGACCGCTTATCACTACTTCTGCGAGGAATTTGAAAATCTCATCCGCTATGTCTTCGGCGCGAGCGACCATCTTGCAAGCGTCGGACAGGACGAGTCGGATGAAAAGGAACTGCTGCGCTCGGCACTTTTAAGCGTGACGCACAAGCTCTATCTCGACGCCTATCTGCGGCTGCTGAGGCAAGACGCGGAGCGCGCACAAAAGGAAACAGAGGAAGTGCAATGACCGTTGAACAGTTTGTCATGGCCTACGGCGCGGAGCAGGACCGTCTGCGCGCCCTGCTGCCGGAGGGCTTTGCCTCGCTGCGGCCGGTGCTGCGCATCAATGCGGAGGTGCGCGACGGCAAAACGGGGGCTCTCGAGTTCAACACTGCCGCGGAAAAAGCCGACAATCGCGGCTGGGTCAACATCGGCCGCTGGGACGATGTTTCCTTTACGAAGGACGGCAAAAAGACGACCTTCACGCTGCCGGAGCTGACGATCTCGTTCACCGGCGTCGGCATCGAGGGCGGCTGCCCTGCGGAAAAGGACAACGTAGGCTGCTATTACTTGAAAGACGGTACGTTTACGCTCGTGCCCGCGGAGAAGATCACAGCAAACAAGGAATTCTGCGACTGTGAATTCGCCTGGCGCTTTGCAGGCGGCGCGCACGGTGTCAGCCTTGGCAAAACGCTGCCCGCCATCCCCGAAGAGGAGACGACGCACTATGAAAAGGTGGCTTTCACGGTCGAAAATGCCGCCGTCATCCCCTGCACGCGGGTGTTGGGGGCCTATCAGGTGACGTTCGAGCGCTGATTTTTGAAAAAGGGCTTGCATTTTTGCCCGCGCTTTGCTATACTGCGCAATCGGGAATGAGGTTCTCCCACGGCACTGCCGAAACCGCTTTTTTGAGCTGATGACTTCTGTGATTTTGAACGGTCACAGGGGGCATCAGCTTTTTTTGTGTCCGGAGGAGGAAATTTATGTTAACTTCACTCGCACTCGTCTTTTTGGTTGGCCTTACGCTGGCCGCGCTGTGTCAGAAGCTGAAGCTGCCGCGCATCATCGGCATGCTGGCGACGGGCATCCTGCTGGGGCCGTGCGTGCTCAACGTGCTGGACGGCTCGATTTTGTCGATCTCAGCCGACCTGCGCAAGCTCGCGCTCGTTATTATCCTGCTCAAGGCGGGACTGTCGCTCGATTTGGGCGACCTCAAAAAGGTCGGCCGTCCGGCAATCCTGATGTCGTGCCTGCCCGCAACGTGCGAGATCATCGGCTATGTGCTGCTCGCGCCGTGCTTCCTTGGCATCACGCGCGCGGAGGCGGCGGTCATGGGCTCGGTGCTCGCGGCGGTGTCGCCCGCGGTCGTCGTGCCGCGCATGGTGCAGCTGATGGAAAGCGGCCGCGGAACGGACAAGAGCATCCCGCAGATGATCCTGGCCGGCGCATCGTGCGACGATATCTTCGTCATTGTGCTGTTTACAACGTTTCTGCACACGGCGCAGGGCGGCAGCGCCAACGCCGCGGACTTTTTGAGCATCCCTGCGTCGATCGTGCTCGGCGTTGCGCTGGGTGCGCTTGTCGGGTGGTTGCTCAGCCGCTTTTTCGAGACTGCCTATGCCCGAGCGCACTGCATCCGCAACAGCATGAAGGTCATCATCGTGCTGGGGGTCTCGCTGCTGCTCGTCGCGGCGGAGGGCTGGCTCGAGGGCATCGTGCCGGTGTCGGGTCTGCTCGCGGTCGTCAGCATGGCGTGCTTACTTAAGATGAAGTGCACGCCGTTCGTTGCCAAGCGGCTCTCTGAAAAATTCGGCAAGCTCTGGCTGGCGGCGGAGGTCATTTTGTTCGTCCTCGTCGGAGCGGCGGTCGATATCCGCTATATGGCGGGCGTGGGCCTTGCGGCGGTCGGCATGATCTTCTCGACGCTCATTTTCCGCGCCGTGGGTGTGTGCCTTTGCCTTGTCAGAACGCCGCTCACGGCGAAAGAGAGGCTTTACTGCGTGTTTGCCTATCTTCCCAAGGCGACGGTGCAGGCGGCCATCGGCTCGGTGCCGCTTGCGGCGGGGCTGCCCTGCGGCAGCATCGTG
>CDYS01014226.1_pt1 | contig 18475 bp, 17 predicted proteins | sample 557491 | NCBI WGS metagenome assembly CDYS01 (sample SAMEA3182057, study PRJEB8094) | gut metagenome | biome: human; feature: gut; material: Stool; isolation source: human stools | place: Canada | collected 2012-11-26
GATCTGGCAGCCGGTGGTCATGGGCCAGAAGCCGTTCTCCTGCGCACAGGTCAGGTGCTCCAGCGCATTCTTGCGGCTGCCCGGATACAGGGTGTTGCAGTCGGTCAGGAAGGGCAGACCGCCCTGCTCCTTGCACAGGTCGGCCACGACCTTGGCGTAGTTGGGGCGCAGGTAAGCCAGATTGCCCATCTCACCGAAGTGCATCTTGATGGCGACGAACCTGCCGTCCATGTCAATGTTCCTGATGCCCGCCGCAAGGCAGAGGCGACGCAGCTTCTCGGTCAGGCTGGTGCCCACCGGACAGCGGAAATCCGTAAAGTAAACAGTCGATGCTTCCATAAGTACTTTCCTCTCTTTTGAACGTGCGGTGATGTTTGGTACTCTCTTTTTTCTTTCTGTGTTTATGCAATGGCGCTGATGGCCGCAACAGCGAGGACGACAAGGCCCAGCACGATGCGGTACAGGCCGAAGAACTTGAAATTATGGCGCTTGACGTAATCCATCAGGAAGCGGATCGCGGCCAAGCTGACCACAAAGGCCACCGCACAGCCCACCACGAGGACTGCAATCTCGGTGCCGGTGATGGCCACGCCGGACAGCGCGAACTTGACCACCTTGAGCAGAGAGGCACCGGCCATGACCGGGATGGCCAGATAGAAGGTGAACTCCGCCACACAGGCACGGGAAAGGCCCAGCAGCAAGCCGCCCACGATGGTCGCGCCGGAGCGGGAGGTGCCGGGGATGATGGCCAGCATCTGCCACACGCCGATGAGGAAGGCTTCCTTATAGGTGATCTGCTCCAAGCGGGCCACATGGGGCGCGGTGCGGCGGTTTTCCACCACGATGAAGAGGACGCCGTACAAGATCAGCATGGCAGCAACGGTGATGTAGTTGTAGAAGCGGGCCTCGAACCAGTCGTCCAGCGGGCTGATGACCAGCACCGGCAGGGTGGCGGCCACCACCTTGAACCAGAGCTGCCAGACCTCCGGCTTGGAGGTCACGCGGCCGTGCCGCAGCCCGAAGGGCCAGAGCTTGTTCCAGAACAGAACCACCACCGCGAGGATGGCACCCAGCTGGATGACCACGCGGAACATGGACATGAACTCTTCACTTGCATTGAACTTGATGAGCTGCTCCACAAGGATCATATGACCGGTGGACGAGATGGGCAGCCACTCGGTGATGCCCTCCACAACGCCCATCAGAATGGCTTTCAGAATTTCAAAAAACATCGGTTTCCTCCCAGCCCGGCGCACAGGGGCACGCCGGTTTTTTGTCGTTTTCAGGTTCGCCTTTCAGTATACCATATTATGCGGCCCGGCGCACGAGAAATCCCAAAATTTTACCTTCATCTGCGCTTGGAAATATGCTATACTGGAACCACCGGACCGGCAGTGTACAAAGCTGCCTCCGGCGCATTCTGAAATAACGAGGTATGACGTATGAATATTCTGGTCATCGGCTGCGATCAGGTAGGGGCCGCACTGGTTCGCGACTTGGAGCGCATCGGGCACGACATCTCCCTCATCGAGAAGGACTCCGAACAGCTCAAGCGGCTGGACAGCTTCGACGATTACAGCTTTGGCGGCACCGCGCTGGTGGGCGACCCCACCGACCCGGATGTGCTCAAGCAGGGCGGCGTGGAGAACTGCGACGCTGTGGCCGCCGTGAGCGAGGACGACTCGGTGAATCTGATGGCGGCCCAGATCGCCAAGAGCATCTTCCAGCGCGAGAAGGTCATCTGCCGCGTTTCGGACCCGCATTTGCAGGTGCTGTACCACAAGGCTTATGGGCTGGAGACCATCTGCCCCACCATCCTCACGGAACAGGCCGTGTTCCGCGCCCTCTCAAAGTAAACCCAACGTATAAAGGAGCCTCTCTATGAAAATTTGTATTGCCGGCGGCGGGCGTGTGGGGCGGTATCTGGCCCAGAGTCTGCTGGCCAACCACCACTCCGTCGTCATCATTGAGCCCATCGAGGCGCAGTGTCGAATGCTGGCCGACCAGCTCGACATCCCGGTGATCTGCGGCGACTCCATCAGCATGGACATCCTGCGCACCGCCGATGCGGCCAGCTGCGACGCCTTTGTGGCCGTGACCGGCTCGGACGAGGACAACCTCATTGCGTGCCAGCTCGCGAAGCGGGAGTTCGGCGTAGACCGCACCGTAGCCCGCGCCTCCAACCCCAAGAACCGGGAGCTGCTCCACACCCTCGGCGTGGATACCGTGGTCTGCGGCACCGACAACCTCAGCCACATCTTAGAGCGGGAGATCGAGACGGACACCATCCGTCAGCTGCTTTCGCTGGGGGGCGGCACCGCCAGCCTGAACGAGATCCTGCTGCCGGAAAACTTCGCCTTTGCAGGCAAAGCCATCATGGACATTCCCATCCCCGGCAACGCCATCTTGGTCAGCGTCACCCGCGACACCGAGCTCATCATCCCCCACGGCAACACTGTCCTGCTGCCGTGGGACCGCATCCTGCTGCTGACGCAGGACGACACCCTCCACCTGCTGACCGAGGCTTGGGGCCTCAGCGACAAGTGACCGAAGGGGAACTGCGCCGCACCGCACTGGTCATCCCTCCCAAGGGGCGCGCCGTCCTTTCCATATGGGCTGCTGCGGTGGGCTTGTTCCTTGCGCCCTTCGCCTTCTGGCAGGGCATCGCCGCCGGGGTGGTGTTCTGTCTGCTCTGGGCGGGGCTGGTGGCCCTGCTGCGGGCGCGGGCGTGCAGCTACGCCGCGGTGCTGGGGGCACAGACGCTGACCATCTATGTGGGCATCGTCTTCCCGGTGCGGCGGGTGGTGCCCCGCCGGGCCGTGACCGGCATCCAGCAGCTCCGCTCGCCGCTGCTGCGGCTGGCGGGAGTCACCGTGCTGGTCATCTCAGCTCCGGGCGCACGGGTGCTGGTGCCCGCCGTTCCGGCGGCTCAGGCCGCAGCGCTGGCCTATGCCCTTGCGGAGGATGCCCCATGCCGATGACCGAAAAGCATCTGCACCCCTTTGCGGCCCTCCAGATCTTCCGCAAAACGCTGGTGCTCTACCTTGTGCCGCTGGCCAACGTGCTGTTTGAGCGCAACTGGGAGGCCCTGCGTGCCGCGCTGCGGCAGGACATCGTCCTGTTTTTGCTGGTCTGCGGCGTGAGCTGGGTCATCCTCCGCGCAAGCAGCTGGTCGCTGGACGAAAACGGCACCCTCTGCCTCCACTGGAAGCTGCTGTTCCGGTTCGACCGGACGGTGCGCGGGGCCTCTCTGGCGGCGCTGACCATCGAGCGGCCCTTCTATTTCCGCTTGGCCGGGGCCAGCCGGGTCACCCTTTACCCCATGGGCGAACCGAAAAAGCGCACCCTGACCCTCTGCCTGACCAAAGGCGATGCCGCACAGCTGGCCGACCAGTTGCTGCCGGTGGAAGCCCCCAGCCTCCATCGGCCCAAGGGCGGCGAGCGGGCCGCGCTGGGCTTGCTGGGGGCCAACGGCCTTTCGACGCTGGCCCTCTTCCTGCTGGCCATCCGGCAGAGTCGGCAGGGCCCTGACCGCTACGAGCTGGCCTTTGCGCAGATCAGCTTTCTGGCCGGGCTGGCGGCGCGGTGGCTGCCCACCGGTGCCGCTTGGCTGCTGGCCTTTGCGGGCTTTCTCCTAGGGCTGAGCCTGATTCGCAGCTTCGTCCAGACTGTCCACTACGAAGTCTGGCACACCGCCGACCAGATCGGCAGCAGCGGCGGCTGGCTCGACCGGTTCGAGATCCGGGTGAAGACGGCCGAGATCAGCTACGCGGACGTCCGGCTCTCCCCCTTTGCGCGGCTGCTGCGGCGCTGGCCCGTCTTTGTCACGGCGGGAGGCTGCTCGCCGGAGCTGCCCCTCTTCGTCTACCGTTCCGGGGAGGAAGCGCTTTTCCGCGAGCTGCTGCCGGAGTTTCGGATGCCGCCAGACCTTCTGGCTCGCACCGAACAGCGGAGTCTCGTCTTTTTCGCACCGGCCGGCATCCCCTTTGCCCTCTGCGCCCTGCTCACCCTCCTCTCGGTCTACACCCTGCCCAGCCTGACCGTGACCCTGCTGTTCCCCACCGTCTTCTTTGCGGCGGGGCTGGCGGGCGGCATGATGGGCTACCGGCGGGAGGGGGTCTGGCTGCGGGACGGGCAGCTGACCCTGCGGCGGCAGCGGGGCATCTACCTGCACAGCATCTGCGTCTTCCACCCGGACCTCTGCCTGACGGCAAACCAGTCGCCGTGGGCTGCCAATGTAGACCGCACCAACCTGACCTTCGCCTTTCCCGGCCGGGTCAAGCTGACCGTCCGCAGCGTGCCGTGGCGGGACGCGCAAAAATGTTTTGAATTTTTAGAAAATCCTCTCAGGCGCTGACGCGCCAGCTCCCCCAGAGGGGGAGCTTTTTCGAGGACTTTGGATGTTTTCAAAAAGGAGTCTTTCTCTGTGATAAAAACGATCTTGTTTGATTTGGACGGCACCCTGCTGAACACCATCGACGACCTTGCCGACGCGGGCAACTGGGTCTGCGCACAGCATGGCTGGCCGACGTTCTCCGTTGGGCAGTTCAAGCATATGGTGGGCAACGGCATCCCAAAGCTGGTGGAGCGCTTTTCCCCTGCCGAGGCCCGCACGCCGGAACAGCTGGCCGCCACGCTGGCCGAGTTCACGGCCCGGTACGACGCCCACAAGGAGGACAAAACTGCCCCGTACCCCGGCATCCCGGAACTGGTGGATGCGCTGAACGCTGCGGGCATCCAGACCGCCGTCTTCTCCAACAAAGCAGACCCTCTGTGCGGAAAGATCATCGAACACTACTTCGGTGCCGGGAAGTTCGCCCTCGTCCGGGGCAGCAGACCGAATGTGCCCACCAAGCCCGACCCCACCGGCGTTTATGCCCTGATGGCCGACCTCGGTGCCAAGCCGGAGACCACCCTCTTTGTGGGCGACAGCGATGTGGACATCCTGACCGGCCACAACGCCGGACTGCCCGCCATGGGGGCGCTGTGGGGCTTCCGGGGCGAAGCAGAACTCACCGCCGCCGGGGCCGATGCGCTGGCGGCCACGCCGATGGACATTTTCACCTACGCAAAAAAACACTGACGTCAAAAAGCGGCTCTTCCTCTTTGCGGGAAGGGCCGCTTTTTCCGACACACGTTTGTTTTCACATTGTTTACGGGAAGTTCATTGCATTACGGACCGTTCTTTTTTATAATTTGATTCAAATTTGAAATTGATCTGGAGGTTTTTGCATGGCAACCGAAAAGAAAGCTTCCCCCAACGTCGAGAGCCGCCTTCGCCATAACATCCTGAAAATGCCGCAGGAGGTCTATCAGGCCAGCGGAATCGTCATCAACGGGCGGCGGCTGAAGAGTTTTGTCTTCACCACCGACCTCGCCATCATCCGCAACTGCGACGCTGACGCGGTGTTCGCAGTCTACCCCTTCACCCCGCAGCAAGCCATCAGCGATGCCATCATCAAAGCGTCCTACATCCCGGTGTTCTGCGGTGTGGGCGGCGGCACCACCCACGGCGTGCGCACCCTGAACCTCGCCCGCGATGTCGAGAGCCAAGGCGCGATGGGCGTAGTCCTGAACTCCCCCATCTCGGACCTGAATCTGCTGGCCGTTTCGCGGGTGGTGGATATCCCGGTCATCATCACAGTGACCAAAGAGGACACCAATATCCGCTCCCGCATCGAGGCCGGGGCTTCCATCCTGAATGTGGCGTGCAGCACCGACACGCCCCGCATCGTGAAAAAGATCCGGGACGAATTTCCCGATGTGCCCATCATCGCCAGCGGCGGCAAGACCGGCCAGACCATTTCAGCCACCATCGCCGCCGGGGCCAACGCCATCACCTACACCCCGCCGTCCCCGGCCATCCTGTTCAAGGAAATGATGGAAAAGTACAGGGAATGAAGAAAAGCGGTTCGATTCCTCGTACGGCAGTCTCGCCCCATAGGCATTCCTAAATCGCTAGGACCCGCGCACTAACAAACAGCCCACCGGGCTGTTTGTTGCCGCTTGCGAGCGGCCGTGCTGTTCGATTCCTCGTACGGGTTGCATAAAAAAATCCTCGATCCTAAGATCGAGGATTTTTTTATGACCCGTACGGGAATCGAACCCATGTTACAGCCGTGAAAGGGCCGTGTCTTAACCGCTTGACCAACGGGCCTTATAAATACAGAGCTTCGCTAAAACCTCCGACATTCTTCATCCACTATTGCAGATGACCGTCCCCCATATCTTAGCGAAACTCTGTAACATGGTAGCGGCAACTGGATTTGAACCGGTGACACTTCGGGTATGAACCGAATGCTCTAGCCAACTGAGCTATGCCGCCATATTTTGTTTGCGCACTTGAACGGTGCTTTATTATTATATCCAGACGCAGACCATTTGTCAACAGATATTTTCAAAAAAATCAAAATTTTTTCAAAGCTCTTTTTTCCACGCAAAAATGCTCCACCGTCTGCATCTGCAAGCGGTGGAGCATTTTCAACATTTTAGGAAGCTGCCGTGGAAAAATCAGGCCTTCTTGTGGGTCGGGACCATGACCTCAAGGCCGCCCATGTAGGGCTGCAGCACCTTGGGGATGGTCACGGTGCCGTCGGCCTGCAGGTGGTTCTCCAAGAATGCGATCAGCATACGCGGAGGTGCCACGCAGGTGTTGTTCAGGGTGTGGGCCAGATAGGTCTTGCCGTCCTTGCCCTTGATGCGGATGTGCAGACGGCGGGCCTGTGCGTCGCCCAGATTGGAGCAGGAGCAGACCTCGAAATACTTCTGCTGGCGGGGGCTCCAAGCCTCGATGTCGCAGCTCTTCACCTTCAGGTCTGCCAGATCGCCGGAGCAGCAGTTCAACTGGCGGACGGGGATCTCCATGCTGCGGAACAGCTCAACGGAGTTCTTCCAGAGCTTCTCGTACCAATCGGCACTCTCTTCGGGGCGGCAGACGACGATCATTTCCTGCTTCTCGAACTGGTGGATGCGGTAGATGCCGCGCTCCTCGATGCCGTGGGCGCCCTTCTCCTTGCGGAAGCAGGGGCTGTAGGAAGTCAGGGTCAGGGGCATCTGGCTCTCGTCGAGGGTCTGGTCGATGAAGCGGCCGATCATGGTGTGCTCGCTGGTGCCGATCAGGTACAGATCCTCACCCTCGATCTTGTACATCATGGCGTCCATCTCCGGGAAGGACATGACGCCCTGCACCACGTTGCCGTGCATCATGAAGGGCGGGATCACATAGGTGAAGCCCTTGTTGATCATGAAGTCACGGGCATAGGCCAGAACAGCCTCGTGCAGACGGGCGATGTTGCCCAGCAGATAGTAGAAGCCGTTGCCCGCCACGCGGCCGGCAGCGTCCATGTCGATGCCGTCGAAGCTCTCCATGATCTCGGTGTGGTACGGGATGGGGAAATCGGGCACAACCGGCTCGCCGAAGCGCTGTGCCTCGACATTGTAGCTGTCATCGGGGCCGATGGGCACGCTGGGGTCGATCATCTGGGGGATGGTGTACATGATCTCCTGAATGCGTGCGGAAAGCTCGGCCTCCTCGGCCTCCAGCTCTGCCATCTTGTCGGCGTCGGCCTTGACGGCGGCGTTGTTGGCGTCGATCTGCTTCTGCAGCTCCGCCTTCTGGGCCTCGTCGGTGCACTTCTTCAACTGGCCGAACAGGGGGCCGTTGGCCTTGCTCAGCTTGTTGCGGGCAGCCTTGAGGGACTCGACTTCCTTCAGGCACTCACGGTACTTGGCATCCTTTTCGATAACCTCGTCCACGAGCGGGAGCTTTGCGTCTTGGAACTTCTTCTTGATGTTTTCCTTGACCGCGTCCGGGTTGTCACGGACAAATTTGATATCAAGCATGATTTACTCTCCTTACTCTATTTCATTCGCGCGGGGGGCGGCCCCGTGCCGTTCAAAGGCGGAAGCCCGCCTTGGATCGCGTTATTGTTGGTACTTGCCCAGCAGGTTCGCAAAGGCCTTCAGCTGCTCGTCCGAGTAGAAATGCACGGTGAGCTTGCCTTTGCCGTCGTGGTAGGCGACATTGACTTCGCTGCCCAGCACTTCCTTCAGGCTCTCCTCCACTTCCACGGGAAGGGTGTCGATGGGGGCAGGCTCTGCCGGGGCCTTGGGGGGCTTCGCCAACTTCTTGCACAGGGCCTCGGCCTGACGCACATTCAGGTCGTTGTCGGCGATCATCTGGGCCGCCTGTTCCTGCAATTCTGCTGTAGGCAGACTCAGGATCACCTTGGCGTGGCCGGTCGTGATGAAGCCGCCCTTGAGCAGCTCCAGCACGTTTTCCGGCAGGTTCAGCAGCCGCAGACTGTTGGCCAGCGCGCTGCGGCTCTTGCCCAGTTTCCGCGCCGCCTGTTCCTGCGTCAGGTCGCACCGGGTCATCAGCTCATGGATGCCCACTGCCTCTTCCACCGGGTCCAGATCCTCGCGCTGAAGGTTTTCCACCAGTGCCAGCTCCATCGCCTGTTCGTCGGTCACGTCCTTGACGACGACGGGGGCCTCGGTCAGGCCCGCCATCCGGCATGCACGCCAGCGGCGCTCACCCGCCACGATGAGATAGCCGCCCGCAGCCTTGGGTCGCACCGCGATGGGCTGGATCAGCCCGTGCTCCGCGATGCTGGCGGCCAGCTCGCCCAGCGCCTCATCGTCGAAGGTCTTGCGGGGCTGGCCGGGGTCCGGCTCGATCTCCCGCAGGGGCAGAGTTTCGACTTTGTTATCGGACTCAAAGCTGGGGGAAACGTCCTCAAACAGACTTTCCAATCCCCGGCCAAGGCCTCCTCGTTTCTTTGCCATGTTCTCCCTCTACCCTTCTGCTCAAACTTCTTCCAGCGCGTTTTTCTTCTCAGCGGGTGCGCTGGCCGCCTTGGTGCGCCGCTTGGCGGGCTCGTGGGGGCGGTTGTTCTTCACGAACTCAATGGCGAGGTCCATATAGGCCTCGCTGCCCTTGCCCTTCGGCTCATAAAAATTGATAGGCTGGCCGTAACTGGGCGCTTCCGAAATGCGGATCGTGCGCGGGATCGTCGTTTTATAGACCTTCGCGCCGAAATATTTCTTGACCTGATCCACGACCTGCATCGTCAGGTTCAGCCGCCCGGAGAACATCGTGAAGACCACACCCTCGATGTCGAGGTAGGGGTTATACTTCTTGCGGATGGTCTTCAGGGTGCTGATCAGTTCCGACAGACCCTCCAGCGCATAATACTCGCACTGGATGGGGATGAGCACGCTGTCACAGGCGCATAGGCCGTTCAGCGTGAGCAGGTCGAGGCTGGGAGGGCAATCCACAAAGATGAAGTCGTAGTCCTTCTGCACCTCGGCCAGCGCCTTGCGCAGCCGACTCTCGCGGCCGGGCAGGTCGATCATCTCAAGGCTCGCACCGGCCAGCCGGGTGTTGGAACCGATAACGTCGGTGCGGAACTCGGTGTGCCGGACCGCCTCGCGGGCGCTCGCCTCGCCGATCAGCATTTCATAAGTACCCAGCTCCACGCTCCGCTTCGGAATGCCGTAGCCGGTGGTGGTGTTGCCCTGCGGGTCCAGATCCACGATCAGCACCTTTTTGCCCAGCGCCGCAACGCAGGACGACAGGTTTACGGCGGTGGTCGTCTTACCGACGCCGCCTTTTTGGTTTGCAACTGCAATTATTTTTGCCACGCGCGTTTTCTTCCTCTCAGGAAAACTTATTTGTTCCACGTGGAACATTCGAGGTCGGGCTGCCGTTTTCCCGTCTGCAAGCCCCTTTATTCTTTAGTATAGCACATCAGCGCGGCTTTTTGAACCCGATTCTTCATAATTTTACGCAAAAGCAGGGTTTCTTTCGCAGTTTTTTCTGATTTTGCTCCCGGATTGTTCCATGTGGAACAGCAAAGAGGGGGGCCTCCCCTACTTCTGCGCAGCGGCGGTGGGGATGCGGACGGTATATTCGATATAGCCGTCCCGCTCTTCGCGGTGGGCGGTGGCGGGCACGCCGTTGTCCGTCATCAGGCGGATGGCGTGGTCGATGGTGTTCACGAAGATGCGGACGTCTTTGACCATGGAGATATGGTGCTTGCCCTGCGCTGTAGCGTTGAGGAGCTGGTCGATGTAAAGATCGGTGGCGCGGGCGTTCATCTTCCGCTTGGCGATCATGATGAGGGCTTCGCTGCGGCGGTTTTCAGGCAAGCGCAGTACTGCCCGCGCGTGGCGCTCGGTCAGGCCGTTGTCCAAAATGAACTGCCGCTGGTCGAGCGTCAATTGCAGCAGCCGCAGCTTGTTGGCCAAGGTGGGCTGGGCCATCCCCAGCCGCTTGGCCGCTTCGGCTTGGGTGCAGTCCCACAGGACCATGACATCCCGCAGCCCCTGCGCCTGTTCAAAGGGGTTCAGGTCGGCCCGCTGCAAGTTTTCCAGCAGCCCCAGCGCCGCCGTGCGGTGATCCGAATAATCGCAGAGGATGGAGGGGATGGTGCTCATCTTGGCCAGCTTACAGGCCCGGAGACGCCGCTCCCCCGCGACCAGTTCGTAGCCGTTTTCCGTCTTCCGCACCGTGATAGGCTGCAGCAGACCGTTTTCCCGGATGCTCTGGGCGAGGCCCGCCAGCTCCGCTTCGTCAAAGCTGGTCCGCGCCTGATAGGGCGAGGGATGGATGTCGTCCACCGGGAGAAGAAAGATCTTCCCGGCTGATTTTTTGCGTTCAAACATAATGTGACTCCTTTCACCAAAGGTTGCCTTTGTTTTCAACCATTTCTCAGGAAAAGGTGGAAAACTGCGCTGTTCCATCCCCAGTGTACCAGAAAATAAAACACCCCGCCAGAAGTTTCGTTCGGCAGGGTGTTTCATATTTCTTTCGTTGCAGCGTTATTTCAGTGGGCTTTTTGCGATTTTGCCGCCATTTCTGGGGTAGGCTGTCGGAGTTTGCGAAATCTTTTTGCAGAGGATGAGGGTGCGGGTGTCGCCGCCCGGCAGGTGGAGGGTGCGGGTCTCCTTGTACTCGCCGCCCAGCTTCTTGATGGCACCGCGGGCAGCATCCAGCTCCTCCTCGCCGGAAGCGCCTTTCATGGCGAGAAAGCTGCCCCCGACCTTGACCAGCGGCAGACAATACTCCGCCAGCATGGGCAGTGCCGCCACAGCGCGGGCCGAGGCCAGATCAAACTGCTCCCGCCAGATCTTGCGGGCTGCTTCCTCGGCGCGCTCCTTGGCGAACTCCACGCCGGTCAGGCCCAGTTGGCCGCACGCATACTTCAAAAATTCCACCCGCTTGCCGGTGGGTTCCATCAAGGTCAGCTCCAGTTCCGGCTTGTAGATCTTGGTCACGATGCCGGGAAAGCCCGCGCCCGCGCCGACGTCCACCATCTTCCCCGCCACTTCGGGCTGGGAGGCAAAGAGCAGACTGTCAAGGAAGTGCTTGTCCTCGATGCCCTCCGGGTCGGTGATGGCGGTCAGGTTGACCTTCTGGTTGTACTCCACAAGGATCTCGGCAAAGGCGTCCAACTGGTCGAGCTGGGTGCCGGTCAGAGAAATGTTCCATGTGGAACACTTTTGTTCCAATCTGTTTTTGTCGATCATTTTTATTCTCCCGTCAGTTTCACGTAAATCGGTTCATGGTGCACGGCGGGAAGATACACTTCCAGTACTTCCTTCGTCCGCAGCTTCAGCGAAGAGGTATTGATGCAGGGGTGGCATCCCAGAAACTCGCCCTTGACCACATCTTCGTCCATGAGGAGCTGAACATGGTTCTCCGGGTCATTGGCAAGGCCCATGATGGAAGAGGAACCCGGCGTACAGTCGAGGTACTGCTCCATATCCTCCGGCGAAGCAAAGCTCAGGCGGGCAATGCCAAGCTGGTGGGAGAGTTCCTTCGTTTTGAAGGGCTTATCCCCCGGCATCATCAGCAGATAAAAATTCGTCTTCTGCCGGTTGCAGAGGAAGAGGTTCTTGCAGACCGTTGCGCCGAGGCAGTCGTCGATGACCTTGCAATCCTCCATTGTGTCAGCTTTCATAAAGGCATGGTCGGTGCGCCAGTATTCCATGCCGAGCTTATCCAGCAGGTCGTAGGTGCGCACCTCTTTTTCCAGCCGCCCGGCGCAGTCGTGGGGGCGGCCCTTATAAAGCGTCAGTTCCATTGTATCGTCCCTTTATCAGGTATCGTTCTCGGCTGGCGTTTTCGCAGCCAGTGCAATGCTCAGCTGGGCGACATCCGAGGGCGAAACGCCGGGGATGCGGCCCGCCTGCCCAAGGTTCTTGGGGCGGATGCGGGCCAGCTTTTCGCGGGCTTCCAGCGTCAGGCCGGTCAGGTTCTCGTAGATGAAATTCTCCGGGATCAGCGTCTTTTCGTGGCGGGCCACGTCGCGGATCATCCGGTCCTGCCGGGCAATGTAGCCCGCGTACTTGATCTCCGTTTCCAGCCGCTCGGCCAGCATCGGGGTGATCCCCTCCCCCCAGCCGATCAGACCGGCGATGAGCGGGTAGCTGATCTCCGGGCGGCGGAGCAGCTCTTCCGCAATGCCGCCCTCTGCTGCCGGGGCAAGGCCCGCTGCTTCCATGGCGGCCCGCAGGTCAGCGGTACGGAGGTGCGTCTCGTGCAGACGGCGGCGCTCCGCGTCCAAAACGGCCTGTGTCTGCTGGTACTTGGCCCAGCGGTCGTCCTGCACCAGACCGTATTCCCGGCCGATGGGAGTCAGCCGTCGGTCGGCGTTGTCCTGCCGCAGGGTCAGGCGGTATTCGCTCCGGCTGGTCATCATCCGGTAAGGGTCCATAACGCCCTTGGTCACGAGGTCATCCACCAAGGTGCCGAGGTAGCTGGTGTGGCGGGGCAGGATGAGCTGGTCTTCGCCCAGCGCATTGCGGGCGGCGTTCAGGCCCGCCAGCAGACCCTGCGCAGCGGCTTCCTCGTAGCCGGAGGTGCCGTTGAACTGCCCGGCTCCATACAGGCCGCGAACCTGCTTGCTTTCCAGCGTAGCCTCCAAGCTGGTGGGGTCCACGCAGTCGTACTCGATGGCGTAGGCCGGGCGCATGATCTCGATGTTCTCGAAACCCTTGATGCTCCGGTAGAAAGCGTTCTGCACATCCTCCGGCAAGCTGCTGGACGCGCCCTGTAAGTACATCTCTTCGGTGTTCTCGCCGCAGGGCTCCACAAAGATGGGGTGACGCTCCTTCCCCGCAAAGCGGACGACCTTATCCTCGATGGACGGGCAGTACCGTGGGCCGACGCCCTCGATCATGCCGCCGTAAAGCGGGCTGCGCTGGATATTGTCCAGAATGATCTTGTGGGTCTCCGGGTTGGTGTAGGCGATCCAGCACTCCACCTTGTTGTGCATGGGGGCATCGGTCATGAAGCTGAAGGGCTGCAATTCGTTGTCCGGGTCACCGGGCTGGCATTCCAGCTTCGAAAAATCAATGCTCCGGCGGTGGACACGGGCCGGGGTGCCGGTCTTGAACCGGCGCAGGGGCAGACCAGCCGCTTTCAGGCTCTCGGTCAGTGCGTTGGCCGCGTGCATCCCGTCCGGGCCGGAAGCATACCACGCATCACCCACAAAAATTTTGCCACCGAGGTTGGTGCCTGTAGCAATGACCACGCACTTGGCTCCGTACTCGCCGTTCAACTGGGTGACAACGCCCTTCACGTGGCCGTCTTCCACCTCGATGGAAACCACTTCCGCCTGATGGATGGCAAGGCCGGGCGTCAGCTCCAGCGCGTGCTTCATATATTCGTGGTAACGTTTGCGGTCGGTCTGGACCCGCAGGGCATGGACTGCCGGGCCCTTGCCCTTGTTCAGCATCCGGCTTTGCAGGTAGGTGGCATCCGCCGCCAGACCCATCACGCCGCCGAGTGCATCCAATTCACGTACCAGCGTTCCTTTTGCCGTTCCGCCAATGCTGGGATTGCAGGGCATATTGCCGATGGCATCCAAGCTCATGGTAAAAACAGCCGTCTTCGCACCCAGTGCAGCCGCCGCATGGGCCGCTTCAATGCCCGCATGGCCCGCACCGATCACGATGACGTCATAATCTCCCAAATGATTCACGTTTGTTTCCCTCTATTTTACAGTTGCTCTCTAACTGTTACTTTCCCACACAAAAGCGTTCAAATACTTCGTTGATAACGGCCTCCGACGCATTTTCGCCGGTCAGGTCGCAGAGGGCATCCAGCGCGTCGTCCACACAGACGGACACGGCGTCCAGCCCGAACCCACCGGCGGCGGCGGCCAGCGCCCCGGCAACGGCCTCCCGCGCACGGGTGGCGGCGGCCAGCTGCCGCTGGCCCGAAAGGCTGGCGGCGTGGGGGTCGATCTGGTTTGTGCCCAGCAGCCGCGCCACCGCCGAGGAGATCAGCTTCCGGGTCCCCTCCTCTTGGCAGCAGACCGGCAGCACCATCGCGAAATAGGGTGCGATGATCTCCGCGTCGAACTGGGTCGGCTTGTCCTCTTTGTTGATGAGGGCAATGGCCGGGCGTCCGGCGCATTTCCGGGCCAGCTCAAAGTCCTCGTGGGTCAGCGGCGCAGAGCCGTCGAACACCGCCAGCACCAGCCCCGCCTCGTCCAGCTTCTTCCAACTGCGGCGGATGCCCTCGGCCTCGATGAGGTCTTCGGTGTCCCGCAGACCGGCGGTGTCGAAGAGGTTCAGCCGGATGTCCCCCAGCCGCACCGCCTGTTCCACCACATCGCGGGTCGTGCCCGCCACCGGGGTGACGATGGCTCGGTCGAATCCGGCCAGCAGGTTCAGCAGGGTGGATTTTCCCGCGTTGGGCCGGCCCACGATGGCGCAGTCCACGCCCTCCCGCAGAACGGCCCCGGCGTCGTAGTTTTGGATAAGGGTATCCAGCTCGTCCTTCACGCCGCCCAGCACGGTCTGCAAATGGGCTTCGTCCAGTTCGGGAACATCCTCTTCGGGGAAGTCCACCCACGCGGCCAGATGGGCCTGTAAGGCGGTCAGGGCCTCTTTTTCTGCCGCGATCTTCTTGGCCAGCGCACCGCCCAGCGACGCATTGGCCAGCGCGGCGCCCTGCCGCCCATCCGCCGAGATGATGTCCATGACGGCCTCGGCCTGTGTCAGGCTGAGCTTGCCGTTTAGGAAAGCGCGGCGGGTGTACTCACCGGGGGCCGCAGGGGCCGCCCCGGCTTCGATACAGCTTTCCACCAGCCGCCGCGCCACCGCGCTGCCGCCGTGGCAGGAAAGCTCCACCACGTCCTCGCCGGTGTAGCTGTGGGGTGCCCGGAAGAAAAGGGCCACTCCCTCGTCAAAGGCGTCCTCCCCTTCCAGAAATTTTCCGAACAAGGCGGTGTAGCCCTTGGCGTCCTCCACCCGCTTGTTCGGGTTCGCAGGGCGGAACACCCGCGCCGCCACCGCATAGCTCTCCGGCCCCGAAAGGCGCACGACGGCGATGCCGCCCGCCCCCGGTGCGGTCGCGATGGCCGCAATGGTCATATTCTGCATCTGTGTTCCCTCCCCATTCAGCGCCCGGCTTGCCCGCCGGTGCGGGAATCTTCCTGTTTGGCGGTATACATCCACGGCGGTATACATCCACTTTTTATTATAACACGTGTGCCGCGAAAAAGATAGAATCAGCCCCCACTCCGGCACAAAAAATGCCCCTTTCCGGCAGTTTTCCACCAGAAAGGAGCAGAATGGTTGAAAATTCAGTGATCAGATCTCGATCTTGCCAAAATTGAAATCGGCGAAATCATCCACGCGCTCGGTGCGCTTGGGTGCCACAGGGGCGGCATTCTCAGCGTCACGGGGGGCGTAGGTGCGCTCCGGCACGCTGGACGTGCGGGGCCCGCGGCTGCCCGACGGACGGGAGCCGCCACGGCTGCCGCCGCGATAGCCGCTGCGCTCACCGTTCCGATTGCCGCTGCGGGAACCACCGCGATAACCGCCATTGTTCCGGCGGCCATTGCCGCGGGGGCGGCGCTCGCCGTAGGTGTTGTCGGTCTGTGCATCGGGGGCGGTGGAGTAGATGACCACACGGCGGTCACGGCCCTCGCCCTTGCTCTCGCTGCGGACACCCTCCATCTTGCCGATGGCGGAGTGGATGATGCGGCGCTCGTAAGGATTCATGGGCTCCATCGCAAAGCTGCGGCCGGTCTTGCGGACCTTGGCGCCGATGCGCTGTGCCAGTGCAGTCAGGTCGCTCTCGCGCTTGTCGCGGTAGCCGGCCACATCCAGACCCAGCTTGATGTAGTCGCCTTCCAGACGGTTGGCCACGAGGCTTGCCAGATAGGACAAGCTCTCCATGGTCTCGCCGCGGCGGCCGATCAGGGCACCCAGCTTCTCGCCATCCAGACGGATGATGGTCGCCTCACCCTTCTGTACGGCGCTGAAGGTCACGTCGCTGACACCCATCAGGGTGATGACTTCCTTCAGGTAGTCCACAGCGGCCTTGACCTTGTTGTTCTCTTCGATGTTGATGGGAACTTCGACCTCTTCGGCCTCCTCTGCAGGAGCAGCCGTCTCTTCGGCCGGAGCAGCAGCTTCCTCCACCGGAGCAGCGGGCTGCTCAGCGGCGGGAGCATCCTCGGCCGGGGCGGGAGCCGCCGCTTCTTCAGCAGGTGCTTCCACCTTTTCCTCTGCAGCGGGTGCCGGAACCTCCTCCACAATGGGGGCGGCGGGGACATCGGGTTCTTCCACGCTGACACGCACCTTGGCGGGGGTCAGCTTCAGACCCAGAAAGCCCGTCTTCTGGGGCATTTCCAGAACCTCATAGCTCACATTCAGATCCTCAGCCTGCACACCCAGCAGGGCGCAGGCCTTTGCGCGGGCTTCATCAACCGTCTTGCCGGTTGCTTCCTGAGTATGGATCATAACCGTTATTCCTCCTCTTTCTTATTCAGCTCGCTCAGCGGAACGGTGCGCTCGTCCTTATAGCGCTCTTCGTCCAGCTTGCGGGCATATTCGAGACGGCGCTTGTTCATCTCGCTGGCAGAGATGTTCTTCTCAACGATCTGGCCGGTCTTTTCGTCGGTGACCTTGATGGTGGTGTTCTTCACACCGCGCTTCTGCTCCTTCTTGCGGGCAGCCATTTCAGCCAAGACTTCTTCCTTCATCTTTTCGGGATCGTAGATCTTCTTCATGAAGATGCTCTGCACGGTCATCAGGATGTTGGAGACGACATAGTACAGGGAGAATGCGCAGGGAACGGTGAAGCAGAAGAACAGGTACATCAGCGGCATCATATACATGGTCATCTTCATGCCGCCCTGCATCTGCTGGCCGGAGGCCTTCATGCTGATGTGGGTGGAGATGAACATGGTCACAATGGCCAGAATGGGGAGGATCAGCAGGGGCAGGTTCTCTGCGGCCAAGCTGTACTGGGGCACACGGGTCAGATCGATGCCAAAGAAGTCCATGTGCTGACCGAACTCGGTGATGGTGCTGACCTGCTCCGGGGTGAAGCAGCTGGTGACGGTGCTCTCGCCCGCGATGACCTGCGCGATGATGTTGGTATCGCGGGTCACAGTGGTAAAGCTGACGCCGAGGGCGGTCAGAGCCTCACCGGCGGCGGTCAGCGCATCGGCGCCGATGTGGAAGATGCGCTGCAGCGGGCGGTACACAACTTCGATAACGCCGAACATGACGAGGAAGTTGACGAGCATCGGCATACAGCCGGCGGTGGGCTTGTAGCCCTGCTCCTGCAGCTTCATCAGCTCTTCCTGCTGCTTGTCGGGCTTATCGCGGTACTTCTTCTGGATGTCGGCGATCATGGGCTGGAACGCGGACATCTTGGCCATGCTCTTCTGCTGGTTGAGCTGGAGCGGGATCTTGATGATCGTGATCAGCAGGGTGAACAGGATGATGTCCCAGCCGTAGTTCGGGATCAGCTTGTAGATCCACTCCATAACGTAGCCGAGAGGCCAGCCGAGGATGTATAAAGGATTCATATCTTCGTCCATTCTGCCCCGCCTGTGGTGCGGGACGTTGAATTTTTATGCGAAGGACACACCGCCCACAGTACGGTGCGTCACAAGAAGCTATTCATGCCGCTTTTGGTAAAGCCTCGAAGCCGAGAGCTTTCGCTCCGGGCTGACCCATTTTCCTTTTGGCGGCACCGGGTCATACCCCCAGCGGCCCAGCGGGTTGCAGCGGGCGATCCGCCATGCGCCCAGCAACAGGCCCTTGCAGCAGCCGTGGGTCTGGATGGCCTCCAGCGTGTACTGGCTGCACGAGGGGGTGAAGCGGCAGTTGCGGCCAAGGCCGGGGCTGATAAAGCGTTGATAGAGCCGGATGGGCACACACAGCGCGTTCCGGGCGAACTGCGAAAGGCTCATTCCTTGGCCTTTGCCGCAGCTTTGCGGGCGGGCGGGACGGTGGCGGGGGCCTTTGCGCCCGGCTGCTTTGCCTTATCCGGCAGACCGGCCTGTGCAAAGAGCTTGGCCACCACTTCGCTGAGCTGCCAGCTCTTGAGATGCGGGGTGATGCCGCGGGCCACGAAGATCAGGTCGTAGCCGCCGATGTTATGATCCAGATGCTCGTCGATGGCAGCCTTCATCACGCGGCGGGCGCGGTTGCGCTG
>CDYS01018757.1_pt1 | contig 18384 bp, 21 predicted proteins | sample 557491 | NCBI WGS metagenome assembly CDYS01 (sample SAMEA3182057, study PRJEB8094) | gut metagenome | biome: human; feature: gut; material: Stool; isolation source: human stools | place: Canada | collected 2012-11-26
CAAGCACTTTGAGGGATTGGCCGCCTTGTCCACCCATCCAGCGGGGCGGCGGGCGGCGGTCAAGGCCGGGTGTAACCCCGTTCATTTCAGCCTTGACGGTTACCCGCTGTCCTGCTACTTTTCCGGGAGTGTGGCCACAACTTCGGGACACTTTGTCCACAAGTCGGAGCGTAGGACGAGGGACGGGGGCTTTCATATACCTGCCGCCGTTCTCTGAAAACAGGCCGATTTTTTGCTCATTCCCATTCGCAAAAATTCAGCCTGTTTTCCTGCCGGAGCAAACGGGGCGCAAGAAGCACCGCACCCCGTTTCCCCCGTCAGCCACGCCAGCAGGTATAACACACTACACTTTGCAAGCAAAGTCGTGTGCCAAAGGGGGCACCCCTTTGGAAACCCCGGACAACAAAACAGGCGGTATGCTGCCCTCTCCGGGAGCATACCGCCTTTTCTTGTTATCCAGCCCTCCGGCTGTATCGGTTGAGCAAAAGTCCGCGTGGGATTGATGTGGTATCTTTAACTTTGGGAAACTCCGCTCGCTGATCTATATCGCCCTGTATATCGGATGGGGAATTTCCGTCAGCAAACGGATCATTCAGGTACAGGTGCGCCATTATCTGATTGCCGTTTCCGGCTTAATGGTTTTTTGGTTTGTGATCCGTTCAATGAGATACTTTTTTATAACCGATATCGGAATATCACGGCAACTATGGTACCTGTACTACCTGCCAATGCTGTTTATCCCGCTGTTTTCTTTGTTTGTGGCCATCTCACTGGGCAAGCCCGAGAACGCAAGGCTGTCGAAAACGGCGCTGCTGTTATTATCTATTCCCACGGTTCTTTGTCTGCTGCTGGTGCTTACAAATGATCTCCATCAGCTTGTCTTTTCCTTCCCCGAAGGAGAGGTATGGACGGACGATAACATGAGTTATTCATTCGGATATTTTTTCGTGATCGGGTGGGAGATCCTTTGCGCTTTAGCGGCATTTGTTATCATGATAATCAAGTGCCGGCTCTCATATAGGAAAAAATATCTGCCGTTTTTGCTGCTGGCAAGTTCTATCGTATATGCCTTTATATATGTCAGCGGCGTGGAATGGATGCAGCTTATCGGCGGAGACATCACGGCAGCGCAGTGCCTGATGTTCACCGGAATATTGGAAAGCTGTATTCAGTGCGGGCTGATACAGACCAACACCGGCTATGAAGAACTGTTTATGGTCAGCAGGCTCGGCGCACAGATTACGGATCAGGGAAACACCGTCTGCCTTGCCAGCTCCAATGCCGGGGGGCTGACCGATGAGCAGAGAATGAGTGCCAAAACGCATCCTGTTTTGGCGGATAAAACGACACTGATCAAAAGCAAACCGATTCGTTTCGGTCACGTGCTGTGGCAGGAGGACGTTTCAGAGCTTACCGAAGCCATTGAGCAGATCGAAGAAAACTGCCGGGATCTTTCGGAGCGTAACCGCCTCCGTCAGGAAAATCTGGAAACGAAAAAGAAAATCCTTTCCTTGCAGGAAAAGAACCGGGCAGCCGATGTGCTCAACCGGGAAACGGCTGGACAAATCAGCATGATTGAACATCTGCTGACACAGTATGATACGGAAAATGATGCGAAAAAACGAGAAAAACTTCTTGCAGGTGCAGCGGTTTTGGGTGCATACATAAAGCGCTACGGCAATCTTCTGCTTGTCAGCCATCGGGTAGAAACGGCGGATATTCGCGACCTGTCAAGATGCTTTGAGGATTCTTTTGTGAATCTGGAACTGCTGGACGTGAAATGCCTTTGTACGCTCCCTGCGGATGTTATCCTGGCGACAAAGGATATGCTTCGCATATACCACACTTTTGAAACGATACAGGAGGACTGTCTGTTCGACCTTCACAGTGTGTGGGTCAATGCCCGTGAAAGAAAGGGACAGTTTCTTGTGTCCATTGACTTTGTCTGCGATACCGATTTATCCGGCCATAAGGCAGACGCAGATTTGTATTCCTGCGAGGACGGAACCTACCGCTTTACCTTCCAATTGCAGAAAGGCGGTGAGGGCGCATGAAAGCACGCAAAGCTATCGAAAAAATTAAAGCAAAACACGATCTGCGCAGTGCGGTAAAAGAAGCGCTGGACACCCTGCCCTCAGCCGTATGTTACTTCACTCCCGCAGGCACCGTCAAGCTGTGCAATACGGCGATGTATGAGCTTTACCGTAAAATCACGCAAAGCGACCTGCAAAGTCTTACCGAGCTGAACGAAGCGCTGGAGGGCTGTGATAACACCACCGGCGTCATCCGGGACGGAAATGTATTCCTTTTCCCTGACGGACACGCATGGCAGTATTCCGCAGAGAAGATCACGACCGCACAAGGCGAGGTTTATACCGAAGTCATATTCGATGATGTGACCGAACTGTACGAAAAACAGCAGGAACTGAAGTGCCAGTCACGGGAACTGAAAAAGATGTACCGTGAGCTGAAGGTCCTGTCGGACAATGTACTGGAAATGACAAGAGAACAGGAAATCCTGAACCTGAAAACGCGGCTGCACGATCAGATGAATATGGGAGTTGCCGCCATACGGCAGATTTTGCGGCAAAACACCACTTCCGAAGAAAACGCCGCCGCTGTCAAGCAGTTTCGCCGTGCCATTCAGGTATTGCGTGAGGAAAACGTCTATCCCCGGGACGATGTGTCGGAGTTTATCCGGGATGCAGAGGTTTCCGGCGTCCGTGTGGAAATAAACGGCGAGCTTCCGACGGAGGCGAAGCTGCTCAAAGTCCTTCTTGCGGTCATGCGGGAAGCCTGTATCAACGCCGCCCGTCATGCGGACGCAACGGCTATGTGCGTGGTATCGGAGCAGACAGGAGCTGCCGTCACCTTGCATATCACCAACGACGGCAGACAGCCGGAGGGAGACATCACCCCCCGGGGCGGGCTTGTGTATCTGGAAAAACAGATCACGAGAGCAGGAGGCAGGATGGAGATACAGTCGCAGCCGGAATTTTTGCTGACGGTTACTTTGCCGGTTGGCGCAGAAAAACAGGAACAGGAGGTGCAGGTATGACAAGGGTGCTTGTGGTTGACGATCAGCGTATCGCACGGGAATATATGGAGAATGTTGTGCACGGCAGCGAAGGCTACGAACTGGTGGGCAGTCTCACAAAAGCGGATATGGCCGCTACCGTCTGTCACCGAAGCGCAGTGGAACTGGTACTGATGGATGTCTGCACCCACGGCAGAATGGACGGCATCGAAGCCGCCGCCGAGCTGAGAGAGCAGTTCCCGAAGCTCAAAATCATTATCGTTACCTCCATGCCGGAGGAAAGCTTTATCAAGCGGGCAAAAGAGGTGGGAGCGGACAGCTTCTGGCACAAGGAAGTAAGCCCCGAGGAGCTGATCACCGTGATGGACGCCACCATGCAGGGCAAGCATATGTGGCCGGGCGAATCGCCCATTGTCAAGCTGGGCGTTACCACCAGCAAAGAGCTGACCGATGCACAGCTCAAGGTTTTACGGCTGGTCTGCGAGGGACTGGAATACAATGAGATCGCGCAGGAGTTGAACATCACAGTCAGAACCGTTAAATGGCACGTTTCCAAGATTCTTGAGGAGACCGGTTTTTCCAACAAGACCCAGCTTGCCATTGCTGTCACAGGCAAGCGCCTCATTATTCCAAAGCTGCTTGACAATACCGATGACGAGGACGATCTTCCCATCGCGTAAAACAAACTGAATAGCCCGATATACCCGGTTTCCGATGCGAGACCGGGTATTTTTTTTGAAAAAATTTCTGCAATACTGTACTTAGGGACGGTGTGTTTTGAAAAACGATCCGGTATAATATAGGTGAACATAGGGTTACTGCGCTTTTTTATGCCCAAATATCATCAGTGCGTAAAAAAGAGAACTTGGAGGTGAGGCAAATGCGGAGAGTAGTGATTGATATGCAGAACGCCCTGTTTGCAGATGCGGTTGCCGAAGCCCTGCGTCGGTTTGACCCCGATTTTGATCCGGTGATGAGCGACAGTCCGGACAAAACGTTGTTTTTGTGCGATGCCGTGCTTGCGAATGTCCTGATTATGGAAGTTACAGCCTACACGCCGTGGAAGCTGGAGGAGCGGATGAAGATCCGTGCCGAGCTGAAGAAAACCAACCCAGACTGCAAAATTGTACTGGTTGTGGACGAGAACACCGAAAAGAAGCTGGCGGACAAGGTGCGTCAGGCGAAGAAGGACGGCCTTGTTGACAATTTCATCTACGGCTCTGTTTCTTCCACCTATCTTTCGGCGGTCATCGATGCTTTGTAAGGAGGACGGTGGTGATGGAATGATATGATTGCATTTGACGCTTCTTCGTTCTCCGAACGGATGGGCAATGGCAGAAGCTCTCTTTGCCGTGTGGGAGAGCAGGTAAAACAAACCACACGGTCAGATCACCCGGCAAAATGCCGGAAAGAAACAAGGAGGAATTGCTTATGAAAGCAAAAATGAAACCGCATAAGCTGTTGAGTATGCTCCTCGCCCTTGTGATGGTGGTGGGGATGCTGCCTGCCATGGGTCAGGTGGCGTATGCCTACAGCGCAGGCGATATTGCAGGCACAACGGGAAGCGGAGCATCGGAAGCCGACCCCGTCGTCTGCGATACCTTTGCCGAATTCAAGGCGGCAATGGAAAATGAGGATATTCGCTTTGTGAAGCTGACGGGAACAATCGAAACTATTCCTGCTCAGGAAGATTTGAGTGCTGCGATAGACCAATCTTCCCCGAAAACATTGATTGTGGAGGGCAAAAACACATTTATAGGCTCAATGAACGGTCGTATTAACTGCCTTTTATACGTACATTCAGAGCTGAATGTAAAGGGAAGCGGAACCTTGGAATATAGCCATGGCATGGGCGCTGGCGCTGGTGCCGTAATCTACGGCCTCAGTAAATGCTCACTGACCATACAGGATGTAACTCTTGTAGGCAGCATTAACGGACAGACTTTTGGCAGGGCATTGTATTTAGCTGGTGACAGCAAGACGAAAATCCTGAGCGGAACATTTTCCGGATATTCCGAGTCGACTGTTGATGCTTATAATACAATATCAGCAGTATCTGTTAATGAGTTAGCTGAACTGACCATTGAAGATGGTTCTTTCTATTCAACAGCTGGTGCAGACAGCATTAAAACCTATGGTCTTGATATTAATAAGGCAACTACAAAGGTTACTCTGAACGGCGGCACCTATGACGGAATTGATGCAAGTGATGCTAACCTCAATCTGTCAGATATGCTGGGCACAGACCGTTATTATACAGACAGCAATGGAACTGTTGACATGACATCCGTAACGAATACGACAGAGAGGTTGACTGTCAAAACGAAGCGCATTGACGCTGTGGATGTAAATATCTCTGTGCCTGTCGTTGGAAATCATCCGCAGAATGCAAGTTCAAATACAGAGAATACCAAAGTGTTATCAACCGTGTGGTCATCCGACGGTGCGGTGATTCCTGAAACAGGTACGTTTGAGGCGGGCAAAACTTATAAAGTACAAGTCTCGGTTTATACCAAAAATGATTATTTCTTTGGAGATCCGCTAACAGTCACTATTAACGGTTCCACAGCAGTCACGGATTTTGAACGCCCAGGTGTAGGTAATCGCACCATTACTTTCGAGAAAGAGTATACTCCTGGAAATAGTATCCTTAACTCTGTGGACGTGTCAATCACAGAGCCTGTGGCAGGGGCTCAGCCGCAGGATGCAGTCTCTAACACCGCTAACGTCAGTGTTAGCACAACGGAATGGTATCATAATGGAACTAAGATTTCTGCATCGGATACGTTTGCAGCGGGAGAAACTTATAAAGTACATGTCATAGTGAATCCGGACAGTGGGTATGAATTTGCAGATAATCCAACAGCCACTTTTAACGGTTCCAAAACGGGCACGCTTTACACGAATGGTAAAGACTACATCAACTACTATGCAGAGTTTACTGCTGTAAATGCTCCTATTAACTCTGTAGACGTAAAGATCACGGAACCTGTCGCAGGGGCTCATCCGCAGGACGCAGTCTCTAACACCGCTAACGTCAGTGTTAGCACAACGGAATGGTATCATAATGGAACTAAGATTTCTGCATCGGATACGTTTGCAGCGGGAGAAACTTATAAAGTACATGTCATAGTGAATCCGGACAGTGGGTATGAATTTGCAGATAATCCAACAGCCACTTTTAACGGTTCCAAAACGGGCACGCTTTACACGAATGGTAAAGACTACATCAACTACTACGCGGAGTTTACAACTACTGCGGAATCGACAGAGTACGCCATCACAGTGACAAACGGTAAAGCGACAGTAGGCGCAGGCACTGAAATCAGTAAAGCGGCAGAGGGCACAACGGTTACCCTGACCGCAAATGCGGCTTCTGACGGTGAGATATTTGATAAATGGGTTGTAGAGGATGGAAGTGCAAGCATCACCCTTGCGGACGCAAACAGCGCAACCACCACCTTCACAATGCCTGCCGGCGCAGTCAGCGTGAAAGCAACCTATACCTCTTATATCACGATCAACTTGGCGGCAGGCGAAGGAAGCGGCACGATGGAGCCACTCATTCTAAAAGCCACCTATGGTTATTATGAATTAATCGCTCCGGATTGCACATTTACACCGCCGGCAAATAAGGTGTTTGACAAGTGGCAGTTCAGTAAGGATGACAGTTATCTCAAACCGGGAGACACAAAAACTATATGGTCTTCTGCCAACGGGGCGACGCTGACTGCAATTTGGAAGGACGCTCCTGTAACCTACTACACCGTTTCCTTTGACAGCAACGGCGGTACTGGCAGTATGGCTGCTGCAACCGGTGTTTCCGGTGACTATGTACTTCCTGTTTGCGGCTTCACAGCTCCTAACGGCAAACAGTTCAAGGCTTGGAGCGTTGGCGGTGTTGAAAAGGCTGCTGGCGATACCATCAATGTAACTGCTAACACTACCGTAACCGCAGTTTGGGAAGCTGTTGAGTACAATGTAACCGTGACAGGCGGTACTGCATCCGTTGGTGCAGGCACTCCGATCACCAAGGCAACAATGGGTACAACCGTTACTTTGACCGCAGGTGCAGCTCCTTCCGGTCAGATGTTTGATAAATGGGTTGTTAACGGTGTTGTCGTTGCTGATGCAAACAGCGCAACTACCACCTTCGTAATGCCTGCTGGTAATGTAACCGCAGAGGCTACCTACAAGAACATTCCTGTTGTTACTTATACCGTAACCTTCAATGCAAACGGTGGTACGGGCAGTATGGCTGATGCAACCGGTGTTTCCGGTGACTATGTACTTCCTGTCTGCGGCTTCACAGCGCCTAACGGCAAGCAGTTCAAGGCTTGGAGCGTTGGCGGTGTTGAAAAGGCTGCTGGCGATACCATCACCGTAAACGCAAATACTACCGTAACTGCAATTTGGGAGAACATCCCTGTAACCTACTATACCGTAACCTTCGACTCCAACGGTGGTTCTGCTGTAACGGCACAGTCTATCGAAGCAGGTCAGAAGGCTACCAAGCCTGCCGATCCTACCAAGGACGGATACGATTTCAAGGGCTGGACTTTGAACGGTTCTGCTTATGATTTCAACACCGCAGTGAACGGCAATATTACTCTCGTTGCTACTTGGGAACAGCAGCAGGTTGTACCTACCACCTACACCGTATCCTTTGCGGCTAACGGCGGTACAGGCACAATGGCAGATGTAACCGGAATTTCCGGCGAATACACTCTCCCTGAAAACGGCTTCACTGCTCCCGATGGCAAGCAGTTCAAGGCTTGGAGCGTTGGCGGTAACGAAAAGGCAGTTGGCGACAAGATCACCGTTACTGCTGACACTACCGTAACCGCAGTTTGGGAGGACATCCCTGCCGGACACACCTGCGACATTAAGCCTGTTGCAAAGGTTGAGCCTTCCTGCACAGAGGCCGGTAAGGAAGCGTACTACAAGTGCGAAGGCTGTGGCAAGTTCTATGAAGATGCACTCGGTACAAAGGAAATAACCGACCTTGCAGCTTGGGGCAATCTTGCTAAGCTCGGTCACACCGAATCCGATTGGAAGTCCGACAAGGATAATCATTGGAAGGAATGCACCGTAGCAGGTTGTGGCGTTATCATTGAGAACAGCAAGGCTGCTCACGCAGACGCTAACAACGATGGCAAGTGCGATACCTGCGAATACAATGTTGGTAAAACCCCTACCAATCCCGGCAATAAGCCTTCGGATGATGTTCAGTCTCCGCAGACCGGCGACAACAGTATGATGTGGCTGTGGATCGCTCTGCTGTTCGTCAGCGGCTTCGGGGTTGTGACAACTACTGTTTATACTAAAAAAAGAAAATCTGTGAAATAACAGATAGCTAACCATTTAAGGATGGCGGTAGCGGAGCTTCCGCTGCCGCCTTTTCCTTACGAAAAGGATTTCTTCGGAAGTCCCTTTCCGAAAGGCGGCAAAAAAGCGCTTTGCCGATTTTCGGAAAGAAATCGAACAAGGAGAAATCAAATGGACGAACAAGAAAAAGAAATTGAAGAAATACTCAGAACATTTGACAAAGCACCTTCGCCTTCGTCAGAAAGAAATAACCAAGCTCAAATGCGGCAGAACCATTTGCAGTCTCGGCAGGCTCCCAAAAAGACAACTGACGCCGAACGGACTGCCCGCACATCAAATCAAACTGCATACAAAAGACAACCTCAGTCAAGTAAAGGCAGGTATCTCTCCCCTACACGCAAAACCGCAATAAAGCGAAGAAAAAGGCAAAGAGCTGTGATTGTCTCGTTATTAGCACTCCTTTTTGTTGTTCTGATTATTGTGTTGATCTGCAAAGGCTGCTCCGGCAGAACAGATGCGCTTGCCGGCAAATGGGATTTTGATGGGACTACTGCCTATGAATTTGACGGAAAGGGAGTTGGAACGATGGTGCTGCCATCCGTTTCCTACGACTTCAAGTATGAAATTAACGGAAACGAGCTTTACATAGATTTTATAAACGAATCTGTCCACGACAGCACTTACAGCTTTACCGTGCAAACCAATACCTTAACTCTTGTCGGAGGAAATGACACAGCAATACCGGGAAAGGTTTATGAGCTGACAAAACAGGAATGAAGCGTGCTAAACACAACAGTAGCTATTAACGGAGGTCTATATGAAAAGCAAAAAAGTATTACCGTTAATTTCGCTCCTGTTTGTCGCTATAATGCTCTTTTCTGTCGGAATGATAGTAAAAGAGCATCGGGAACGCCAACAAGATATAAAACCTTATAATTGTATGTGATGAAAAAGCACAAAGAGTACGCTAATCAATAGTTATTGTAATTTCCCTTGTGTTTTTTTGGAACACGAAGGAAATTGGGAGAAATATAAATAGACCGTCTGCTCGTATTGAGTAGACGGTCTTATCTATTGTATCTGAGAAAGTCATTACAGTGTTCTTGCGGTCTGAGCCTAAATCCTTGTGATATGAGAGTATCCGCTTTCAAAGCCACAAGGTTTATATCCGAGTTCAAGGTTCTTGCTATTTGCTGAGTATCGTAACCTCGCTCAGCCAGCTCAAGAAAATCATCATCGGGTAAAGCAACTTGAGAAGCAAAAATGTTTGCTTCATATTCCATACGGTTGTCCTGCATTTCAAAGATGTTAAATTCTTCAAAGCCGCCTGTCCGGGTGGCTTCTTCTCTGTGTAGCGTGTCGTGTCCAAGTTCGTGCAACAGGACAATGTTCTCCATAACCGGATGCAGATTGTCTTTGATGAACATAAAGCGATTTCGCATGATAACCTTATATGCACCTCGCTGTTTTGAAAACGGCAAATACATTACCTCTATTCCGAGTTCTCTCGCAATGCGCTTTGGATCACGGGTGCCGCACTGAGCAACAATCCGATTCGCCTTTTGCACTATTTCGGAATTACAAACATACATTGATTCTCACCCCTTTCATACCTTCCTACACTAATCCTATCAAAAGATATGTCCCAAAAAACGGACTTACTCGGAACGGTATTTCTTTGGGGTGTATTTTTTATTCTTTTCTTTTGCAATCCAATAAGCGTCCTGGATCGCTTTCATCATAACATCCATATCTTCCTGTGCCATTTCACCGCCCGCAAACAAGCCGGTTACTTCCTCGGTGAGCTGCTGAGCCTGCTTTGCACCTCTGGAGCCATATTTCTCTGCGGCTTGTGCGACAAGCATATCGCCGTTTCCGAGAAGCTGATCTGTAGTTACATTGAGAGCTTTTGCGAGCTTTTCTGCCGCATCTAAACGAGGACGAGATGTTCCGTACTCATATCTCTGTATCATACGAGAGGAAACACCTGAAATCTTTGCGAGTTGCTCTTGTGTTAATTTGCTTTTTTCTCTCAATTCTTTAAGTCTCTCGTTGAATTTCATAATCATACCCCTTCGTCTTAAAATCTGAAAATTTTGTAACACGACATTTATTTCGTAAATTCATATTGACACGACAATAGTGGCGTGCTATAATCTAAAACACGGAAACGACATTTGTGTCGTGTCTATATATTACAGCACGACATTTCGTTTGTCAAGTGGTTTTGCAAAAATTTCATGAAATGAGGCGAAAAAAGTTGAACCGTTCCATTCTGCATTGTGATATGAATAACTTTTATGCAAGCGTTGAATGTATGCTTGATCCTTCTTTAAGAAAATATCCGGTTGCAGTTTGCGGTTCTGTTGAAGAACGACACGGCATTGTGCTTGCGAAGAACTATGCGGCAAAAGCCTTTGATGTAAAAACAGGCGATGCCGTATGGCAGGCAAAGCAAAAATGCAAGGACTTAGTTATCGTTCCGCCTCATTACGAAGAATATATAAAGTATTCAAAACTCGCAAGAAGCGTTTATAGTCGCTTTACAGACCAAGTGGAACCGTATGGTATGGATGAGTGTTGGCTTGATATAAGCGGCACAGAACACATCTACGGCTCTCCTGAACGAGTTGCAAACAAGATAAGAGAAACTATCAAGTTTGAACTTGGCTTGACTATCTCTGTTGGCGTGTCTTTCAATAAGATATTCGCCAAGTTAGGCTCGGATATGAAAAAGCCTGATGCCATAACTGTAATTGAAAAAGACACCTTTAGAGATAAGATATGGGGACTCCCCGCATCGGACTTGCTCGGTGTAGGTCGAGCAACGCAGCGTGTATTAGATAGCTACTGCATACGAACTATTGGAGATTTAGCCAATGCCGAACCTGATTTTCTAAAAAGACGGCTCGGTAAAAATGGCGTGGCTCTTTGGCAATATGCAAACGGTAATGACCACTCCCTTGTTCACAACTCTGACTTTGTATCACCAATTAAGAGCGTAGGACACGGAATTACCACAGTAGCAGATTTAGAGAAAAACGAGCAGGTGTGGCCCGTTTTCCTCGAACTAACCCAAGACATAGGACACAAGCTCCGTGTTCATCAAAAGTGTGCGGATGGAGTCGCTATTCACATACGAGATAACACACTGTTCTCTAAACAATGGCAGATGAAGTTGGATATGCCTACACAGTCCCCAATGCTCATCGCCAAGACTGCTTTCAGTCTTTTTGAGAAAAGGTACGATTGGAGAAATCCAATTCGTTCTGTCACCATTCAAGCAATCAATTTAGTGCCACAAGACACGCCCCGACAGATTGATTTGTTTACCAATGTTGAGAGAATTGAAAAATTGGAAAAGCTCGATCTATGTATTGAAACGATCCGACAGCGGTTCGGCAAGGACAGTATTAAAAATGCAGTCCTCTGTCAAAATCTAAGGTTGCCACCTGAAAGGGCAGAAATCACAATGCCGACCGGAATGTTGAGTTAGGAGAATTAGGCAATGGAAGAACGCAGAAAAGTATATGTGGAGGTAAGAGCAAGACATTTGATTGATGGAACTTGCCGACCTGAAACCATTAAGTTTGAAAATGACGAGGTTTACGAAATCGACCGTGTAAAGCAATGCTGTCGAGCTGCTTCTACTAAAGTCGGCGGTACGGGACTTCGGTATACTGTGATGATTTGCGGCAAGGAAACCTATCTCTTTGATGAAGAAAACGGGAAGTGGTTTGTTGAGGGTAAAAGCAGAGTTGCCACTTGATAATAGCTTAATACTCTGATTTTACAAAACCTCAGCAAAGGTACAAAGCAACTTGATGAGGTGATGTAATTGAAATATGATACTTGGACTCCGGTTCCTATGTTTTGCGCAAACTGCGGACATTTAAACTATGGATATCGGAATGAAAACGGAATAATCAAATATGAGTGCAAGAACTGTAAAGCAGTTTTGGTAAGAAAGCAAAAAGGTCGAAGGCACGACACAATAGACTTATATGCTCCCGCAGGGCAAGTGCGATATGAGTGAGGTAGATAAAATGGCTTACTATGATTTGAAAACGAATGAGATTTGGGCGGACTCGAACATTGCCGGATTTCACGACGAACATATTGAGATTGACGAAGTGATAGCTCCGTTAATCCGAGAACTGAATATTAAGGGTTACAAAACAAAGTTCTGCTGTTCGGGACATCCCTTCTATTCTTTATGCGAAGCTATGGTCGATTCCGAAGAAACGGCAAAAGCGTTTGTAGGCTTGATCGGCACAGAAAGAACAGAAAACCCAAGAGTACCGGTCAGGGCTTTATATGTGACGCCGGATAATGACTTCTATATCACATTTGAAGAAAATGAGCCAAAAGCTATCGTCCTTGCTCTGCCGGACGGCTTTGAGTGGGACGATGAAAGAACCATAAGATACACTTACAACAACTTTGAGTTTTATGCTTTCCTATCGGAACGGGCAAAGGCGGCAAAAGCTCTGCACGATTGGGCGACACAGTTGCCGCCCGTCGCTTAAATAATTCAAAACTGAATAACGGCGAAACGACGGTAAGGTTGAGATGAAACAGGCTGCGTAATTCCTTATCAGGTCACTTGCTTTGAAAACACTTCGGTCAGTTAATCCAGACCTGCGAAAAGCAAACATGAGAGGCTGCCGACAGGACAGATAGCCATAGGCTAACTCTGTCTTGCCGGTGGCTTTTTGTTTTCGGCAGATGACTGAACAGCGAGGAGCTTCCGGCTGAGAAATCAGAAAGGAAGCTCTTTTTATGTTGAACAACTGGCTTTGCTACATAGCTGAATATCCGTGATCTCCGAATTTTGAGTTCAATCCAAAATTCAAAATTCAAAGGAGATTACAATAATGAATACATACTATCTTACTGCTCTTGATGAGCAATTCAAATGCGATTGTAAGGTAATAAACCTGAGTTACGAATATCCCGGATACACAGGAGAGGAAAAATGGGCGATTATTACTGATTTAACCGAAGAAGAACTTATTGAAAAGTATGAGGAGATAATCTCCTCGTATAGACCGTTTATTGTTTTATCTTCTATGTTTGGTAGCGTGCGAGCTGATTTTATTAGGAATGAAGATAAGTTCAGCAAACGAGCCAAACGGAGCATAAGCATTTTCGATTTCAGCGAAGAAACAGAAGAACATCATCCTGAAATAGCTGCAAACGATCTTGAAGAAGAGGCAATCTCAAATGAAATGGCAGAACAAGTCCGGGATGCAATAGCGCAATTAAAGCCCATTCAGCGGGAACGACTTATCAAATATTTCTTTGAAGGAAAGAGTTTGCTTCAAATTGCCGCTGAAGAAGGTAAATCTTATTCGACTGTTTATGAATCGTATCAAGCTGCATTGAAGAAACTGAAAAAAATATTTGAAAATACCCGATAATTTGACCTCTCCCAGTCCGAACAAGTGAAGGGACTATTTCTTATCCGGAGAGAAACGACCTTCAAACTAATATATTTGAGAGGTTAAATAAAATGGAGAATACTAATATCACCTGTAAGGTTAAACGTGGCGAAATCTATTTATACGATTTTGGAACTAATCCTGAGTCTATCCAAAACGGTGTAAGACCTGTTCTTGTCGTTCAATGCGATGAAGGCAACGAAGCGAGTACGACAACCATTATTGCGGCAATGACGACCGCAATCAAGAAACGCTATATGCCATCCCATATCGTATTGGGAGATAACTTCGGCTTGAGAGAGCCGTCAATGGTAATGCTTGAGCAGATAAGAACGGTAAACCAGTCCGAACTGACAAAATACATCGGTTTTGTAGATAGCGAGTATCTACAAAAGAGAATCAATGTTGGGTTGAAGAAGGTTCTCGGCTTTTGGGTGGAAAGACCACCTAAACGCAAAAACGACATTCGGTGTCTTTGCGGTAAGTGCTTAAATGATTACAAATCTAATCCTGCGTACATCATAAGGCGGCTCGATCCGTTTGAGAATATCAAGCACCAATGCGATAAATGTTCAGGTAGCGGTTACGACTACATTATATATGATAGAAGTTCCGTTCGGAGGTAGTGCTTATGGAGGAGAAAAACACTACCGTAAAAAAAGAGAGCGTCCCAATTTGGGAAAAATACGCCTTAACGATTTACGAAGCAGCGGAGTATTTTAATATTGGAGAGCATCGTTTAAGGCAGTTGGTAAGAGAGAACCGTCAGGCGGATTTTGTGCTATGGATTGGCACAAAGGTTGAGATTAAACGAGAGCTTTTTGAAAAGTTTCTTGATGAAATCAATGCCCTCTGATAATTATGCGTTTTGAAAAATCGCACATTTGTCAATATGCTCGTGACTTCGTATCATATATACGAAGCACGAGCTGACAGATGATTAAGGAGGACAAGCATATGAAGAATAATTACATCTATGTACCCGGACTGAGTGAGAGTGTTGCTGATGAGGTGAAAAAGGAAAAGGATGCAGAAGCACCGAGATTTATAACCGGAACGGGCGCAGTCAAGAAAGAAGCTGTTACACACGACAGAGGGGTTTTAAGAACTCGTAAGGTAGATGATCGGCAAAGTATTCAAATTCCTGTTTGGGAAAAGTACGCTTTGACTGTTAAAGAAGCGGCTGAATACTACAATATCGCTGAAACGAAATTGAGGGATTATCTGCTTGCCAATCGTGATGCACCTTTTGTCTTAAAAGGTGGAGCAAGGCTTTTGGTGAAACGCAAGATGTTTGAAATGTTCTTAGATGAAAGCAACACTATTTAGGAGGTCAGTATGACTAATGAAACGAAAGCCTTCTTACAAGGTGAGATTATGGTAGATGCCGAAGGGCATAACCGCAAAATGCAAGAGATTCCGATTTGGGAAAAACCGCTTTTAACGGTAGTAGAAGCAGCGAAATACTTTCAAATCGGTGAGAGCAATATCAGACGGCTCACAAGAGAACACAAAGACAAAGACTTTGTTCTTTGGAAAGACAATCGGGTGTATATCCGAAGGAAAGAAATGGAGTCGTTTTTAGACACAATCAATGAGATATAGGAGGTAAAGAACTATGGCAGAAAAAAGACGAGATAATAAAGGCAGGGTTTTGCGATCAGGCGAATCGCAACGTTCTGACGGTAAGTATGAATATAAGTATGCGGATAGCAACGGTGAGCGTCATTCCGTATATAGTTGGAAACTCGTAGCAACCGACAAGGTTCCTGAAGGAAAGCAAGGCGGAACTTCGCTTCGTGATATGGAAAAGCAAATACAGAAGGACTTGGAGGACAACTTGCTTATTTATCAAACCCGCAAGATGACACTCAATTCCTTTTGGGATCAATACATCGAACTCAAAAAAGAACTGAAAGAGTCTACGAGAACCAACTACATCTATATGTACGACAATTATGTTCGCCCTGACTTTGGCAAAAAGAACATCACTACAATAAAGTATAGCGATGTAAAGAAGTTCTATATTTCCCTGATCCACGACAGAGGGTTCAAGCCGAACAGTATGGAAATAATAAATACCATTCTGCATCCGGTGTTTACTTCCGCAGTTCGTGACGGATATATCCGCAGCAACCCTTCGGACGGCGTAATGGCAGATATTAAAAAGAGCCATACTTGGGAAAAGCCAAAGCGCCACGCACTCACCGAGCAACAGCAAACGAAGTTCGTTGAGTTCACGGCACAATCCTATCAGTACAAGCATTGGCTGCCACTCTTTACAGTCCTGCTCGGTACAGGTGGACGAATCGGTGAGATACTCGGCTTAAGGTGGGAAGATTGTGATTTTCAAGATAACATCATCAATATTAACCACACCCTTATTTATAGGAAGTACACGGACGAAGCATCTCACTTTGCTATTACCACTCCTAAGACAAAATCTGGTGTGAGAATTATCCCAATGCTTTCCGATGTAAAAGCGGCTCTTACGGAAGAATACAAGGCTCAGCTTGAAAGTGGTTTTAACACAAGCGAAGTGGACGGATATTCAGGCTTCATTTTCAAGTCAAGATACAACACCGTATTATCGCCCCATTGTGTCAACCGAGCGATAGATCGTATTATCAAGGCGTGTAATACCAAAGAGGAAGAAGATGCAAAAGCAGAAGGACGAGAGCCTGAGTTGTTACCGCATTTCAGTTGCCACCATTTACGACACACATTCTGCACTCGTTTCTGTGAGAACGAAACCAACCTGAAAGTCATTCAGGAGATAATGGGACACGCCGACATTACGACAACAATGGATATTTATAACGAAGCAACAAAGGATAAAAAGATAGAGTCCTTCGCAGGACTTGAGGGTAAAATCAAGATACGATGAAAAAGGGAGCTTACCGCAAAACAGTGGTAGGCTCCTTGATTTTTGAATAAGAATATGTTATACTATATAAACAAATAAAGGTTTATGCGGCGAATAGTCTGGGGGTATCCGAGATGTGCTTCTTTGTTGGACAATGAAAACACCCTCGTTTTTTTACGACAATTTTTACGACAAACCAAATAAAGTTATGACATCTTATGTGAGGTTATGTACTTTAATGAAAACGGTTTGGATTAACAAAGTAAGGAAAAGAGAGGTTAAATCAGGGTATAAGATACTCTCCCTTGAAATCCCCACAATGAAACCTATAAACTAGTTTAATGCGTTTTAATAAGTTCTAAAAGGTACTAAAAATAAAGGTTTTAAATTTACTACTAGTTCAAAATCCAGGGATTTTGAACTGGTAGTAGTAAAATTGCAGTATAAATTTTCGTACAAACAACAATTATTATAAATAAAGATATTAGTCTGGAGGAATTATGATAGTAAAATTTATAAGACATGGAGAGACAGATTTAAATAACCCTGTAAGAAGAATGCAAGGGATTTCTAATTATGATATAAATGAAAATGGAATCAAACAAGCTGAAACGACTAGAGATAAATTAAGTAATGAAGAGTTTGATTTGATAATAACTTCTCCACTAAAAAGAGCTATGCATACAGCACAAATTATAAATGCAACAAAAAATATTCCAATAATAATTGATAAAAGAATAATAGAAAGAGATTATGGACAACTAGAAGGAAAGCCATTTAAAAGAGAATATTGTGATCTTGATTTTGAATTTGAAAGTCTTGGAGGAGAATCAATAGAAAATTACAAAATAAGATTAAATGATTTTATAAAAGATATAAAAAGTAAATATGATGGTAAAAATATTTTAGTTGTTGCACACAATGGAGTGATTAGTGTTCTTAGTTGTATTTTGGAAGGAATTCCAGAAGATAATAATTTTGAAAATCGTGGCATAAAAAATGGAGATATAAAAGAATTTATTATTTAAATAAATCTTAATAAATTCTAAAGAGGAGAAAAAATATGAAAATATCTATTAATGTAATGCAAAAATTATCAAAAATAAAAAATTCAGTATATGATGCTATAAAAGTAGAATATTTATATCATTCAAATAATAGATAATATTGGAAAATGGAAGAAATATGAAAATCGACTTTCAAAAACAGATTTAAAACTATGTAAACCACATTTGGTTGAAAATAGTATGTTTAATTTATTGGAAGATTGGAATAAAAGTCAAAAAGATATTTATGCTATAGCTAATTTCCATCAAAAGTTTGAACATATACATCCTTTTCAAGATGGGAATGGAAGGATAGGAAGATTTATTATACTAAGACAATGTATAGAAAACTCTATTGATCTTATTGCTATTGATAATGAATATAATAAAGAATATAGAGAGGCTTTATATGAAGCACAAACAACAGAAAATATAAAACCATTGGTTGAAGTTTTCAAAAAATGTCAAGTAAGACTTGATGAAAAATTATCAAATTATAGTTCTACAATAATGCAAGTATCAGAGGAAGTTGATTAATTTATTAATACTTAATAAGTTTTAATAAATTCTATCGCGTAGCAGTATTTTAGTAGTTTTTAAAACAAAAAAATATTTAAAAGCTAGAAGTAGAGCTGAATACTGCTTAATAAGTACATTACAGCC
>CDYS01040160.1_pt1 | contig 18377 bp, 20 predicted proteins | sample 557491 | NCBI WGS metagenome assembly CDYS01 (sample SAMEA3182057, study PRJEB8094) | gut metagenome | biome: human; feature: gut; material: Stool; isolation source: human stools | place: Canada | collected 2012-11-26
CTCTGGAGAACTCATTGAATTGAGTGCCGAAGGTGCAAGGCCATGGTGGCCGAATCTCTCAGGCAAAGGGACAGAGAAGCAGGACGTTTTTACGTCGTCGCACCGTTTCTCCTCCCCGCTCAACTGAATGCTACTTCCGGAGTTGCTGATTTTCGTATCGGCAACTTCTTTTGTTTTTAGAGGAGAGAGATAACCATGTTTGAATCCATCGAAAGCACCCTGTATCCCATTGTATGCGACATCAACACCTACCTGAGCAACTACATTCTCGTGTTCCTGCTGCTCGGCGTGGGCCTTTGGTACTCCATCAAGACCCGCTTCGTACAGCTGCGCTGCTTCAAAGAGGGCTGGAACAGCGTGTTCGGCAACCTGTCGCTGCGCGGCAAGAAGCATGACAGCGGCATGAGCTCGTTCCAGGCGCTCGCCACCGCCATCGCCGCTCAGGTCGGTACGGGCAACATCGTCGGCGCGTCCGGCGCGATCCTAACCGGCGGCCCCGGCGCCATCTTCTGGATGTGGCTGATCGCCTTCCTCGGCATGGCCACGATCTACGCGGAAGCAACGCTCGCCCAGGAGACCCGCATCGTCGAAAAGGACGGCAACGTCAAGGGCGGTCCTGTCTACTACATCACGACGGCCTTTAAGGGCGGCTTCGGCAAGTTCCTCGCCGGCTTCTTCGCCGTCGCCATCACGCTGGCACTCGGCTTCTTCGGCTGCATGGTGCAGTCCAACTCCATCGGCTCCACGATGCAGACCGCCTTCGGCATTCCCTCCTGGATCGTCGGTATCGTCCTCGTCGCGATCTGCGCGTTCATCTTCCTTGGCGGCGTACAGCGCCTCGCCTCCGTCACGGAGAAGGTCGTCCCCATCATGGCGGCTATCTTCCTGCTCGGCGGCCTGATCGTCCTGATCGTCCGCATCAAGTACGTCCCCGCCACCATCGGCATGATCTTCAAGTATGCCTTCCAGCCCCAGGCCATCATCGGCGGCGGCTTCGGCTACGCCATCAAGACCGCGATTTCTCAGGGCGCCAAGCGCGGCCTGTTCTCCAACGAGGCCGGTATGGGCTCCACCCCGCACGCCCACGCCCTCGCGAATGTTGACTGCCCGCACGACCAGGGCGTCGTCGCCATGATCGGCGTGTTCATCGACACCTTCGTCGTCCTGACGCTCAACGCGCTCGTCATCATCTCCACCCTTTACACGGCGGACGGCCCTCTCGCGAGCGGCTATGTCGGCGATGTCACCGGCGTGCTCGGCAAGGCCAACCTCGCCCAGACCGCCTTCGGCGTCGTCTTCGGCGAGAGTGCGGGCAACATGTTCGTCGCCGTCTGCCTGTTCTTCTTCGCCTTCTCCACGATCCTGAGCTGGAACCTCTTCGGCAAGATCAACGTCTCCTACCTCTTCGGCAAGAAGAGCACCGTGGTCTACACCGTCCTCGCGCTCGTGTTCATCTTCCTCGGCACGATGATGTCCAACGACCTCGTCTGGGAGCTGAGCGACATGTTCAACAACCTCATGGTCATCCCCAACGCCGTTGCGCTGTTCGCTCTCACCAGCCTTGTTGTCAAGCACGCCGATGACCCGAACCGCATCCCCGGCAAAAAGTGAACCTTTCCATTCTCTGTTAAAATAGGCAAAAGCGCCCCCGATTCGTTCGGGGGCGTTTTTCCTGTCTTCACTTCTATCAAACAGGCCGCCGAATCATTCGATGCGGCGGCCTTGTTCCTCTTTGCCTTTTTATGCTTCCAGCAGCTCCCGGAACGCGAGGCCCAGTCCCCGCGTCACGAGCTCCCGCGGGCTCGCACAATACGCGGTCATTTCCTGCGCCAGAAGCTCTCCCGCGCGGCCGTGGAGCCACACGCCGAGCGCCGCGGCCTCTGCCGCGCCCATGCCCTGGCACAGAAGCGACGCGATCAAGCCTGTCAGCACGTCCCCGCTCCCGCCCTTTGAGAGCGCCGAGCAGCCGCTCGTGTTGACGAGCATCCGCCCGTCCGGCAGCGCAATGCGCGTCCGGTGCCCCTTGAGCACCAAGATACAGCCGTGCTCGCAGGCAAAGCGGCTCGCAAGCTCTGTCCGTTCGCTCGACGCGATCTCCCGGAGCGTCCGGTCCGTCAGGCGCGCAAATTCGCCGTCGTGCGGCGTCAAAATCGTCACGCGTCCGCGGCGGACGTCCAGCTTTTCCGTGCAGCCCTGTAAGGCGTTCAGACCGTCGGCGTCCAGCACCAGCGGCTCTTTCACCTGCCACAAAAGCGCGTGGACGAGCTGCTCTGTCTCTTTTCCGCGGCCAAGGCCGGGACCGAGCGCTAAAACATCACAGCCTTTGAGCTTGTCCTGCATCTTGTCGAGCGCGGCGAGACAGAGCCTTCCGTCTGTCTCCGGCAGCGGGAACGGCATTGCGCTCACGCACTTTTGCGCCTCAACCGCCCAGATGCTCTCCGGCACGCCGAGATACACGAGCCCGCAGCCCGAATGCACCGCCGCGCTCGCCGCCAGATACGGCGCGCCCGTATAGCCCACGCTGCCGCCGAGGACTAAGAGCTTGCCGAAGTCGCCCTTGTGCCCATCTTCTTTGCGCGGCGGCAGGAGCGTCTTGGCATACGCGCGGTCGACGATCGTTTCACGCATCGCAGTTTTCCTCCGTCAGTTCGAGTTTTTTCGCGCGCGGCAGCTTCTTGATGGCGGCCTCGCGCCGCAGCGCCGTGCCCTTGTCGCTGCATTGCTCGCGGTACACGACCGCGACAGGCGGGTGCGAGCGAGTGTACTTCGCCCCTTGCCCGCTCTTGTGCATGGCAAAGCGCTTTTCCACGTCTGAGGCAATGCCGGTGTAGAGCGAGCCATCCTCGCAGCGCAGCATGTAGACGTACCAGTCCATCTCAATACTTGAGCACGCCCGTCGTGCGCAGCGCGTTATAGAGCGCCGCCGCAGCCTGCTCGCGCAGGATGGGGACCTGGGGCTCGATATCTTCAAGGCTCATGCAGTACATATTCACAGCATCGCCGTTTTCATCGAACACGGAATTCGTCAAAAGCTCCGCGCTGCGGATGGCCCAGTGTGAAAAGCTCTTATACTTCGGCAGCGGCTGCAAAATGGCCAGCGGGTTCTTGTCCAAAAATTCACGCGCATCCAGATTCACGAATTCCACGAGCCTGCCCAGCACCGTAATGAATTCCTCCTGTGTCATCGTCGCGTTCGGGTCGAATTTTCCCCCGCCCACGCCGGAGACAAGACCGATGGCCGCCATCGCGTTCACAGAGGGCGCGTACCAGCTCCCCTTGGCAACGTCGGTAAAGTACCCGTTCGCCGTGGAGTAGAGGTCAAGCGCCTGCGCGAGCAGCGCACAGACCTCTGCGCGCGTCATCGTCGCGTCGGGGCGGAACTTGCCGCCATCGCCAAAGACGATGCGGCTCGCCGCAAGCGAATCGATCTCCTGCGCGTACTCGCTGTCCGCCACGTCGGAAAAGTCGAGCGCGGACGATGCGGCAAAGCCGCACTTTTCGCGCGCCTGCGCGAGCGTGAGCTTCCTTTCGCCGCCGTTTTCGCCCCAGTAAAGCACGGCGTCCGGCGTCAGCGCCGCCAAAATGGCCTCAAGCGCGGCGGAAGAGCTCTCCTTCCCCGCGGGAATGTCGATGTAAAAGTCGCAGCCGTTCAGCACCAGGCGGAGATACGCGCTGTCTTTCGTCTTCTCGCCGCTCAGCAGGCGCGCCGCCGCAACGGCCTGATCCTGCGGGATGTAGAGCGTCGGCACCACGCCGATGCGGTCGGTCGTGTTGCCGCCCGCGCAGTAGAAGCGGTACGCCGTCACCTTCACGGCGTCGCCGTGCAGATACGGGCAGTTCGACTCATCGTATAGGACCTGCGCCACGCCCTTGCCATAGCTGCGCGTGCCGATGACGATGCCGCTGCCCGTGCCGAGCACGCCGCCCGCAAAGATCTCCGACGCGCTGGCACTGCCGCTGTCCATCAGCACGATGGCGGGCTTGTCCGTCAGGTCCTTGCCCGAATAGCCCTGCGCGGTACTCTCGCCATCCTGATCGACAAAGTAGATGAGGTCTCCCTCGCCCGAAAACGCGCCGAGCGCCGACACCGCCGCGGAGGTCAGCCCCCCGCCGTTGCCGCGAAGGTCGACGATCCACGCGTGCACAGCGCTGTCATTCCCGCGCACGCCCTCTTGAAAATACGTCCCCGTCTGCGTGCCGAAGCTGTCGCAGTCGATGTAGCCCACGCCGCCCGTGACCGAGACGGTCGTATTTGTCTGCGTGACGAGCGCGCGCGTAACGGTATAATCCGCCTGCGTGCCGTCCGCGTGGCGGACGGTGATGGTCACGCTCGTCCCCGCTTCGCCGAGGAGCTTGGCGCGGTGCTCCGCGCCGCCCGGCGCGCAGGACTCGCTCTCAATGGCGATGATAATGTCGCCCGCGGCAAGGCCCGCCTTCTCCGCGCCGCCGCCCTTGAGGACGGAGACGATGCGGATGCCCTCGGGCACATAGGTGATCTCCGCGCCGATGCCGGCGAAGCTCACATCACCCTCGACGCCCTGCAAAAACGCCTGATACTCCTCCGCCGTCATGTAGTACGTGTAGTCGTCCGTGTAGGAAAAGAGCTCGTCGAGCGACTTCGCGTCCTGCGCGGCGCGCGGCAGCTTATCGACATAGCTGCGCTGCAAAATATCGTAGGCCTCCTCCACGCTGAGCGCCTGCGCGCTGGTCGTTATCGTCATCGCCGCGACGCAGCAGAGCGCGCCCAGGCGGAACAGTCTCTTTTTCATGCCCGATTCTCCTTTGTTCGGCAGTTTTCTCCATTATACCGTGCCCGCGGCAAAAAGCAATCGCAAATCCCGCCGCTTCTCCCGCCTTGCCAAGCGGGTGAAAATAGGCTATACTGTCAGCATAATGAGAAATTTTTGCTTTTTGGAGGATCTTATGGACGAGCAGAAGACCACCGGCACCCTTTATATCGTCGCAACGCCCATCGGCAACTCGCGCGACATGTCCGAGCGCGGACGCGAAATCCTATCCACCGCCGACATCATCGCCGCCGAGGACACCCGCCGCAGCGTGGTGCTGCTCAACAAGCTCGGCATCCGCGGCAACAGTCTGAGCGCCAACCACAAGTTCAACGAATACGGCAAGGCGAAGTGGTTCATCGAACAGCTTGCCTCCGGCAAGGACATCGCCGTCATCACCGACGCGGGCACGCCCTGCATCTCCGACCCCGGCAACGAGCTCATCCGCGCCGCGGTCGAAAACGGCATTCGCGTCGTCGGCGTGCCCGGCTGCTGCGCCGCGGTCAACGCGCTATCGATCTCGGGCTTTGACCTCTCGAGCTTCCTCTTCTATGGCTTTTTCCCGCGCGAGACGGCCGACCGCCGCCGCGTTCTCATGATGATGCGCAAGGGCGACACCTCGACCTACGCCTTTTACGAATCTCCCAAGCGCATCATGAGCGTCATCGACTTCTTCATCGAGGAAAACGCGCAGCTGCGCCTGTGCCTCTGCAACGACATGACAAAGCTCCACGAGATGACCTTCCGCGGCACGCCGCAGGAGGTCAAGGACCAGCTCATTGCGAAGGAGACCTACGAAAAGGGCGAATATGCCCTCATTGTTGAGGTCTGCGACGATTATCGCCTGCGCGAGGTCGAGCACATCACCTCGCCTGAGGCGCTGCTCGTCGACTGCATGGTGCGCAGTGACTGCACGGCCAAGGACGCCATCAAAATGCTCCTCAAGGACGAGAACAACACCTACAGCAAAAACGAGCTGTACGCTGCGCACCTTGCGCTCAAAGAGAGGTTCGGCGCATGAGCATCGTTCTAAGCGACCTTGCCGAGCGCCTCGACACGCTCACCAAGCTCGTCCTCGCCGAGCCGGTCGCGCGCATCGGGCACTCGCGTGTCACCGTGCGGCCCCTGAAGCTGCGCGGAAAAGCTTTTTTCCAGCTCGAATATCAGCAGGGGCAGAAGGTCGCGCACCGCAACGTCGCGCACGGCGCGCTGCTCGAAACGTTCGAGCAGGAGCTTGACGGTCTGTTCCGCTCTGTCACACTCTGCACCGAAACGGAGACGCGCCAGTACGTCCGCAAGACGAACGGCGCGTACAAGTGCACGGCCAAGTCCGGCGCGGCCCGCGCCGCCGTGACCGCCTCGCACAACCGCAAAAAAGAGTACATTTTGCAGGAGGGGGAGAACATCCCCGCCCTCGTCGACCTCGGCGTGTTCACGCCCGAGTTCAAGATCGTCAAGGCAAAGTACGACAAATATAAGCAGATCAACCGCTTCATCGAGCTCGTGGACGACGCGTTCCGTGCCTACGGCCGCGACGAGATCACGATTCTCGACTTTGGCTGCGGCAAATCGTACCTCACGTTCGTGCTGTACTACTATTTCGCCGTCAAGCGCGGCGTGCGCGCCAAGATCATCGGCTATGACTTAAAAGAGGATGTCGTCGAGCACTGCAATGAGGTCGCCGCGCGCTACGGCTATTCAGATCTTCACTTCGTCGTGGCTGATGTTACGCGCGATGTGCTCTACAGCGAGCACATTGACATGCTTGTCACGCTCCATGCCTGCGACGTCGCGACCGACTACGCCCTGCACTACGCCATCTCCCGCGGCGTCGAGCACATCTTCTCCGTCCCCTGCTGCCAGCACGAGGTCAATAAGACCATCCAAAAGGGCGGCGATTTCGACATTCTGCTCTCCCACGGGCTGTTTCAGGAGCGCTTCTCGGCGCTGCTGACCGACGCCATCCGCGCAGCGGTCCTGGAGGATGAAGGCTACGACGTCGACGTCATCGAGTTCATCGACTTCGCCCACTCGCCCAAAAATCTGATGCTCCGCTGTCACCGTACCGGCCATCGCGGCACCAAAAAACTCACTGAGTCCCGCCGTCTCCGCGACCAATACGGCTTTGAGCAGACTCTCCTGTCGCTGGTCGAAAACGAGCGGCAATAAAACGCGTCGCAGAGTTTTTACCCGCAAGGGGTACGCGGCATCCGTAAAGCAGCAAAGCTGCTAACGGCTGCCCAGGCGTCCGCAGACGCGAAATAAATTAAAATCGTTTTTCTGACGACAGAAGGTGAATTGTCGCAAAGCGGCAAGAGAAGCCGCCCTGGGGCGTGCGCGTCAGAAAAACTCTTCTCACTCCGCAAACGTGCGCGCCTATGGCGCGTGCGCTGCCGCGGAGTGCAATCTTTCTCAAAAAAGAGGGACGCAGTTTTCAACTGCGTCCCTCTTTTTTGAATATTTTTTTATTGCGCCGTGCGCACCGTGTCGAGCGAGCGGTTCAGCAGGTTCACGACCGGCGGAGCCACGAACACCATCAGCACCGCCGTAGCCGCACCGGAGATGATACGCACCACCAGGCCGCCGAAAACATAGGCGTAGCTGTAGTAGTTGTAGATCACACTGTCGATATACATCGCTCCCGTGTTGAGCGCCGTCACGACCAGCGCCGTGCCGATCAGCGCAAGCGTGAGCTGACCGCTGGAGAACTTGTAGCCGCAGTGCTTGGCATACACGCCGACGAGCAGGCCGCGCGCTGCCTGCGGCAGGATCCACAGGATCGTGGTCGCGGTCACGCCATAGGTGAGAAGCTGACCCATGAATGCGCCGAGAAGACCGACGAGCAGGCCGCCGACCGGACCGTAGAGCATCGCGCCCACGATGACGGGCAGCGACGCGACGGAGATGTTGATCCAGCCAAGGCGCACCGTACCGGCAAAGTTCAGCACAACGTAAACTGCGGTCAGCATGGCGATGGTGACCATTTTGCGCGTGGACATGGCCGAGGACTTCCACGTGAAGACCACTGCGGCGATGAGCACGAGGGCGACCGCGATGATGATCGTCCACATGATAGGGGAAAGCGCTTCGATCTGAAGGGACATTGTGAGGACCTCCTTTTTCATCAAAAGATTTTCCCGCGGCTGCGGCGCCGCGCGGAACGGCTTGATCCGGTGAAAAAAGAAAACACCTCTCCCTCCGGATGGCAGGAACCACGCGGAGGAGAGGCCTCACTTAAACTCTCTTCTGAGTGGCAAGCGGATGCGGAAACCATACTGCAAACCATGGGTTTTTCGTCCGCGGGCAACTTCCCATCCCAACGGCACTATTCGCTCTTCGCGTAAACACATGGCTTCCTACTCTGCCGATGCATAAAGCTCTTCAAAATTTAAACTTCATGCAGGTAAACTTTATGCAGGCACAGCATAGCAGACTGCACAACGCACGTCAATCCCTTTTCGCCCCTTTTTGCACACTTTTACGTTTTTAAGGTGATATTCCTCTTTTCCCTAATAAATTCAGTCCCTCCAAGGCCCGGTTTTCCTTGACAGGGCCTTACTTTTTTTGCTATTCTAAGATGTGAGAGAACCGGCATAAGTTCGCACTTTTCAGCTTAGCCGCCGGTAATATATCAATCGACTGAAAAATCAGAGGAGGAACACGCACCATGATCAAAGAAACCATGGAATTCCTGTCCCAGTATGACCCCGAAGTCGGCGCCACTATTGAGAAGGAGTATCACCGCGAGCAGCGCAACATCGAGCTGATCGCCTCCGAAAACATCGTCTCCCCGGCTGTCATGATGGCTATGGGCACGTGCCTGACCAACAAGTACGCCGAGGGCTATCCCGGCAAGCGCTACTACGGCGGCTGCTACTGCGTCGACGAGACCGAAGAGATCGCCCGTCAGCGCGCCTGCAAGCTGTTCGGCGCTGAGCATGCCAACGTCCAGCCCCACTCCGGCGCTTCCGCCAACCTGGCCGCGTTCAAGGCTATGCTCCAGCCCGGCGACACCTTCATGGGCATGAACCTTGCCCACGGCGGCCACCTGTCCCACGGCAGCCCGGTCAACATCTCCGGCCAGTACTTCCATCAGGTCCCCTACTCCCTCAACGATGAGACCGAAATGATCGACTACGACGAGGTCTACCGCATCGCGCAGGAGTGCAAGCCCAAGATGATCCTTGCCGGCGCTTCCGCCTATCCCCGCAAGATCGACTTCGCCAAGTTCCGTGAGATCGCTGATTCCGTCGGCGCTTTCTTCATGGTCGATATGGCCCACATCGCCGGTCTCGTCGCCGCTGGCGTTCACGAGAGCCCCGTGCCCTATGCCGACGTTGTCACCACCACCACCCACAAGACCCTGCGCGGCCCCCGCGGCGGCATGATCCTGTGCAAGAACGAGATCACCAAGAAGAACATCGAGACCGGCGAGATGGAGACCATCAACCTGGCCAAGAAGATCGACTCCGCCGTGTTCCCCGGCACCCAGGGCGGCCCGCTCGAGCACATCATCGCTGCCAAGGCCATCTGCTTCGGCGAGGCGCTCAAGCCCGAGTTCAAGGCCTACGGTGAGCAGGTCGTCAAGAACGCTGCCGTTCTCGCCGAGGGTCTGAAGGCTGAAGGCTTCCGTCTGGTCTCCGGCGGCACCGACAACCACCTCATGCTCGTCGACGTCCGCAACTTCAACATCACCGGTAAGGAGATCGAGCGTCGCTTGGACGAGTGCTTCATCACCGTCAACAAGAACGCCATCCCCAATGACCCCGAGAAGCCGTTCGTCACTTCCGGCATCCGCGTCGGCACCCCCGCTGCCACCACCCGCGGCCTGAAGGAAGAGGACATGAAGGAGATCGCCCGCATCATGGGTATGGTCGCCCGCGACTTCGAGGGCAGCAAGGAGAAGGCTCAGGAGGCCGTCGTCGCCCTGACGAAGAAGTACCCCATCTACGAATAAAATATCTCAAAATAAAAGGAACCGTCCCGATGGGACGGTTCCTTTTATTTTGGGGGATGCAGTCCGCTGCGCGCATAATTTGCCCGCCTTGGCGGGCAAATTCCACACTTGCGGGCTGAAAAGTGTTTTCTCTGACGCACACGCCCCAGGGCGGCTTCTCTTGCCGCTTTGCGGCAATTCACCTTCTGTCGTCAGAAAAAACGATTAAGATTATTTGCCGCCTGCGGGCGGCAAATGCGGCGGGGTGCACAGGCCTGTTCGCCGCGGTGCGGCAAATGCGGCATGATAAATCCTTGTGGAAAGCTCCGCGGGCTTTGGGCCACGGCGCTTTTCTTATTTTTTGATGTCCAGGACGATCTTGCCGCAGGTGCGGCAAAGGTGGGCGATAGGGCGGTAGACGTCGGATGCTTTGCAGACGAAGAAATCGTTTCCGGTCGGGAGAGAGGTCATCTTGAACGGCTCTTCCGTCCACAGAAGCTCGTAGCCGCTGCCGCCGCGCAGGTAGCCGGACTCCATCTCCTTTGCACAGTAGGGGCAGTTCATGCGAAATCTCCTTTCTTTTTCCACAGGATGTTCTTCTTGTACGCAGTCTCTCACTTCCTATGCTTTCGCCTTAAATTTACCATTTTTACCGGAAAATGGCAAGATTTGCCTGCACAAAATACTTGACAGGCAAAAATTTTCGGCTATAATTTGAAATTGATTTTCATTTTCAAATTCAGGAGGCCACTATGGCGACCTATACGACCAAACAGCAAAAGGCAGTGCTCGACTGCCTTTCTGAGCGCGCGGACTCGCCGGTCAGCGCGGCGGCGATCGTCGACGCGCTGCGCGAGCAGGGCGAGCACATCGGCATCGCGACGGTGTACCGGCAGCTTGAAAAGCTCGAGCGGCAGGGCAGCGTCCACAAGGTCACGACGGACGAGGGCGCGTACTATCAGTTCTGCACCCACGGCTGCGCATCGGACTGCTGCCTCTTTAAGTGCGAGCGCTGCGGGCGCATCGTGCACCTCGACTGCCACCAGCTCGCGCCGCTCTACGAGCATTTGGAGCATGAGCACGGCTTTTCCATCAATCCCCGCAAGACGATGTTCTACGGCCTGTGCCGCGAGTGTCAGGAGGGCGCATGAAACGCATTGCTTCCTTTTTTTTGGCGCTCGCGCTGGCATTTTCCCTCACCGCCTGCACCGTGCCTGTGGAAAAGGCGGACGACGGCAAAATCCAGATCGTCGCGACGCTTTTCCCCTATTATGACTTCGCCCGCGCCATCGTCGGCGACCGCGCGGACGTCACGCTCCTGCTCTCGCCGGGGCGCGAGGCGCACAGCTTCGAGCCCACGCCGCTCGACGCCGTCACGATCTCCGAATCCGATGTTTTCCTCTACAACGGCGGCGAGGGGGAATACTGGGTCGACAGCATGCTGGGCGCCGCGGGCGAAAATATCGCCGTCATCGCCCGCATGATGGACTACGTCGACGCGCTCGACGAGGAATATGTCGAGGGCATGCAGGGCGCGGACGGCCATGACCACGACCATGAGCATGGCAGCCACGATGACCATGATGACCATGACCACGATCATGAAGAAGATGAGCACGACAGCGACGAGGTCGAATACGACGAGCACATCTGGACGTCGCCGAAAAACGCCGTCGTCCTCTGCCGCGCCGTCTGCGACGCGATCTGCAAGGCCGATCCCGCAAACGGGGATTTCTACCGCGCGAACTGTGATGGCTACTGCGCGCAGATCGAAGCACTCGACGCACGCTTTGCCTCTCTCTGCGAAAGCGCGCCGCACAAGCTCCTCGTCTTCGCCGACCGCTTCCCGATGCTCTACTTCTGCCGCGAATTCGGCCTGGATTACCGCGCAGCGTTCCACGGCTGCTCGGGCGACACCGAGCCGTCGCTCGCGACAATCAAGTACCTCATCGACAAGGTGGAGGACGAGGATATCCCCGTGGTCTACACCATCGACTTCGGCACGAAAAAGGTCGCCGCTGTGGTGAGTGAGTGCACCGGCGCAGCGGTCGACACCCTATATTCGATGCAGACCGTCTCGCGCGCGGATTTTGACGCGGGCGAGACCTACCTCACGCTCATGGAGCGCAACTACGAAGCACTCAGAAAGGGGCTCAACGAATGAATGAATCGCCCATCGTCCTCGCATGCGAGGACGTCACGCTCGGCTACGAGCACAAACCGCTCCTGGAGCACCTGACCCTCACCGTCCGCGCGGGGGACTACCTCTGCATCGTCGGCGAGAACGGCAGCGGCAAATCGACGCTGCTGCGCTCGCTCCTCGGCCTTCTCTCGCCTCTCGCGGGCAAGATCGACTGCCCTGCCCAGCGCGAGGGGCGGCTCGGGTATCTGCCCCAGCAGACGCCCACGCAGCGCGACTTTCCCGCAACGGTCACAGAGGTCGTGCTCTCGGGCTTTTCGAACCGCCGCGCGCGCTTTTTCTACACGGCAGAGGAACGCTCGGCGGCCTTGATGAACCTCGGCAAGCTCGGCGTGCTGGAACTCAAGGACAAGTGTTACCGCGAGCTCTCGGGCGGGCAGCAGCAGCGCGTGCTGCTTGCGCGCGCCCTGTGCGCAGCAAATGACCTGCTCATCCTCGACGAGCCTGTCACGGGCCTTGACCCCGCGAGCATGCAGGACCTTTACAAAACGCTGCGCTATTTAAACGAGCGCGAGGGCATGGCCATCATCATGGTCACGCACGACATTGAAAACGCCCTGCGCGAGGCCAAGCACATCCTCTGCATCGACCGCGCGGGCTGCTTTTATGGCACGGTAAGCGAGTTTTTGTCTTCGCCCGCCGGAAAACGGTTTGGAGGTGACAGAGCATGAAGCTGCTTCTTTCGATGTTCGCCTACCCCTTCATCGTGCGCGCGTTCGTCGTCGGCATTCTGGTCTCGCTGTGCGCGTCGCTGCTCGGCGTGCCGCTCGTTTTGAAGCGCTACTCCATGATCGGCGACGGGCTGAGCCACGTGTCGTTCGGCGCGCTGTCGGTCGCGGTGGCGTGCGGCTTCGCGCCGCTGTGGTTCTCCATCCCCGTTGTGGTCATCGCGGCGTTCGTGCTGATGCACGTCGCGGAAAAGAGCCGCGTCAGCGCAGACGCGATGATCGCGGTGTTCTCCGCCTCGGCGCTCGCCATCGGCGTCATCGTCACCTCGCTCACGACCGGCATGACCACGGATGTCGACAGCTATATGTTCGGCAGCATCCTCGCGATGTCGCGCTCGGACGTCATCCTGAGCGTCACGCTCGCGCTCTGCGTGCTCGCGCTCTACATTCTCTTCTACCACAAGCTCTTTTCCGTCACGTTCGACGAGTCCTTTGCCCGCGCGACGGGCGTGCGCGTCGGCACGTACAAGACGATCCTGTCCGTTCTAACGGCGCTCACCGTCGTGCTCGGTATGCGCATGATGGGCGCGATGCTGCTCTCGAGCCTCATCATCTTTCCAGCGCTGTCCGCAATGCGGGTGTTCAAGAGCTTCCGCTCTGTCGTGTGCTTTGCCGCGGGGCTCTCGGTCATGTGCTTCTGCCTCGGGCTCACGGGGTCGTATCTGCTCTCCACCCCCGTGGGCGCGACGGTCGTCGTCTGCGACCTTGCGGCGTTCCTCCTCTGCTGCCTGATCGGCCGCGGACGGGGATGACCCACTTCTTAAATTTTCTGAAAGGCTGCGCCTGCAAACTTGCAAAGCACAGCCTTTCATGTTATGTTGATGGTAGTAGCCTGTTCCATACTCCATTGAAAAAATCTGCAAAATTGTGACACTTTTTTGCATTTTCTGCGTCTAATAGAGTAGAAGTACTTTTGAGGAGGTTTCCCCATGAAGAAAAAGCGGCTTCTCCCCCTCGGCATTCTGGCCGTTCTCGTCCTCGCAGCTTTGATCTACACGCGTCCGATGACGCTGCAAGAAATCGGCAAGGTGGATATCGCGCAATGCGAATCCGTTTCCGGCTATCACCGCCGTGCCCCCGATTCGGAGTTCACCTCGTTTGAGCTTTCCGCAGAGGATGCGCGCCGCTCTCAGCTCATCGATCTTTTTGCACAGCAGAAGTACCGCCGCTCGCTCATCAATTTGCTGTCGCCGGACGGCGGCAGCACCCACCAGCCGAAGGACGGCGATTTCATCTGGGATCTGAGCTTCAACTTTGGCCCGACTGATTTCCCCGACGGCAGCACCGGCAAAGGCACGTTTATCCAGTGCAGGGATTTTTACGGCACCCTGCGCGTTTTCACCGCCATAGACGGCAAAACGTTCCGCTGCACCACAAGCGAGCAGGAGGTGTTTTTGCAGCAGGTCTATGATATCGTCTCACTCGAACCGTAACCCATTCCACACTTTATCACAACAGGAGGAATCACTATGAAAAAATGCGTATCCATTCTCGTCGGCGTTTTGGCCGTCATCGCCGCGGCAGCCGCCGTCCTCGTTGCGCTCGACCGCTTCCGCAAGCAGACCGACGAAGACCCGAACGACTTTGAAGACTGAAAAAGGAGAGGCTTTTGCCTCTCCTTTTTCGTTTCTTTTTAAATGGCTTTCGCCTTGGCGAGCATCAGCTTTGCGCCCGCTTTGGAGCAGAGCTTCACTTCGCCCGCGTAGCCGTCGAGGCGCGCGGCCTCGTCAGCCTTGAGCGCGATGCTCTCCTCGCCGACAATGACGTGAACCTCGCCCGCGCCGCAGTAGATGAGCATCATGCCCTCGCTGCCGTGAACGGTCTTGCTCTCGCCGGCGGCGAGCGTTTCGCCGCGCATCCTGCCCTCGCACTTGCCCTTGCGGAGCATGAGGTTGAAGTCGCGGCAGCGGCCCCAGGAGTGCGTGTCGTCGCCGCCGTCGAAGCGGTGGACCTCGTAGGGATTCAGCGTCAGCTTTTCGCCGCCGTTGTGATTGAGCTCGATCGTGCCCTCAAGCGTCGAAATGAGGCGCTCATAGTCGGGCAGGGCCGTAAAGTCGGACTCTGCGTCCTCAACGGTCGCAGAGCTGAGTCTCCACAAAAAGTCGCGATCGGCGTACACCGCGCCCGCAGGCGCGATGCCGAGCTGGGTCGTCAGGCCGCCGGACCACTTGGTCGTAATGTAGTCACTCGGCGTTAAATGCTGGATGGTCATGGAAATACAACTCCTTTGCAAACTGCAAATGGCTTCGGTGTGCGCGCACCGAAGCCATTTTTTGATGGATCTTTTCGTTTAGCCCTCGATGAGCTTGACGATCTCAGCGTAGCACTCGTCGGCAAGGGGCAGAGCGTGCGCGAGCAGGGCCTCGCCCTTGGCGCGGTACTCAGCGGCGAACTCCTGATCCTTCAGGGAGCCGACGTTGATGAGCACGTTGAGCCATGCGCCCTGGATACCGGCCTTGAGGGACAGGAACGCAACGCCCAGGTCGCTCGCGGAGGTGTCGTTGAAGCGGCCCAGCAGGGACTGTGCAAGCGTCAGGGTCTCGTCGATGAGCTCCATCATCTCCATCGGGGTCTTGGTGCAGCCCTTCAGGCCCTCCTGGATGGCGGCGGAGCGGGCAGCCTTCTCCTCGTCGGTCGCCTTGGGCATACCGAACGCGGCGGAGACGACGTTGAACGCCTCGGTGTCGCGGTCCATAACGTCGAGCAGGCGGGTCTTGAGCTCGTTGCCCTTCTTCTCGACCTCGGCAGCATGCTCGGCATACTCGGCATACTTCTTGCGGCCCTGAGTGAGGCCGCCGACCATCGCGGTCAGCGCGGCGCCGATGGAGCCATAGAGTGCGGCGCAGGAGCCGCCGCCCGGCGCGGGAGCATCGGAGGCAACGGTATCGGCAAAGCCGGTAACGGTCATATCAGCTAACTTCATCATGTTGAATATTTCCTTTCATCATTTCGCGCCGTTTTCGTCCCGCGCGGGCATCGCCGCACCTTTACGGTCAGCCGCCCCTCTTGGAGCAGCCAACGCCCGCACGAGCCAAAAGCGTCGCAGACTTTGCCGCCCTCCGGCGGCAAATAAATTGAATTCATCGCGGAGGACGGTCACCGTCGCGGCATTCCGATTCCCGCGCCCTTCAGGCGCGCCAATCGTGCCGCTTCCTCGAAACCGACTCGCTTTATCCGCCGCAGGCGGCGCTTCGTCGATTTCCCTGTGCGTCCGCAGCGATACTTCGCAGCGCGCGACATGGTGAATGCCGCGCGCTGAAAATTCCACTCAAGGCGGCGAGCCGCCTTGAGTGGGCTCTCAAAGGAGCGGCAGCGCCGCTTCTTTGAATTTTTTATTCCATGTCGATCAGGTGATACTCCATGACCTGCTTCTTGCAGTCGAAGTCCTTGGCCTTGAGGTAGAACTCGGCGCAGTCGATCAGAGCCTTGGCGGGGGTCAGGCCGACGATCTCGCTCTCGATGACGCGGGTGCCGTAGCGCTCGGCGAGGGCCTTGATCATCTCATAGGTGACATACAGCGGGGTATCCTCGTAGTTGACCATGTTCATGGAGACCTGAGCAATGCCGCGGTCCTCGAGCATGAAGCCCATGGCCTTGCAGCTGCGGAAGCCGCCCGAAGAGCCGCGGATGACCTTGGCGATCTTCTTGGCGATCTCAACATCAGAGGTCTCGAGGTTGCAGTTGAAAGCGACCAGCGGCATACGGGCGCCGATGGCGGTGATGCCGGCGGTGGGGTGGATCTTGCGCTCGCCGTAGTCGGGAGCCCAGTCGGGCTGCAGGAGCTTCTCGGGCATGCCCTCGAACTCGCCCTTGCGGCAGGTGGCGAGGTTGCGGCGCTCGGGACGGGTGGCGCTGTCCTCATACAGGAAGGAGGGAACCTTCAGCTCGTCCCAGATACGCTGGGCAACGCGCTTGGACATCTCGACAGCTTCCTCAACGGTCACGTCCATCTGGGGAACGAAGGGGATAACGTCGGTAGCGCCCATGCGCTTGTGCTCGCCGTGATGCTTGTTCATGTCGATGCGCTCGGTGGCGACCTTCGTCAGCTGGAAGGCGACCTCCTCGATGGCCTCGGGAGAGCCGATGAGGGTGAAGACGCAGCGGTTGTGGTTGCCGTCGGTCTGGGCGTCAAACAGGGTGCAGCCGGGAACGCTCTTGGCGGTCTCGACGAGGGCGTTATAGGTGGCCTCGTCCTTTTCCTTGGAGCAGCTGAAATTGGGGATGCATTCGATCAACTTTGCCATGGTTGTTTTCCTCCGTCAATTTATTTTGTATCGTCATTTTGCTCAGGCAGGCGCGCTGCGCCCGTCCATTTTTGTTCAGCGTCGCCATTATATCGCGGCCCAACGGGGGAGTAAACAGGTTTTCTTTCTCTTTTTTCAGCGGCGGCTTAATTTTTTTAAGTCATCTTCTCCTCGACGAAGCGCTGCACACACGGGGCGCTGAGCACCGCGCTGTTCCATGCCAAAACGGCATACGAGCGGATCGGCAGACCGCGCACAGGCTTTGCCTTTAAGGGCGCGCCCGGATGCGTGCTGAGGATGGACTTTGGCAGAAAGCTGATGCCAAAGCCCGAGAGCACCATCTGCATCGCCATGGGCGTATCGTAGCAGTGGCAGGTCACATTCGGCGTAAAGCCGCTGCGCTGGCACTCCTGCACCAAAAAGTCGTTGTAGCTCCACAGGTCGTCCGAGCGCAGAAGACACATCGGCACACCCTCGAGCCGCTCGATGGGCACCTCGTTCAGTTCTGGCGCGGGGTCCAGATCCTCGCGCATGATGAGCTCGAGCTTATCCTCGCCCAGAATGCGCTCCTGCAATCCGCTCGGCTCGCGCGCGGCGGTGCGCAGGAACAGCGCATGCAGCTCGCCGCGGTTGAGCGATTCAATGAGCTCCTGCGGCGAGCCCACACGGATGAAGAGCTCCACCTGGGGATAATTGCTGTGATATTCATTTATATAATGTAGCGCGTACGACATCGCCGAGTAGATGACGCCGAGCTTGATGCGCCCGCTCATGCCCGTCCCCACGCTGCGCACGCTGTCCTCCACGCGGCGGATGTCCTGAAAGATCTGCTGCGTCTGCTGATACAGGCTTTGTCCCGCGTCGGTGAGGGACATGCCCTTGCTGCCGCGCAGGAAGAGCTGCACGCCGAGCTCTTCCTCGAGCTGCGCGATCTGGCGCGAGATCGGCGGCTGCGCCACGTGCAGCTCGCGCGCCGCGGCGGAGATGCTTTTCTCCTCCGCCACCGCACAGAAGTATTCCAGCTGTCTGATCTTCATCGCTCGTCCTCCATGTCATACTTTTGTGGTATGGTATGCAGATAAATTAAGTACTTTTCATTATAGCACATCTTTGTTATAATGCAAGTTGTAAAGAAAAGTGAGAATTCCGTTTTCATTTTTATTGGTTTTTACAGAAATATTTTTATGAAAGTGAGGAACCCACCATGATCAATCTTGCAGACGATGCGATGACGATCAAGCTGGACTACGAGCTTCCTGAGTACCCGAAGTTCGAAGAGGGCTACCGTCGCGCACCCCGCCGCGAATCCCACCTGACCGAGGCCGATAAGGCGCTCGCCATCAAGAATGCTCTGCGTTACATCCACCCCGACCATCATGAGCAGATGGCCAAGGAGTTTGCGCAGGAGCTCGAAGAGCACGGCCGTATCTATGGCTACCGCTTCCGTCCCGAGGGCAAGCTCTACGGCAAGCCCATCGACGA
>CDYS01011406.1_pt1 | contig 18081 bp, 16 predicted proteins | sample 557491 | NCBI WGS metagenome assembly CDYS01 (sample SAMEA3182057, study PRJEB8094) | gut metagenome | biome: human; feature: gut; material: Stool; isolation source: human stools | place: Canada | collected 2012-11-26
TCGGGGTCTGCATTCTTCAGCAGTTCCAGCAGAGCAGTCATAGCGAATGTGTCTGTCTATACAAACACCATTTGCGTTGCAAAACGCTTGTTGGGAACACCCAAACCCTTGAATTGCATCCATGCCCTCGTTCAGGCAGCGGGCGGGGTACTAGAGGGTAGAACTTTCTCTTTGCGCATTGGCAAGGGGTGTTGGGGGTTGCCGTCTGCACTCGGACGGCCGAAGTCGTAGATGCGGTAGGAATTGCCTGCGGCGGTTGCTCTACGGAGCGCGCCTGTGGCCGCGGTGCAGAAATGCAATAACTCGATATAACACTTTCGCCGCTGTAATCTGCAAAGTGCAGTGGACTCTTCGAAGTCTCTCCGAGGGGGCGTCTCCTGCGGGAAAACTACGATTAAAAAACTGGATAAACTGCAAATAACCTGTGCGGTTCGTACGGCATACGAACGGATGAAATATGGACGATAAAAACGATTTGTTTCTCAAAAACTGCCTGTGCGAGTGCGTATAAATACAGACCGAACAAGCTGCACAAATTTCTTCCGTGGGAAAATGCGCTTTTTACGGGCGGCTGGATTGAAAAAACTATTGTTATTTTTGGCGAAGGGTGATATTATCATTACCATGAAAGAATGGTTCCATTAAAGAAAAAATACGCGCCGCCAGCCATCAAAAAGAGGCCGGACGGGCAGCAACGGTAAATGCAATGGAGATTTTACTCACAGGTTTTACAGCATTCCTGACGCAGGAGTGGATCGAGACAGCATTCCCGGATGATCATGTGCTGACCACCCACACAAAAGAGGAAGCGCTGCTGGACACCCGGATCAAGACGGTGATGCTGGAAAGCAAGCAGCTGTTGGATCAACTTGCAGAAACCTACCAGTTTGACCGGGTTGTCTATTTTTCTGAATATCTGCTGCCACACGGGAATCAGGAAGGTGAACTGGACCGTCTGCGCCGGGTGCTGCAATCCTGCCGCGAGCGGGAGGTGGAGCTGTTGTACCTCTCAGGGCCGGAGGCAGCATTGACGCCGTCCTCCGGCAAAACGCTGCTGGCCAATGCGGCAGAGGAACTTTGCTTCCATTACGCTAAAACCAGCAAACTTCAGGTCAAGGTGTTCCGTCTGCCTTACCTGTATGCCGTCTCGGCCAGCGGTGCGGAGCAGTTTGCACGGCTGTTCGAGCAGATATCTGCCGGTACAGTTCAAATGGATGAACAGGCCGCGCAGCCGCTGCTGGCGCTCTGTACAGAAGAACTGGCTGATCTCGTTGCCCGGGTATTCGATACATGGACGCCGAAGCCGGAGCGATTTACGCTGCCGGATGTTTTTGGGAATACGCAGGAGCAGCTGGGCGAGGTGCTGCAAAAGCTGCAGCCCGGGCTGAAGGTGCTGTACGGCACCGATACCATCCAGACCTATCCCGCAGCGGATAATACTGTCCGCCGCAGGTACGGCTGGTTTCAGCGGTACAACATTCTGGATGATCTGCCCGCGCTCTATAATGTGTGGTGTGCCCAGCAGACAGAGAAAAAAAGCTTTGCACGCAAAACGGTGGATAAGATCCGCCAGAGCCCGCGTCTGCTGCGGCTGGTAGAGATCGCTGCCGCGTGGTTGGCCACGGAGCTGCTGGTGCGTATTACAGGCACGGACGCGCAGTTCCAGATGATCGATTTCCGGCTTATGTTCGTCGTGCTGATCGGCACAGTCTACGGCCTCAATGCAGGTGTGCTGTCTGCTGTGTTGGCATCTGTTTCTCTGGCAGCGGGCTATCTGCGGCAGGGCACTACCCTGATGCTGCTGTTTTATGCGCCTGCCAACTGGTTGGCGTTCATTGTATATTTTGTGGTGGGAGCGTCTTGCGGGTATGTGCAGCTGCGTAATACAGAGACCGCCCGTTTCGTGCAGGAAGAAAACAAGCTGCTGCGTAAGCGGCTTGAATTTACCCGGAAACTGTATCAGGATACGTTGGAGGATAAACAGATGTTCCGCCGCCAGATCCTTGGCCGCCGGGACAGCTTTGGCAAGATCTATGCTGTGACCCAGCAGCTGGATATGCTGCAGCCGCAGGAGATCTACCGCAAGACGGTGCAGATCATGGAGGATGTGCTGGAAAATCACAGTCTCACCATCTACCGGATGGAAAAAAACCATGGGTTTGCCCGCCTTACAGCCGCCAGTGCCGGAATGACGCCGGAGCCGGCGCACTCGCTGGAGGTAGAGCAGTGGTTGGATGTGATCCGTGCCATTGAACAGGAGGGGCTGTGGGTGAATCGCGGCTTCCTCCCCGGACATCCGATGTATGCTGCAGGTGTGCGGCAGAACGGCAGCCTTGTGGTACTGATCTGCCTGTATACGGCCAACGAAGAGCAGATGACCCTGTATTACCAGAACCTGTTCCGCATCCTCTGTGGACTGGTGGAAACGGCACTGGTGCGCGCTTTTGCGTACGAGAGTGCCGTGCGGGAAAACTGGTATCTGCCCGGTACCTGCCTGCTACGTCCGGCTGTGTTTGCGGAGCAACTGGCTACAGCCTGTACCCTGCAGGAAGAAAAAATGGCGCACCATCTGCTGCTGCGGGTGACGGGTGAGTTTAAAGACCGGGCCGAATTCAACGACCGGGTGGGGCGCTCCATCCGCAGTACCGATGCGGCAGGCGTTGGAACAGACAACACCGTCTACCTGCTGATGAATCAGGCCGATGAAGAAGATCTGCCGCTGCTGACCCGGCGCTTGGGTGAAAAAGGGCTTCATGTCACTGCGGTGCCGCTGGATGAGCAGCTGCGGCTGATCAAGACTGCAAAACAGGAGGCACCGCATGTGTAACGGGTTCTGGCTTGGCCTTGTGCTGCTGACGGTGCATCTGGTTGTATGCGGGGGCCTTTGGCTGCTGGCCCGGGCACGGACACTGGAGGTGGAGGGATATTTTGTTCCGGTGATGCTTCTGGTGCCGCTGTGGGGGCCCCTGTGTGTGCTGTTACTCCACACGTCCAATCGCCTTACAGGCGAGTGCTCGCGAGAACAGATGCTTGAAAAACTGCGCATCAACGAAGAAATACATAAAAGTATCCTTGTGGCAGATGACGAGGGTAAGGAGGCGGTTGTTCCGCTGGAGGAAGCCTTGCTGGTAAACAGCCCTGCACAGAAGCGGAAGCTCATCCTCTCGGTGCTGACGGATGATCCCGCAGGCTATTACGACCTGCTTCAGCAGGCCCGCATGGATAACGACAGCGAGGTGGTTCATTACGCTTCCACGGCGCTGTCGCAGATCACCAAGGAGGCAGATTTGAAATTACAAAAACAGGAGCAGCGGTATGCCGCTGCCCCAGACGATGCCGCCGTGCGGGAAGAATACTGCGATTATCTGGAAAGCTATTTGGAAAGCGGCTTTGTGCAGGGCAAAGCGGCGGAGATCCAGTATCATCAGCTGGAGCAGCTGCTGAAAAAACGGATGGAAAATCTCGGTGGACGCCGCAGCTGTACGCTGGAATGCAAGCTGGCAGATGTGCAGCTCAGTCTTGCGGAGTATGACCGCGCAGAAAAAACGCTGGAAGACCTTACGGCGCGCTGGCCCCAGCGCGAGGCGCCGTGGTTGCTCCGCCTGCGGCTGGCAGCAGCGCTGCGCGATGGGGCGGCTATCCAAAAAACGCTGCGTCAAATCGATGAAAAGGAGGTCTACCTCAGTGCAAAGGGCCGCGAAGTCGTGCGGTTCTGGCAGGGAAAACAGCAATGATAAAGGAAATCTTTTCCCGGCTGCGTGCATTCCGCTGGCAAAAGCTGCTGATCATCTGGGCGGTGTTCGTGGCGATGGCCGCTATCCTGTTTGCGGAGCGCAGCGGTATTCGATACGATGCAACGAAATTTAAGATCAATTATCTCCCCCGGACAGAGGCAAAGCCTGCACAGATCGCCATGTTCGGCCAGCCCGTCACCTGCCTGTTGCTCTACGATTCCGGGCAGGAAGGCACAGACAATGCCAAAGAGCAGTTTGATCAGATTTTGCTGGATATGAAAGTAAGCACACAGGCTGTGGATGTGCACACAACGTCTCTTGCTGATATCCCGGAGTTTGACCGGTATAAAACCGTTGTGGTCCTTATCAGTGATCTGGATGTGTTAGGCAAACGCTTGATCGACCTGATGAATTGGGTGCAGGACGGCGGCAGTGTTCTGTTTGCCATGACGCCCCAGAAAACAACCTATTTTGACGTGATCTCACCCGAACTCGGTGTCCTGTCCTCTTCATGGGAGTGTAAGACCGCAGAAAGCATCGTTCCCACAGAGGAGTTTATGCTGGGCGGCGGGCAGCGGTATGAGCTCAGCGACCCATTTGAATCCTCTCTCAGTGTCAGTCTCCGGGAGGAAGCCACGGTCTATGCCAGCACAGGGGACGAAGGCGTTCCGCTGGTATGGGGCACAAAGTCCGGTGCCGGTCGGGTGATGGTGGATAACATTGGCATTTACAATAAGGTGCTGCGGGGCATTTATGCAGCTTCCTACAGCCTTCTGTGCGATGCCGCTGCTTACCCCGTCATCAACAGTTCGGTGTTCTATCTGGACGATTTTCCCTCTCCGGTGCCCGGCGGCGATGGTACTTATGTCCGCAGGGATTACGGAATGAGCATAGCGGACTTTTATTCCAAGGTCTGGTGGCCGGATCTCGTAAAGCTTGCACAGCAATATTCCATCCGTTTTACCGGTGTCATGATCGAAAACTATGAGGACGATACCCAAAGTACGCCGGTCCGTCAGCCGGACACTCAGCAGTTCCGATACTATGGCAGCATGCTGCTGCAGCAGGGCGGGGAAGTGGGCTTCCACGGCTACAACCATCAGCCGCTGGTACTGCCCGATACGGATTACAAGGATCTTTACAGCTACCGTCAGTGGCCCAGTGAAGATGCCATTGTGGCTGCGATGAACGAGCTTATCGATTTTCAAAAGATCGTGCTGCCCAACACCGAGGGCAGTGTCTATGTGCCGCCCTCCAACATCCTTTCCGCTGCCGGGCGGAAGGTGCTGGGCAGCACGGTGACCCAGATTCGCACCATTGCCAGCACCTACTTTGAGGATGGCACATCCCTGCCCTATGTGCAGGAATTCGGTGTGGCCAGCGACGGTATCGTGGAGCAGCCCCGCATCGTATCCGGCGGTATGGTGGGAGATACCTATATGCGGCTGGCAGCAATGAGCGAGTTGAACATGCACTACGTCAGTACCCACTTTATGCACCCGGACGATCTGCTGGATGTGGACCGCGGTGCGGCAGAAGGCTGGGAAACCTATAAGGGCGGCCTGAAAGATTACCTCGAATGGCTCAGTGCCGCCGCACCGGATCTGCGCAGGCAGACAGGCACCGAGTGCTCTGCTGCCATTCAGCGGTATGCACAGCTGACGGTCACGCTGGACAGCACCGATACCGCATGGACGCTGCATCTTGGCAATTTTGTGGATGAAGCATGGCTTTTCTTCCGCGCCAATGAGGGGACTCCCGGCAAGGTGACGGGCGGCGAACTGACCCGCCTGACCGGGAACCTTTATCTGCTCAAAGCCAATGCCGATACCGTCCGTATTGAAAAGAAGGGGGCGTGACCATGCGCATCTGTCTGGTGCTGGAAGGCTCCTACCCCTATGTCCACGGCGGCGTATCCACATGGATGCACGCGTATATTCAGGCCATGCCTCAGCAGGAATTCTCCCTCTGGGTCATTGGAGCCAAAGCACAGGATCGGGGAAAGTTTGTGTATGAACTGCCGCCCAACGTGAAAGAGGTGGAGGAAGTTTTTCTGGATGATGCCCTCCGCCTCCGCGGGGAGCGGCAGCCAGTCCTGTTTACTGCAGACGAGCGTACCGCCCTGCGGGAATTGGTACGGCTGGGCAGCCCGGATTGGGATGTGCTGTACCGTCTGTTTCAGGAAAAAGGCGTCCACCCGCTCTCTTTTTTGCAGAGTCGGGATTTTATGGAATTGTTCAAGGATATCTGCCTACAGGAGTATCCTTATGTGGCTTATGCGGATGCGTTCCATACCATGCGCTCGATGCTGTTGCCGGTGCTCTATTTGCTTACGGGCCGGGTGCCGAAAGCGGATGTCTACCATGCAATCTCCACTGGCTACGGCGGTCTGCTGGCCTGTATGGGCGGCAGTCTGAACCATGCGGCGGTGCTTCTTACGGAACACGGCATCTACACCCGCGAACGGGAGGAAGAAATCATTCGTGCCGAGTGGGTGGTGCCCTCGTTCAAGAGCCGATGGATCCGATTCTTCTATATGCTTTCAGAGGAGATCTACCGGCGGGCGTTCCGGGTCAGCAGTCTGTTCTATAATGCCCGCCGGACGCAGATCGAGATGGGATGCGATGCTGAAAAGTGCATCGTCATCCCAAACGGCGTCCAGTATGAGAGGTTCTGCAATATCCCGCTCAAACAGGAGGATGGCTGGGTGGATATCGGCGCGGTGGTGCGTCTGGCCCCCATCAAGGACGTCAAGACCATGATCTATGCCTTCTTTGAGCTGGCCTCCCGGATGCCCAATGTCCGGCTCCACATTATGGGCGGTGTGGACGATGAAGATTACGCCAAAGAATGTTATGCGCTGGTAGAGCAGTTGCAGCTCAAAAACCTGATCTTCACCGGGCGTGTAGACGTGGTGCAGTATATGCAGAAACTGGATTTCACCATCCTTACCAGCATCTCGGAGGGGCAGCCGCTGTCTGTGCTGGAATCTATGGCAGCCCGCCGTCCCTGCGTGACCACCGAGGTGGGGTGCTGTAGGGAGCTGCTGGAAGGTGCGCCCGGCGATGAGCTGGGAGTTGCCGGGTATTGTGTACCGCCGATGTACCGGCAGGGTTTGGCCGATGCCATGGAGAAAATGTGTGCCAGCCGTGCCCGGCGCGAAGAGATGGGGCGCATTGGCCAAAGACGGGTGGATGCTTATTTTCATCACGAGCAGATGCTGGCGAACTACCGCAAGATGTACGACGAAACCGCAAAGGAATATCATTTGGAGTAACCATGGCAGGAATTGGATTTGAATTGAAAAAGCTGTTCCGCCGCAAAGGGCTGTTTGCCTCCCTGCGGGCCTACGGCTATGCGGGTATCATCTGCACCGGCCCTATGCTGCTGGGCGTTGTGCTTCAGTTTGGTATTCTGCTGCTCTGCGGCTGGGTGGGTGCCCAGCGGGATCAGCAGGATCTGCTGGTCTGTATGATCACCTATACGCTGCTGTTTTCCCTTACGGTCACCAGCTTCTTTTCCATGCCGGTGACACGGTATCTGGCAGATATGCTGTATGAGGAACAGGAGCAGACCATCCTGCCTTCGTTCTGGGGCTCCAGCAGCCTGATGCTTGTGCTGGGCTGCACACTGTATGGGCTGTTTCTGCTTGTTTCAGGAGCAACTCTTTTGCAGGGGCTGCTCTGCCTGTGGCTTTTTGCAGAGATGATCGTGAACTGGAACGCCATGAGCTACCTGACCGCCATCAAGGACTACCGGGGCATCCTCTGTTCGTTTCTGGCCGCCATTGCGCTGGCATTCGGGTTGGGGTTCGTACTGGTGCTGCTGCTGGGCTGTCCGGTTCTGGAAGGAATGCTCTTTGCTGTGACCATGGGTTACGGCCTGATGATGGTCTGGGATGTAGTGCTGCTCTACCGCTACTTCCCGCAGAGTGAGGAGAGCCCATGGGCGTTTCTGCGCTGGGTGGATGCGTTCCTTCCGCTGGCCTTTACGGGGCTATGCACCAACATCGGGCTGTTTGCCCACCTTGTCATCTGCTGGGCGGGGCCGTCGGGTGTGCAGGTCAAAGGCCTGTTTTATGGGGCTCCGTACTATGATGTTCCTGCCCTTATTGCGTTTTTGACCATTCTCGTCACGAGCGTAAATTTTGTGGTGTCGGTGGAGGTCAATTTTTACCCCAAATATCGGAATTACTACAGCCTGTTCAACGATGGCGGCGTTGTGGGCGATATCGTCACAGCAGAGGAAGAGATGCTGGCTGTGCTGAACCGGGAACTCCGGTTCACTGCCCTCAAACAGCTGTTCGTCACAGCGGCGGTACTTTCACTGGAGAACACTCTGCTGGATCTTCTGCCCCTTGGGTTCAACGACCTGATGCACGGCTACTTCCGCACCCTGTGTGTAGGGTACGGCCTTTACGCCGTGGGCAACACCATTCTGATGATCCTGCTTTACTTCACGGATTACGGCGGCGCTGTCGCAGCCGCTGCTGCGTTTGCTGTTTCTGCCAGCGGGCTTACGGCGCTTTCCATGGCGTTTGACCCTGCGTTTTACGGGTTCGGTTTCCTGATCGGAGCGGCGCTGTTTTATCTGGTCACGCTGTTCCGGTTGGATGCCTTTACGGCCAACCTGCCCTATCGGGTGTTGGGGCAGCAGCCTATTGTGGCAGAAACAAAAGCCGGGCGCTTTACCCGGCTGGGGTTGTTCTTAGAACATAAAAAGGGAAAGCATCGAGAGGAAAAGACAAATGAAGAATAGAGATCTGATCCCGCGCCGCAGGGTGCTGGGGCTGGGCGTTGCGTTGGCCGGGCTGTGTGCAGGCTGCGCCGTGCTGCCGGCCGGGAGTGCAGAGAGCGCTGCCGGTTCACAGGCAGCGTCTGGGAATAAAGCAGCTGACAAGGTGGAAAAGGCTCCGCTGGAAGATATCAACAGTGTCCACCTGCGGGATAACCCGGAACTTTACACGGTCTACGATGACAGCGGCGTGGTGACAATGTACCTGACCGTGAGCCGGGGCAATGACAGCGAGAACACCAACCACAGCTGGGCGGAGATCAACCATTTTTCGGCTTACGATTATGAGGCCATGGGGGTGCCACGCTATCAGGTGGACGGCCTTTTGCAGGTGGGCGATGAGAACGGCCCAGTCGTGGGAGAGCTTGGATATGATACCCTAACCCCAAACGCCACCGTTCAGATACGCGGTCAGACCTCCAGCCGAAATAGCCAAAAGAACTATAAGATCAAACTAAAGAAAAATAAAGGCAGCTGGCGCGGTCAGCGCACCATCGCTCTGAACAAACACATGGGCGAGGGACTGCGCTTCCGTAATAAGATGGCTTATGACCTTATTAAGGGAATTGACCAGATGATGGGCCTTCAAACCCAATTCGTGCATTTGTACGTCAAAGACCTGACTGACAGCGACAGCGGTGTATTTGAAGATTATGGACTGTATACTCAGGTCGAACAGCTGAATAAGACAGCTCTCAAGACGCATGGAGTAGATTCAAACGGCCAACTGTATAAAATCAATTCCTTTGAGTTTTTGCGCAATGAAGATGTCATCCGCCTCACAACTGACCCTGCATATGACCAAACGGCATTTGAGGCGCTGCTGGAAATAAAGGGAGACAGTGACCATTCCAAATTGATCGAAATGCTGGAAGTTCTCAACGATGCAACGTCGTCCATGGATGATGAGCTCTTTGTAACGTACTTTGATAAGGAAAATATCGCCTATTGGATGGCATTTCAGCTGCTGACCGGCAACACAGACACTCAAAATCGAAATGTCTATTTGTACAGCCCACAAAACTCCAGCAAATGGTATCTCTGGGACTGGGACAATGACGGTATGCTCCGCCGCCGGGAACGTGAAATCATCAAGTTCTCGGACTCTGAAAGCTGGGAACGCGGCGTGAGCAACTACTGGGGCAATGTTCTGTTCCGGCGCTGTCTGCAAACACAAAGTTACCGTAATATGCTGGATGCTGCCATGAAGGAGCTTTATGCTTACATGAATAAGACACGTATCCAGTCCATGCTGGAACATTACCGAAGTGTGACGGAAACGTATGTCTGGCAGATGCCAGACCGGATGCATGTCCCTATCACACATGCCGAATACGAAGATGTTCTGAAGAGTATCTGGCCGGAAATCGAAGAAAACTATAATTACTACTGGGAGAGCTACCGTAAGCCCATGCCATTTTACATTGGTACACCGCAAGTAGCAAACGGTCAGTTGCATCTGAATTGGGATTCTTCCTATAATTTTACGGTTGAGGAAATCTATTATACGGTCGAACTTGCAAAAGATTATCTGTTTAACAAAGTATTGTACCGGCAGGAAAACCTGATCCTGCCAGAGCTTACAATGGATACGCTTCCTGCTGGACAATATTTTTTGCGGGTTCGCGCAACGAATGCATCCGGTTACACGCAGGATGCGTTTGATTATTATGTTACCGAGGCCGGCAAGCATTATGGCATGATCTGTTTTTACGTCCAGCCTGATGGCAGCATTGCGGAGGATACCTATGAAGAATGAGTCCGCATTCTGGCAACGGTGCTTGGAGCGGGGAGAGCAACTGCTGGCTCCGCAGCCCCGCAGCCATACGGAAACTTACCGTCACGAGCTGAAATATCTCATCTCATGGGCGGACAAGGCTGAACTGACAACACGGATGTCCCCCGTTCTCAAACTGGACCCCCACGCAACGAATGGCGGCTATTTCATCCGCAGCCTGTATTTTGACGATTATTGGAATACTGCTTACGAGGAAAAAGATGCCGGTGTGCTGCTGCGCAAGAAATACCGCATCCGCATTTATAATTGCAGCGACCGCAGCATCAAGCTGGAACGAAAGAAAAAATTCGGCAGTTACATCTATAAAGAAGCTGCACCTTTGACCCATGCAGAGTTTGATGCGATTCTCGCCGGAGACTATGACTTTCTGCTGCACAGTCCCCACCGTTTGTGTCAGGAGTTCTACACCGAGTGTGTGTGCAATGTGCTCCGTCCCCGGGTCATCGTGGATTACGACCGCGAACCGTGGATCATGGACGCCGGCACGGTGCGTGTTACATTTGATCAGGATGTCCGGGCTGCTGTGGGCAGTTGGGATATTTTTGATCCTGCGCTTCCCACCCTGCCGGTGTTGGAGCCGGGCAAACTGGTCATGGAGGTCAAATTTACAGAGTATCTGCCGCAGATCGTGCGGGATATCCTCCCGCCCCGTGCACAGGAGCTGACTGCAGTTTCCAAGTATGTGCTGTGCTGCGATAAGACCGCTTATCAGCACGGGTTTGAATACTGGAACGAAACCTGAGAGAAAAGGAACACAATTAACCATGAGCACAAAAGACTTTATTAAAAAATCTGTTTTGAATGCTTTTGTCCAGTACGATGCGCCTAAGCTTGCCGTGGCGCTGCTGGCGGCGCTGGCGCTGGGCATCCTCATTTATCTGGTCTACCGCAAATTCTATACAGGCGTAGTATATTCCCGCAGCTTTGCGGCAACGCTGGTGGGAATGTGCGTGCTTACCTGCATGGTCACGCTGGCCATCAGTACCAACGTGGTCATCTCCCTTGGTATGGTGGGCGCATTGTCCATCGTCCGCTTCCGCACCGCAGTGAAGGACCCGCTGGATCTGTTGTATCTGTTCTGGTCGATCACCACAGGTATTACGGCGGGTGCCGGAATGTACGCACTGGGGTTGGTCACGGCGGCTGTCATGATCGTTATGATTTACCTGTTCTCCCACTGGCAGGCTAAAGGCCGGGTGTACATTGCGGTGATTCACTATGTGGGCGCCGATGCCGGAGACGATATCGTCCGGGCGCTGGGACGTATCAAGTATGCAGTCAAATCCAAGACCATGCGGGGCGAAAACACCGAGATGGCGGTAGAGGTATTCTGCAAAGACCCCAATATGGAATTTGCAGACCGTATCCGCGCTGTAAAGGGGGTACAGGATGTCACCCTTATCCAGTACAACGGGGAGTATCATGGGTAAAATTTCAAGGATCCTTGCGGCAGGGCTCTGTCTGCTGGGGATGGGAGCTGCAATGACCGCATCGACCACAAAGATAAGAACCTATGCTGCGGATGACAGCGCATTTTCCAATGCCCAGATCGGCTATGCTCCGTTGATCGATACTACAGAGGCGGGCGATGCAACGCTCCGCTATCTGGAACTCACATGGCGGGAGATAGAGCCGGAAGAGGGCGTTTATGCATGGGAGGCAATCAGCGAAAAATACGGCTTTGCCTCACTGCGGGAGCAGGGAATCCATCTGGTGCTCCGCTTTGTCTGCGATGTGCCGGGACAAGAGACGCATCTGGATATCCCGGACTGGCTTTATGCGCAGACGAAGGATGGCAGTTGGTACGATACAGATTATGGGAAAGGCTACTCTCCAAACTATGCCAATGTGGTGTTCCGGGCTGCGCATCACCGTGTGCTTTATGCGCTGGCAGAGTTTCTGGGCACGGATGGTTTTGTTTCCTATGTGGAGCTGGGCAGCCTTGGCCACTGGGGTGAGTGGCACATCAAAAGCGAAGATGGCTTGGTATCCATGCCGGACGAGACAATCCGGGACGAATATGCCGCAGATTATCTTGCAGCTTTTCCTACGGCAAAGCTGCTGATGCGCAGACCATTCCGCTTCGCGGCAGAGCAAAGCCTTGGCCTTTATAACGATATGACCGGCGAGGAAAAGGATACGGATGAGTGGCTGGGATGGATCGCAGAGGGCGGCTGGTACGGCAGTGACCCCAATGCGCTGACGCCTATGCCGGATTTCTGGCAGAATGCCCCGGTGGGCGGCGAGTTCACCAGCAGCCTTTCCATGCGGGATATGCTGGTGAAAAATCTTCCCCGCACGCTGCACCTGTTGGAGATATCGCACATGAGCTTTCTGGGCCCCAAAACGGCACAGGTAAAGTATGCGAAAGGATATAATGCCGTGCTGAGGAGGCTGGGCTATCGGCTCCGGGTAACGGAACTGAAGCTGAACCTGTGCACAGACGGCGTTTCTGCAGAACTGACTGTGGCAAACGAGGGTGCGGCACCGTTCTACTGGGATTGGCCCGTGAATCTTTATGTGGAGGATACAGTAGGCAGCACTCTGTGCACGGCGCGTCTGCCGCTGTCCCTGCCGGAGCTGATGCCGGGGAAGAGCCAAAAAGTATCGGCCACGCTGGAAGGGGCAGATGCACAGGAACTGCTTTGCGGAGGGTGGAAGCGTTTATTCCGCAGCCCAAAACATCTGACGATTGGAATCGTGGATCCAATGACGAGCCGTGATGCAGTGCGGTTTGCCATGAAGGCGGCACGGAAAAACGGAAGAACTGTTTTGCTGTAGGCTGCCGTGCAAAAAGTAGAATTTCATAGGATTTGATTTTGATGTGCGGTCGCTCAAACCCATGCCGTCAAGCCGGTGGGGGATAGGGTGATTTTATTTGTCGGAAAGTGAGTGCACGGTTTCTGCACGGATTTTGCACGGTTTCAAAACGTGCAGAAGGTGCTTTTTGCTGCAAAATCCGACAAAGGGTGCAGAAATTGCTGGGTGAAAAATCACGTTGCTTTGTATAAAAATGACGATGGCTCGAAACTTCCAGAAATTGAGACAAACCGGCGGCTTGCTTTCTTAATCAGTGGGCCAAGGGTTCGAGTCCCTGAAGGTGCACCACAACAACAAAATCCGAACCTTTTCTCGATAGGAGAAGGGTTCGGATTTTTTGTTTTTTTCGGAAAGCAGGATGCCGCGTTTGCGCAGCAATGAAATCCCCAGTGGGGCTTTTAAACGGCAGAGTGGTCTTGCGCAAGCAAGATGAAGGGGCCTCGCTCCGACAAGCTCCGGCTCCTTCCCGACGGCTGCGTGGAGCTGCTGCTCCGGGATGGGAGAATGATCTCCATCGACTGCACCGGGGTCGAGGATGAATTGGACGTGACCATGGCGCAGAGGTCGGAGTTAGACTATTGCAGCTTCCAGAGCAGGTCCTCGTTGGTGGGGCCAAAGCTGCGGTCGGCGAAGGCGGAGGCGAGGAAGCCGCCGGGGGTATACTCTCCGGCCTCCTTGATGTAGTTTTCATCAAAGCCGCTTTCGGCAGCCAGTTTCTGAATCAGTTCGGCGTCATAGCACCGGATGCCCAGATGCTCTGCCACCAGTTTGCCGATGGTTCTGCCGCCGCTGCCAAATCCCGGCTGATGGTGATGATGCGTTTTTCCATTAGACTTCTCCTTTCGTGCTCAGTTCACGGTAGGTCTTGCAGATCAGATAGCCTGCAATCAGGAAGGTGAGAACATCCGACATGGGCATGGAGTACAGCACGCCGTCCAGTCCGAAGAACCGGGGCAACAGCAGGGCAAAGCCCACGCCGAACACCACCTCACGCATCATGGACAGGGCGGTGGATTCCGCCGCCTTGCCCATGGCCTGCAAAAAGATAAAGCAGGCCTTGTTGACACAGGCCAGAACGATCATGCACAGGTAGATGCGGAAGGACTTCACGGCAAAATCGGTGTAGTAAACGCTCTCGTTGGCGGCACCGAACAGGGCAATCAGCTGACGCGGGAAGCCCTCCACCAGCACCAGTGCAACGGCACCCACGGTGGCTTCTGCCAGCAGCAGTTTTGTGAACAGCTCCTTCACACGGGTGGGCTTTTTGGCGCCCATGTTGAAGCCCACCACGGGGATGCAGCCAGCCGCCATGCCCACCACGATGGAGATGACGATCTGGAAGAACTTCATCACGATGCCCACCACTGCCATGGGGATCTGTGCGTACTGCTCCTGCCCGAACACGGCATCCAGTGCACCGTATTTGCGGATCATGTTGTTGATGGCCGCCATTGCCGCCACAAGGCTGATCTGAGACAGAAAGCTGGTCATGCCAAGGGTCAGGGTACGGCTGCAGATAGAGCCTTTCAGCCGGTAGTCGCCCTTTTCAGGGCGAATGATCTTCATGTGGAGCAGATACCACACTGCCAGCGCTGCCGTGACCAGCTGACCGATGACGGTAGCCACCGCTGCGCCCATCATGCCCCAGCGGAAGCCGAAAATGAAGATGGGGTCCAGAATGATGTTCAGCACCGCACCTGCAAGGGTGGAGATCATGGCAAACCGGGGGTTGCCATCCGCGCGGATGATGGGGTTCATGGCCTGCCCAAACATATAAAAGGGCACGCCAAGCGTGATATAGAAGAAATACTCCTGCGAGTGGTGGTAGGTCTCGGCGTTGACCGTTCCACCGAACATGGCAAGAATGGTGTCTGCAAAAACCAGATAGAGCGCGGTCAGCACAATGCTGCTGACCAGACACATCACCACCGCATTGCCGACGCTCCGCTTTGCCTTGGGGACTTCGTTCTGCCCAAGGCTGATGCTGACGAAGGCGCAGCAGCCGTCACCGATCATGACTGCGATTGCCAGCGCTACCACCGTCAGGGGGAAAACGACCGTATTGGCGGCGTTGCCATAAGAGCCAAGATAGCTGGCGTTTGCAATAAAGATCTGGTCCACGATGTTGTACAGCGCACCCACCAGCAGAGAAATAATGCACGGGATCGCATACTTTTGCATCAGCTTGCCGATGCGTTCCGTGCCGAGAAATTGATTGGAACTTTCCATGGGATTCACCTTACCTTTCCATTTTGAGGACAAAAAACAACGGGCAGCTCTCATGCAACCGGTTTTACGCATGAGTGCTACTCGTTGTACGAAATCATTATAGCCTGCCTGTCTGGAATTTGCAAAGGCAGTTTTGCACAAGAATTGTACTGGGCATTCTGCGCAGATTGCACGAGGCAAACTTTGTGGAAGATGCCCTTTGAAGCCCGCCAACCTACCGTGGTACAATAAAGTAAAGAGCAAAATTACGCTGGAAAGTCTGTTTTTGCAGCCTTTTCATACAAGGGAAAGAGGCAATACCATGTCACGGTTTCAAGCGGGAGCGCTGGTGGTCTACGGAAATCTGGGAGTGCACGAAGTGGAAGGCATCGGGCTGCAAAACTTTTGCGATGAGTCCGCCAGAGAGTATTACACCCTCCGGCCTTATTTTTCGGATCACCACGACCGCAGCTATATCCCCACGGAAAAGGAAGCGGCGCTGCGCCCGGTGACCCCGGCACAGCAGGCGGAAGCCGACCTTGCACGCATCAAAGCGGAGAAGCTGCCTATCCCGGCGGGGGTACAGACAGCGCTGGCAGAACATTATCAGGCGCTGCTGCACACCAACGATTTTTACCAGTACCTTACCCTGTTCAAGGAGCTGGGGCAAAAGCAGACCCAGCAGCAAAGCCGCGGGCGGAAGATCAACGCTATGGATACCTACTTTTACCAGATGGTAGAGCGTGTCCTGCGGGAGGAGCTCGCGGTGGTATTCGGGGAATCCCCGGAGGAAGCAGGCAGACGGCTGCTGAGCGTTCTGAACTGAGGCTGCATGGTGATTTTGACCAATAAATGCAAGGGCGCTTTTTGTGAAGAATCGCCTTTGCATTTATTTTTTGCGTTTTTTATAATAAAAACAGGACGCTGCAATGCTGTAATTCGCAGCGATAAGACTTCTTTTGGATTGGAGAGAAGAACATGAAACGAGTAAAATCTGCCTGCATCTGCCAGACCCTGCACTTTACACTGAAGGACGGTCTGGATCACCTTTATGCCGTCAAACAGGTCAAGGAAGAGGTAGAGACCTACAAGAAAAACATGGAGCGCAACCACACAAAGTATAAGATCGTGGAGCAGACCGAGCAGCCGGACAGTTCTATCATCGTAAAGATCATCAAGCAGTACAACGCTGCACCTGTGGGCGATTATCTGAACTGATTTCCTCCTCAACGAAAAGACCGCTTCCGTACAAAAACGGAGGCGGCCTTTTGCGTCCGGCAGATCTACCACTGGTCAAAAGGAACGGGAAACGTTTATAGCAATTCAACTTTTTAATGTGACAGCAACATCGTTGAATTGCATATCGCAGAGATGCCGTTTGGATGCTGCGTTAATTTCTTGACTTGCGATAAATTATTCTATCATCGTATATTTTAAAATTCGATCCTATACTTTTTGGTGCGGATATAAATCGGAGCAACTTTGTAGGAATCAACAAAGAAGGATGGTTTGTTATGTAAAACCTTCGTGAGAGTTTGCCACTTGAAACCCATCGATGCCTTATGATATAATCCCTCCAGCAGAACGCGCTGTGTGTGAACACGTAAGACCAGTTTCTTCACACACAGGCGTTCTCTTTTTATTTTCAAAAAGTTAGTTTGTACTAATCTTGAGGAGGGCTTTTCATTCGTAATCATCGTTCCACCGTTTTTCTCGGCGTTCTGCTGATGATTCTTTCGGTTTGTTCTTTGTTTGTCGGGGTGCTGGACATCCGGCCTTCTGACCTGTTTACAGGCAGCGTGGAAACATGGGAGATCTTTCTGATCTCCCGCCTGCCGCGTCTGCTTGCCATCCTCTACACAGGCATTGGCATGAGCGTGGCGGGGCTTCCCTGCAGGACCGCATGGACAAGGAAAGAAAGCCCTACATTTTCGTTGGGCTTGTCTGTGTGCGGGAGCAATATCAGGGGCAGGGCTATATGCGCAAGGTTTTGGATATCGCCTTTGCCGAGGGTGACCGGCTGGGCGTGCCGGTGATTCTGGAAACGGATGCAAAAAGCAAGTGCGACAAATATGTGCATCTGGGTATGGAACTTGCCGGAAAGCATGATCTTGGCGCCTTTGGCAAGCTGTATGATTTGATCAAGTACCCGGAGCCACCGGCACCAATGTCAATGATGTGGCTGTCGCCTTGGTGAAATAACCTGTGTGTCGCCTTCCTAGCGGTTTTTTGGGAAAAATGTCCCCCGGAACAGAGAAACAGCTACGCCCGGATGGTTGAAAATCAAACCATCCGGGCGTTTTTGTGGATAGAACTTGCAGAGCTAGCCGATATCAGAATTTCATTTTGGCGTTTGATGGCGCTTGTTCCACCTGCAATACATCCGCCAGCGCACAAAATATCCGCTCCGGTCAGGTATCCCAGTCTATTTTGCGTTGCAAAATGCTTGCTGGGCTGTGCCCTGACCTGCGGTAGGCATCATAGACCGGGCGGGTCTTGGCATAGTTCCTGATAACGTGGGTTCAGATAGGAGAATTATTTGCCCAGATGCCAGATGTCGCGGTTGTACTCGGCAATGGTGCGGTCGGAGGAGAACATGCCGGCTTTGGCAATGTTTACCAGACACTTTTTGCGCCAGCCCATAGGGTCGCAGGCGTAATCGCTGAGAGCCTGCCCTTTGCGCACCACGTAGGCGTTGAAGTCCGGCAGGGTCTGGAACCAGTCTTT